>Ga0116231_10014794_pt1 | contig 10334 bp, 7 predicted proteins | sample S1TSphgellanicum_2_FD_89695 | JGI IMG/M metagenome (GOLD analysis project Ga0116231, IMG submission 89695) | Host-associated microbial communities from peat moss isolated from Minnesota, USA - S1T2_Fd - Sphagnum magellanicum MG | ecosystem: Host-associated > Plants > Peat moss > Unclassified... | reverse complement strand
AGCTGAGTCGAGCTGCACTGATCCAAATAGCTCACTAGATAGACTTGAATCTGACACTTGAGCGGAGTTGGCGAATTCTGCAGACTAGGTTAACTGGAATGTGGGAGACAGGAGCTGAGTTCAAAAAGCCTGGTCCCTGTGTCCTGCCAGTGAGTTATGGCAACAAGATCTGGCAGACAACAGATCAAGAGAACCATGGTGCACTGCATAACCTTGTTCTTCCTCACAAATATAATGCAATGGAATACGAGGCTTGCACACAAGTCACAATGCTGAACCCTTACCCACATGCCCGAGGGAACACTGAAATTTTGATCACGACTTTGGTGCTGCTCAGGAAGCAGAGCAGAACAGGTTTGTGTGGTAAAAAGTCATGGAGACAACACCAGTTAACAAGCATTACTCAGATGGTTCCACTTACCTTCTCCACTGTGATGACACGGCCTTCAAGGGTCGATCGATGCAGATACTTGATGCAACGATCTGCTTCCTTGGTGCTGCTCATGGTCACAAATCCAAAACCACGAGATTCCCTCGTTCGAGGATCAACAACTAAGCGACATTCAAGGACCTGCATAAATGCACACATACACTGGTCTCAAACAAGAAAAAGAATAACATAGTTTCCCACATTTCCATGGTGCTAGACAGGCAACAGTATTAGACAAATAACTCATGCAGTTGAGATCTGGCAAAAAAAGGCACCCTAAAGCAAGCAAAAGAAATCTTGTTCTCACCTTCCCCTCCTGCTCAAAGTGGTCCTGGAGGTCCTTTTCTGACACACGCACCGATAAACCAGTCACATACAAATTGTTCCCTGGATTATTGGCCTCCTCACTTGTCTCCCTGTAGCTTCTAGAATCCCAAACCCATGGCAACAGACAGTGCTCATCAACAAGCTATCAAACAAATTCAAGGTCATCGATATAGAGCCTCTCAGATCAGAGACTGAACATGAAAGAGACCACAGGCTATAAGCAACCTTACTGCCAAAATCAGCAGAAACTGACTCAGGACGCACCTTGCAGGGCTCCTAGATCTTGTCCTTGACCGATATCGAGGGGTAGGTGAGGAATGCCTGCATGCCACAACAGTAGGGGTGAACAACCAACATAAGTGGGTAAACTAAAAAGATTGAAACCAAAGACAAAACAACCTTTGTAATTTTGCTGTAATCACAAAACACTCATCAATCCAAGACTGCTAGATACAACCACAAAAGCCCAACGGCCTCACAAATACCTGACTTCACCATGCAGAGGGTACAGAGAGGAAGAAATACCTGTGCCTTGGGGAATAAGACTGCACAGACAGACACCAGAAAAACAGAGAAACCAGCTACAAGTTAGTACAGTGAAGAGTTGTACATCATGTATAGAATAGCATGTTGCAACAACTATTTTCTCTCTTGACAAAAGCAAAGAGTCATGTCCGAACATCACAACAGAAACAGAACCAAAGAAGTGTCACACACATCACTGCTCAATCTTCACTTCCATCAGAAGGAACATCCTTTTCATTCTTTAGGTGTAATTTCAAGGGCCAGAAGAGAAAAAACAAAACAAGAGTGAAGGATGTACATAACACCAAAAAGGTGAAGGAGAGTCATTTACTTCACTCCTGCAACATCCTTTTCATATTCCCGAGGTGCAATTCCGAAGGTAGGAAGAAAAACGATACAACAAGAGTGAAGGATGTACATAACACAAGAAAGCAGAAGCAGAGAATGTACTTCACTCAAAGGGAAAATCCTTTTCATTCCTCAGGCGCGATTCTGAGGGCCAGAAGAGAAAAACACAACACGAGTGAAGGATGTACATAACACAGGAAGGAGAAGACGAGACATTTACTTCACTCACAGGGAACATCCTTTTTTAATCCTTAGGCGCCATTCCAAGGGCCAGAAGAAGAAAATACAACAAGAGTAAAGGATGTACATAATAACACGAGAAGGAGAAGAAGAGACATATACTTCATTCACAGGGAACAACCTTTTCCATCCTCTGGCGCGATTCCGAGGGCCAGAAGAAACACAACAACACTAACAACAGCAATGAAAAATGTACATGGTACAAAAAAGGAGAAGGAGAGACATTACCATGGCTGCTTGCCTGCCTGCCTGCCTGCCTGTTGACGGAAACCCCGAGCGAAAAGAGTGGAATAAAAAAACACTGATAAACCCAGCACTTTCTCTTGACAGTATATGATTACTGGAGCGATGTCAGTAGCTACGTGCGACGACGGCGACAACGAACGTCAAAGATGGAAGTTGAGAAAGCAAAATCGCTGCAGCAACAGCGAGAGCTAGAAATGTACACAACGCAACACTCAGCCTCCGTTTGTCTTCCCCGTCTCCCCGACCTCCAAAACCCTAAGATTCCAGGTCCCAAACTAGGGGATTCAGGTCCCGAAGTCCTTAAACTTCAGGTCTCGAAAGACCGTTCAAGTCCCAAAAGAAGTTTGATGTACACAGGCGTGCATTCACACCTGGAGAGGTACGTGCCAGCCTTTGCTAAATCGCCTCACAAGGCGACACAATTTTCTTGAAAACTGAATATTTTTGTCACAAATTCCTCTTTTTTTGCTGGAAAACAATGCGCCTAAAAGGGACACAGACCTTTTTTTTATGGCTAAACTTTTAAGAGTTTATCGAAATAATGTGGCCACTTATGTTGAAATTTGACTAGGGATGCTTATTATTCCAAGCTTTGGAGGTTGAGAACTTTTTTTTTTTTTTCTATTGCAAAGGAAACCATGATATGTGTATATTAAGTCAATGTTATAAAATCAAAAACAAGAAGCCCATTTTCACATATCAAATGATATCTAAGCAAAATTTTGACATGATATCCTTGCAAGTTGATATCATGTGGTGTTATATATAGTGGAACTTGGGTCTATATAGAGGCCCTTCACTTGCGTAAAGCGTAGCTACTAATTCTTTTCATTGTGTTCGCTTCTTTTTGTCATAAAGACACCCTAAAGATAAATTATATTTCAGTATGTTCCTAGCATTTTTTGAATGTGGAAATTTTACATTCATAAATTTTACCTTCTTTGAATAATAAAAATGATGTTTTTTGCATTTTTCCATGCATCCATAGCATTTGTTTTATCTTCATTTAAATTTTATTATCTTTGAAAATTCAACAAATTTTGAATTTTTTTCATGCATCTAATTAAAAACATATGTTTCATTTCTAGTGAAAAGAAACCCCAAAAAAAACAAAACAAAACAAAACAAAACAAAGGGAAATATATATATATATATATATATATATAGATGAAAAAAAAGGGGGAAAAAATGAGAAGAGGGGGAGGATCTTCCACTTGGTGGAAGATTGTTCGATAAGTTGGAGAGTAACTTTCATGTGTTGAAAGTTGTTTTGTCAAGTTGTCCATGAAATTGGATTTCTTAGAACAAGTGAGAGACCAAAATATACACAAGGGAAACAAGTAACGTGTTTTATGGTAATGTTAAGAAACTCAATGTTAACTATCATGGGAGCTTCATAGAATCAAAACTTTTAGGCCAAAACACATTGTTACATATAAGGCTCAAAAATGTAACTCAATGTTAACAAAAAAAATACATCAAAAATGTTCTATGGTTGCCTCCTTCTCATCACCATAAGAAGATCGGTTCAACTCGTTTTTCCTCACCATTGTTACAAAAGAACTTTTCACACTTTTTTCTTGTCAATGCTATCAAAATAGCATCCCATCTTTACACTCGCCATTTTTGCAACAAGAAAAATATAAATTCGTTATATTTTGCAACATTACAATAATAACAAAAGTAAATTGCAACACAAAAGCTCATTAATCTTTTAAGCTTTGTAACAAAATATAAATAATGAAAGGACCCCAAAAAAAATGTCAATATGTAAACAAAAAAATAAAAATTAATTAATTTAAAATTGGCACTAACATGTAGAACTAAAAAAACAACAAAATGACACAACTTCATAAGGGAATGGGAAGGTGGAAAACATAATGCAACTTGAAAAGGAAGCAAAAATCATTGACTAAATTTGGAATCAACATAGAAAAATCATCTTCCAACTTTACAACACAAACAACAAAAAACAAACAAGTATAGAACCCAAAAACAAACCATGTGTAATAATACAAAACACAAGCAATTGAGCAAACAACAATTTCAAAACACAAAAGCAATATTTAGACTGTGAAAACAACAAGTTGAGTTCTTTAAACATAGAAAATTATGATAGTTTTGAAGTGCAAAGAAAACTTCTTTTGCACCAAACCAAGGAAAATAAAACTTAAGATAGAAAAACTATGAAGCACAAAGGAGATAAAAGGGAAGGAAAAAAATATATGATTGATGAAAAGAAAGAATGAAAGAAAAATGAAAAGAACCCTAGCATTAAAAAAAGGCTTTAATTAACTCAAAAAAAAACAAAAAACAAAAAACAAAAAGTTACTTGCTAGCTAGCTAAGTGTGATTTTGAATGATGATGTTCCTTCATGAATGTGCAATGTTACAAAAAATGGTGCACAAAGTGGTAGAAAATTAGGGATTTTTTCTAAAATATTTTTAAGTTCATTATATGATGCAATATTACATGATATTTTATGAAATTCAAAAGATCCTAGCTAGACTAACACAATATGTTTTATGATTCATGGAAAGTTATTAAATACTAGAAAGAACAAAAACAACACAAAAAATAATAAAAAGAAATCTTGTTTCTTTACACAATGGAAAACCCTTCCTAAATTTTTCATAGTAACACTTGGTTATATAGTTCACAAGATGGTTTGTTAACAAACACTACCAAACTAATAACCATTCAATTATACCTTATAAATGAACAATTGGTTGTTAAAACTTGTGGTTAAGGTTTTTAAACCTTCCATTCGAAGAACTTTTTTTGTGTTTGGTAATGGGTAATCATTTTTCATAGTTAAAAATATTGACCATTGGGCATCTCTAATATTTATTTGGCCATAAATGGGGTTTGTTAAATCTAAAAACGGTTAAAGGTCAAAACTTTAAGAAATTCTTAAATGAATTATTTAAGGTAAAGTCCTCATTGTTTAATAATATGAAATATATTGTTTGTGTATGAAGTTTGACATTTTTAATTATAAGATGCATTTCAATTGCATGTTGAAGGTTATGTGTTCACAAGAGGTGAGACCTCTTTTTTTTTAATCCCTTTAATTTAAAGGATCTTGTTTTGTTCATTTCAAAACCAAATGGAAGTGTATAAATGACTATAGGGGTGTTATATGAAAGGTTGTTTAAACCCTTTGAACCTTTATCAAGGTTAAAAGTGAAATGTACCCTATTTCCCAATGCTTTATTATTACCCTAAATGGTTAATGGAAATTGCTAATGAACTAGATCCACATTCCTATTAATGTTTGGTCAAATAAGTCATTTTAATTCACGAATAATCAATGGTCAAAAGCCACACCAGTAAACAATAGATGTAATGAGACATGTCCAGGTGAGATGATCCCCAAACATGACACATGTCATTCGACATTCAACATTTGAGAAAAATAAGATCATGTGGCATTGCATCAATAAAATAGTCATTTAAATTCACATTAAATGCAATGAAAAATGACATGTTCCACATGAACACAATTAACCATGTGAACAAGCAATTAAGATATGTGTCTATTTGATTTGAATTAGTCAACTATGTCATGGTAATTATTTTATGGACCACATAATCAATAGTTAAATGACACAATGATAATTTACATAAACATAATACATGTGTACACAACATGGGCTAAAAATATGACACTTGGCTACTAGTAGGTGTCACCAATTTTCAACACATGGCATTCAATAGTTAATTGAAATTTCATCACAGAACATTCATATTCTTGTCCATTTAAGTGGTCATTTTGATTGCCATTGTGACTACTAGTCGAAATGACATCTAAGCAATTTGATTAATCAAAATATTTGGTAAAAAAACCATTAGTAAAAAAACACCAATCAAAGAAACTAATAGTCAAATTGATCAAATGTTAAAATCAATTTGTTTTAAGTGATTGATTGGTCAAGAAGACAAATGTCACATTTTGTTGCTTTTTGACTAAATTTTGTGGTCATTTAAACTATGATTTGTTGTAATGGTTATGTGGTTCAAAGTTGGCAAATTGAAAATCCATTTTTTACATTTGTTAAAACTATTACAATATGATATTTAACAAATTATCCATCCAAATTACATTTCCCCATGTTTCCATCCCAAAATATTGGTAACACCAAGTGTGTACATTCAAATTAAGTATGTCTCTAATAAAAAAAATCATGTGAAAACATGAAGTTTTGAATGAGAAATAAATTAATGCAACATTTCATTTTTAAAATGTATAATGACAATGCATATACATATCAAATACAAATTGTTGTGTGCAACTACATGTTTGCTACAACCACATTTATTTCAATGCAACCATGGAGTTGCATATGATAATTTGTATTTGACATGTATATATAGTCATTATACATTTCATCCATTCATATTTTACATAAGGAGTTGCATGTGCAACTAGAATGGTAACCAATTTTTTTATGATGCATGTCCATTTTTGAAAGCCAATTATTTAATCACACTTAACATTTTCAGCCCTATTTCAATATTCAATATTAATTAACAAATTTAAGCTATCTAATTTGTTCAATATAGTGTGAGGATTTCAACACATGCATCAATATAACGGTGACACATGGCACCCAAACCTTAATTTAATATTTTATAGCTATTGGTAATTGAAATGAAATTTGGACCATTGAATGTTTGGTGGACAAGATTTTTCCATGTGCATCAAGGAGATGACAACACATGGCAATTTGAACTTTATTTCAATATTCATTATTATTAACTTAGTTGCAATTTAATATCAATAAAATTTTGACATGTTTCTAATGAATAATAGGCTAGGCAATGTCATGCGGCAACTAGGCATTTGCTTGTGTAGGGCTAGGTTAGCTAGGTAGATTTCAATAATTTGATTTTGTGCTTAGGTTTAGCCTTTAAGTTGAGCCTCTTTCATTAACTCATCCCAAATTGTATTTGGTACTTGGTTTGTGAACAAGACTAATGCCTAGTTACATAGTGTGCATACTTGGAATGGAAGGCAAAAATTATGGGATAAAAAATAGTTACAAATGCAACCAATGTAGTGCAATTTACATGCAATTACTTTGTGATACCTATGCTATATTAACCTAATTTACTTATTAGATAAATTAATTATATTATAAATAATGAAAATTAATAGGTAATAATATTATAATATTATAACCTAACTTAAACTAATAGCTAACTTAGGTTAATACTTAACCTCAACTATGGTATTTATAAGTTAATTTATGTAGCCTATTAGCCATAATTTATATTATATTATATATAGAATAATATTAATAATTTTAAATTTCAAGTAATCAATTAATAATAATAAGTGTATATTATAGTATAATTACCTTGCTTAGGCTAGTAGCTAGTGTAGGTTAAGGTATTTAAAAACTAAGTAGTGTAGCATATAAACTATATGCATCTTAACATAATTAAACTATTTTTAATATTAATAACTAGTTAGTTTGGCCTAATTTAGGTTAACCATGTTTAATTTAACAATGATTAGTTTAGCCATGGTTAATTTAACTTGTATTAGTTTAATCACAATTAATTTTTTAATTAATATTATAATAAATAAATCATACAAAATAACAAAATGTAAATTTTAATTTTGAATTATTCAAATTCCATGATTCAATTAATATTTATGATTATGCAATTAAATGCATATATATTTCCAAATTAAACTAGCCCCAAACTAAATCATGATCATATATTTATTTATCTATGATAAAATGAAATGAATAAAATAACATAATTTATTTTAACTTACTAAAAATAGAATATAACTAATGTACAAGTTATTTAAAATTGTAAATTGTAAATTAATTAATTAAAATGATTAAAATTAAAGTAAAATCCATTGTTAGTTTTGGCATTGAATTCAAGTTTTGTATTTTTATTACAAAAATTGATATATGATTGAAGACCTAAGTAATTTAAAAACATAATTTAACAAGTGGATTTCTTTTGTTATGATATTTTAAAATATTTTGTTAAAATATATTTTTTTGATAAATATATGGCATAAATGAACCTATGTAAATTAATGTAATATTTAAAACTTCAGATCTAAAATATTATAAAACTAAAGTCAATGATGAAAGTAAGGAAACCAAATGTAACTATATAGTTATATTCAAAATTTGTAACCCAAGCCCAAAAAAATTTGAAACAAATATTTAATTTCTTGTTCATGTTTTGAAATTGAAAGGTGTCGCAAAGTTCATTGTGATTATGATAGTAAATTATTTTTACCTAAAACATTATATATGAATTTATGAATTCAAGGATTCAATTATTTGTTCACATTTTGAAACTAAAGAAATTAAAACATTCAATGTAATTGTGAAAGTAAATTCAAATGTACCAAAATAATGTTTGAATATAATATGACAAATTTTCCTTAAAAGGTTTTCAAACCAAGACCCAAGTTATGCTAGGTAGACCTAGGTTATGTTAGCTACCCTAAGCCTAGACGAGGTGCCTTCTAGGTTAGGCTAAGTAGTTTAACCAACCTAAATTTAACTTAGTTGCCCCATGGTGCATGGTGATTAACGGTTGTTCAAAACTATAACCTTCATATAATGTTCTTTGATGAATCCAATATGTACATGTTGTAATCATGTTGCCACTTGATATGTAATCATATGCAACTACAAATAGTTAGTTGCAATTGTTACTGCATTAATTTTTTTATCAATGGATGACATATGGCACATTTTCTTTCATTAAATACATGAAATTTTTAATCATAGGTATGCAATATGTGCACATAGTGCACGACCTTTAGGTTGCCACATGTTTAATTTTCGTTGATGGACATTATAATTGCATTATAATCAGTAATATAGTTAGATGGACACATCCAAATATGAGTATATAATCAACACACATGTATTTTACATTGCATTTGATGTGTCATTTTATTGTTTTTAACCCTACTATGTCATATAATTTGAATTCACGTGTCAAAATTTTATTTTGTGATTAAAACAATGTGTTTTCAAAAGTTCATTATGAGTTCACCATTTTTAAAAAAATCATTTTTATTAGATAGCTTGTGCCATTGGTCCAAGTTCAAGTTGGTTAGACCCAATTAAATTTTCCTTCCAAAACCATTTTTTGTAATTTAATTGAATTTCCAACAACAAAAACTATTCAAAATTCAATATTTTTTATATTTGAAATCTAAAAATTTCCAAATCACCTTCATTAAATCCTATTCACTAAGGGCATTCCAAAATATCAAAATCATGCCTAAATACTTTAACAATTTTGAGGTTTGATTTAAAAGTGTTTTTAATGAAAAAATTGTTTAATAAAATGCATTATTTTCTCCACTATAAGTTAAAACATTATGAAACTAACTTGGTGCGTCCCTACTCCTTGAAGGCTTTCCAATGGTACTAATTTACATAACAAAAGCATCCATGGATTAGGAAATTTCAACATAACAAACAAAATAAAACAAATAACTATGACGAATACGAACATTAGACACCATCAATAGATGGAATTCATCCATAATGTTCATTGATAACTTTTAATTAAGTTTGAAATAATTTTTAGTTAAGTTCCAGTTAACTATCAGTTTTATCCCAATTAACTCTTAGTTAAATCTATGTTAAATTTCAAATAAGTTTTAGTTAAGTCCTAGTTAAGTCCCAGTTAAATCTTAGTTAATTTGGAGTTAAGTCCTAGTTAAGTCCCAGTTAAATCTTAGTTAATTTGGAGTTAATTTTAGTTAAGTCCTAGTTAAGTCTAATTAACTCCTAATTGATTCCTAGTTAAGTCTAAGTTAACTTTTAATTAAATTTTAGTTAACTCATAGTTGATTATTTATTAGGAAGGTTCCCAAAAAGTTTTTTTTCTTGATGCACACATAAAAGCCTCCTTGAAAGCTTCCTTGAGCTAGGTACCCAAAAAGGTCTAAATAAAAGTAGGACCTTTCATTTCCTTTAGTTTGTTCAACATTAATTTTAGGCACAATTTTGCACCATAGCCTTGTCAAGTTATTTTCATGTTCATATTTGCATACGTTAACATAATAAATATATGTCTTCACGTTTGTCATGCACATCTTGTGTTCTTGTTTTTATATTTTGTGTTTTTTTTTTTTTGGAATCACATAATCTTGTTTTGTTCGTTGTTTGAAAATTAGATTAGACCTTCTTTTTAACTTTTATTCTTGTGGTT
>Ga0116231_10014793_pt1 | contig 10334 bp, 7 predicted proteins | sample S1TSphgellanicum_2_FD_89695 | JGI IMG/M metagenome (GOLD analysis project Ga0116231, IMG submission 89695) | Host-associated microbial communities from peat moss isolated from Minnesota, USA - S1T2_Fd - Sphagnum magellanicum MG | ecosystem: Host-associated > Plants > Peat moss > Unclassified... | reverse complement strand
CCAGCAGAACCGCCATCCCCAATATCGAAGCGGCGACACTCATTCAGCTCGGCGCCCTGGCGCTGCGTCTGACGATGCGACAGGTTGTGCTATTCGTCACCCTGTCCTGCATCATCTATATTATTGGCATCAGCCTGTCACCCTGCGTGTCGAGCATGGTCATGCCCTCGCTCATCCTGACGGACCTTGCGGTCGGCACGATGGTTCTGGTGTTCTCAACGCACGCGGATATGCGCGATCGGCGGGTGTTCCTGCTCGTAGTCCAAGCGGAGGAACGGCGCGCGCTACTCGCGGCGCAGAATGTGGCGCTGGACCGGCTGCTGCATATGGATGCGCTGACCGGCCTGGGGAACCGCCGCTGTTTCGACAAAGGCCTGGCCGCCGCCTGGGTGCATGCCGAGGCATCGCGCACGCCGCTGGGGCTGGTGATGTTCGACATCGACCATTTCAAAAAATTCAACGACGCGCTCGGCCACCGCGCCGGCGACGAATGTCTGCGGGCTGTAGGCGCGGCCGTCGCGGCCTGCGTCCGCGAACCGGCCGATACGCTGGCGCGCTATGGCGGCGAGGAATTCGCCCTTGTCCTACCGGGCGCCACGCTGGCGGAAGCCGCGATCGCCGCCGAGCGGGTGCGATGCGCGATCCTCGATCTGGCAATACCGCACCCGGGCGGTACGGAGACCGGTTACGTCACCGTCAGCCTTGGCGTCGCCTGCGCCATGCCCGGCGTTGGCAGCACCGGCGTCATGTCCATCGCCTCGCCCGGCGCGCTCGTGGAAGCGGCCGACCGCTGCCTCTATGCCGCCAAACACGGCGGCCGCAACCAGATCGCCACCAACGACGGCGTAACACTGGACAAGCCTTTGGCCAAGCAAGCCGCAGCGTGAGGGGACGGAAGTCGGATAGCAGGAGAGTCTGTCGCCAAACCTCTACGCCACTGAACCGCTGACTCCTAGGCGATCATCTCCACCGCGAGCGCTGTCGCCTCGCCCCCGCCGATGCACAGACTGGCAACCCCGCGCCGCAACCCCCTTGCGGCCAGTGCCGCCAGCAGCGTGGCGATGATCCGCGCCCCGGATGCGCCGATCGGATGGCCCAGCGCCGTGGCACCGCCATTGACGTTGAGCTTCTCGTCCGGAATGCCTAAGTCGTGTGCGGCAATCATGGCGACGACGGCAAACGCCTCGTTCACCTCGAACAGATCTACATCCTCCACCCGCCAGCCCGTCTTGGCCAGGACCTGCCGGATTGCCGGCACCGGCGCGGTGGTGAACAGGGCCGGCGCCTGCGCATGCGCCGCATGCGCAACCAGCCGCGCCACAATTTTCATCCCCTGCGCCTGAGCAAAGCGCGCGCGGGTCATCACCAGAGCCGCCGCACCGTCGGAAATGGAGGAGGCGTTGGCCGCCGTAATGGTGCCGTTGGCGGCAAAAGCCGGCTTGAGAAAGGGGATTTTCTCCGGCCGCGCCCGGCCCGGCTGCTCGTCCGTATCAACCGAAGCTACCGGCACGATCTCGCCGGCAAACGCCCCGCTCTCGATCGCCGCCCGCGCCCGCGATAGCGAGCGCACGGCAAACGCATCCTGCGCCTCTCGCGTCAACTGATAGTCACGTGCCGACTCCTCGGCAAACGCGCCCATCAGCTTGCCGGGCTCGTAAGCATCCTCCAGCCCATCCAGATACATCCAGTCGCGCACCACGTCATGCCCGATGCGCGCCCCACCCCGATGCTTGGCCAGCAAATAGGGCGCGTTGGACATGCTCTCCATGCCGCCGGCCACCACCACATCGACTGACCCGGCCGCCAGCGCCTCGGCCGCCATGATCGCCGCCTGCATGCCGGAGCCGCACATCTTGTTCACGGTGGTGGCCTGAACGCTATCCGGCAGACCAGCCCCCAGCGCTGCCTGCCTGGCCGGTGCCTGCCCCAGCCCGGCCGGCAGCACGCAACCCATATACATACGGTGAATCAGCGACGGGTCCACGCCAGCCCGCTGCACGCAGCCGCGCACCGCCGCGGCACCTAGGGACGTCGCGCCAACCCCGGCCAGCGCACCCTGAAAGGCACCCATCGGGGTGCGGGCGTAGGCCGAAATGACTACGGGGTCGGACACGGAGCATCCCAAAGAAAGGCAGCAGTTCTCTTTTGAAAAAAAGAACCAAAAAACTCTGACACTAAGCGGCTCGGTAGGAGGCCCAGGCTGGTTCGGCGGCTGCCAAGCGCCAGGCGCTGCGGTCGGCGAAAACGGCGCGCAGCAGGCGGTTGTTGAGCGCGTGGCCGCTCCTGTGGCCGATGAAGCGGCCATTGATCGCCATGCCGGCGAGCGCCAGATCGCCCACCGCATCTAGCATCTTGTGCCGCACGAATTCATCCTCGCCGCGCAGACCCTCCGGATTCACCACCCGGGCACCATCGACCACCACGGCGTTGGCCAGGCTGCCCCCACGCGCCAGACCCGCCTCACGCAGCGAATCGATCTCGGCCAGCAACGCAAAAGTGCGCGCCTCGGCGAGGCGCTGGCGAAACCCAGCCTCGGTCAGCGACAGCGACAGCGCCTGCCGGCCAATCGCCGGCGCCGCGAAATCGATGGACATGGCCAAATCCAGCCCCGCCCCACCAGGCCGCAACTCGGCAAAAGCCTCATCCGACCCGACACGCACCGGATGCAGTATCTCGATCACATCGCGCGGCGCATCCTGTGCCACACGCCCGGCACAATCGATCAAAAACACGAAGGGCGCGGCAGAGCCATCCAGAACCGGCACTTCCGGCCCATCGAGCGCCACCACCGCATTGTCGATGCCCACCCCGGCAAGCGCGGCCATCACATGCTCGACCGTACCGACGCGAACGTCGGGGCGATCCGCAGGGCTGATCTGGGTACAGAGGCGTGTATCGGCGACCAGATCGTAGCGCGCGGGAATATCGATGCCGAGATCGGTACGGCGGAACACGATGCCGGTGCCAGGCTGGGAGGGATGCAGCATGAGACGGACCTCACGGCCGCTGTGCAACCCCACACCCACGCAGCCGATGGCAGATTTCAGCGTATGTTGCCGGCGCCCAAGTGCGTCGGGCTTCATCCGTTCGGTCATACCATCCATGAACATCGCATTCCCGGTGCTGCCAGCGCCCTCCAGACCGCGTCATCAAAAATCGGCGATGGCAGCAATCGTGAAGACGATTTGAACCTAGCCGGGGTTCACCCTATCCTCCAGTCAAGGATTATTGCTTCATATTACATTGCAAAGCCTTGTTTTTACACAAGCTTGTGCGCCGCAACCGCGGGTTGTAGTCATGAATGCTGGCGGCGTAGAAACGCGGGCACATCCAGGCCCACCGCTTCCTGTTCCGGCGCTGTCTGGCGTACCTGCGCGGCCGGCTCGCGCACCTCGACCACAGGGCGCGGTTCGACACGGCGCAGATCGCGCAAATCCGGCACATCCTCGGCCGGCGGCGCGGCGCGGGCGGCGCGGCGTTTTCCGGTCATGAGATTGAACAGGCTGGAACGCGGGGCCGCCTCCGGCACTGCGACCGGCGCAGGCTGGGTGAACAGTGACGACGGCGCTGGGCGCTGCGCCGGTGTGAACACGGGCGCTTCCATACGCTCGGCCACCACCGCCACCTCCGGCTCGGCGTAGGCCACGGCGGTCGCCTGGTTGCCGACGACGACCGGTGCCGCCATCGGCGCGCCCGCCGCCGCCGGCGGCTTGCCCGCGCGCACGCCAGCGGGCGCGGCAACGCCGCCGCCGACGGCGACCAGGCGCGGCCCGGTCACCGGCGCTTCGGCGCCGCGCTCGACCTGCATGTCGATGCCCGTCGCTACCACGGAGACGCGCACGCGGCCATTCAAGCTCTCGTCCACCGCGCTGCCGAAGATGATGTTCGCGTCCTCGGCCACTTCCTCGCGGATGCGGTTCGCCGCCTGGTCCACTTCGAACAAGGTCATGTCGTCGCCGCCGGTGATGTTGATCAGCAGGCCGCGCGCGCCGGCCATGCTGGTATCCTCCAGCAGCGGGTTGCTGATCGCCGCCTCGGCCGCGCGCACCGCGCGGTTCTCGCCTTCTGCCTCGCCGGTGCCCATCATCGCCTTGCCCATCTCGGCCATGACCGTGCGAATGTCGGCAAAGTCGAGGTTCACCAGGCCGGGGGCGACCATCAGGTCAGTCACGCCACGCACGCCCATGTACAGAACGTGATCCGCCATCTTGAAGGCCTCGCGCCAGCCGGTGCGTTCGTTGGCCAGACGGAACAGATTCTGATTGGGGATGACGATCAGCGTATCGACGAATTGTTGCAGTTCAGCAATGCCCGCCTCGGCGGCCTTGGCACGGCGGCTGCCTTCGAAGGTGAAAGGTTTCGTCACGACACCGACGGTGAGCACGCCGCGTTCGCGTGCCATGCGGGCAATCACCGGCGCGGCACCGGTGCCGGTGCCGCCGCCCATGCCGGCGGTAATGAAGACCATGTGCACGCCATCGAGATGCAGGGCCAGTTCGTCGGCGGCTTCCTCCGCGGCTGCACGGCCGATATCGGGCTTGGCGCCGGCGCCAAGCCCTTGCGTCAGATGCGGCCCAAGCTGGATGCGCCGGTCAGACCGGCTATGCATCAATTGCTGCGCATCGGTATTGGCGACAACGAAGTCCACGCCTTGAAGATTGAGCTGGATCATGTTGTCCACCGCATTGGTGCCGCCCCCACCAACGCCGATGACAGTGATCCGAGGCGTAAAGTCGGTGGTCAGGGAGGGCGGAATGGTAAGGTTAAGCATCGTCATGATCCCGTATTGTGAGGGTTAAGCCTGAGCGCCATGTGTAAAAGTTTTTTGCTTCTTTTTTTCAAAAAAGAAGTGCTTGCTTGCTTTCTTACAGTCTCTCTCGGAGGAACTCGACGAACCGATGCACCAGCCCCCCGCGATTCGTTTCAGGTTCAATATCGTGCAGCGACCGCCCTTCACCCGCCGCCCAGGCCAACATGCCGGTAGCCGCTGCAAAAGCCGGCCCTGACGCTGCTTCCGGAAGGCCGCGTATCGCCGCCGGCCGCCCGAGTCGTACTGGGCGGTTGAGAATTCGCATGGCCAGTTCACGCACGCCCACAAGCTGGCTGGCGCCGCCGGCGAGCACCACGCGGCTGGCGGCGGCGCGCCCCAGTCCGGCGCCATCGAGTTTGTCACGTACCATCTCGAACGTCTCCTCGAGTCGCGGCTTGATGATACCAACAACCATACTGCGCGGGATTCGCGCAAACTGATGATCCTCCTCGCCGATCAATTGCACCGGCAGAATTTCCCGCTCATCGTCCGGGCTGCCCTGCGCGTTGCCGTAGAGCGTCTTCAGCCGCTCGGCATTGTCGATGGGGGTGGAGAGCACGCCGGCGATGTCGCGCGTGACATGCTGGCCGCCGACCGGCACTTGCGCGGTATGCAGCAATTCGCCTTCGCCGAACACGGCGAGTGACGTGGTGCCGCCGCCCATATCGACGAGCGTGGCGCCCAGCTCGCGCTCATCCTCCACCAGGCAGGACAGGCCGGAGGCGAAAGGCGCGCACACCACTTCGCTGATTTCGAGATCGCAACGCATCACCGCGGCGCCGAGATTACGCAGCGCCATGGAGAGCGCATCGACCACATGCAATTTTGCGGAGAGTTGATCGCAATGATGGCCGCGCGGATCGGCCACGCCCAAAGTTTCGTCCACGGAAAAGGATATCGGCAGGGAATGGATGGTTTCGCGCCCATCGGTCATGGAGCGCGCCCGCGCTTCGCTGATGACGCGCCGCACATCGGCATCGTTGACCTGGCGGCCGCCCACCGGCCATTGCACATTGAACAGCCGGCTTTCCGGCTGGCCGCAGGAGAGGTTGACCGTGACCGTGCGCAGCCGGTAATCGGCCATCTCTTCCGCAAGCGCGACCGCCGCGCGAATCGCCCGCTCCGCTTCTTCAAGATCGGTAATACCGCCGCCGCGCACGCCGCGCGAGCGCGAAAAACCGCCGCCCAGCACACGCAGACTCCCATCCGACTCGGTGCGGCCGATCAGGCAGGTCACTTTCGTGCTGCCGATATCGAGCACGCCGAACGGTCCGGCGCGCGGGTTGCGGCCGCGCGGCGCCGGACCTTCGGGCATGCCAGGCGGCAAAATCAGCTGATGGCGCCGTGATAAATCGTTCACGTGGCTCTCCTGCCGGCTGGCTCGGACATGATTTTTTCCGGCGTAATTTTGTCGGGCAGAATTTTGCCCGTCGTTGTGACAGGCGGCGTTGCCGCCGGCACCGCGGGCCGCGCGCGCACGGCGAGCCGGTCCGGCAGCCGCATGTCGATAAACACCAGAGGCCGGTCGAGCAGCGCCTGATCCGTCTGCAATGTGCCAAGCCGCGCCAGCGCCGCTGCCTCATGGCCTTCCGGCAGCATGATGGTGATGCCGTTCTTCAATTGCAGATTCCACCGCCGCTCACCAACGCGCACCAGCGCCACGACGCGACTCTTGATGGCAGGGGCTGCGGATAATTGATCCAGCATGGCAGCCGCATGCGCCGGCGCGTCCATGCCGACGACCAAAGGCAAATCCGCAAACGCCGACACATCCTCGTTCGACACCACGGCGCCATCGCGGTCCACCAGCTGGAATTTACCAGCGTTCTGCCAGATGGCGAACGGCCGCCGCTCAGTGAGCGCCACAACGATCGTGCCAGGCAGCCGCCGCTCCACGGCGACATGCTCCACCCAGGCCAGGCTTTCGATGCGGGCGCGCGCCCCTTCAATAGAGAAACCCAGAATCGGATCGCCGACCGAAACGCCAAGAGCGGCCCGCAATAGCGGCTCCGGCGTATTCGCGAGGCCTTCAACCTTGATGGCAGACACGCGAAGATCGATAGCCTTGCCGACTCGTTCCTGCAACGAGGCGATAGTGCCGCCCTTCTGCGCCGAGTGCGAAATGGCTCCGGCCGCCATCAGCAGCGCAAAACCGGCGGCGAAAAACGCCACCAGCCGCAAATTCCGCCGCTGCCGCCGCAGCCAGAGTTTTGTGCGGCTCGGCCTGGCGATTTCCCCTTTCAGCCGCGGCATGTCGCGTGCTCCACCATCCAGGCGCAGAGCGCGGGAAAGCCGATGCCGCAGAATGCTGCCTGCTCCGGCAACAAGGATGTCGGCGTGAGGCCAGGCTGCGTGTTGACTTCCAGCAGCACGAGCCGGCCGGGCTCTCCCTGCGTATCGTCGTAGCGGAAATCCGCGCGCGTGGCGCCGCGACAGCCGAGTGCGTCATGCGCCGCCACCGCCAGCGCCATAGCCTTATCGAATATGCCCGGATGCACCGCGGCCGGCAGCGTATGGAAGGAACCGCCTTGCGCATATTTGCTGTCGTAGTCATAAAACTCATGGGCGGCAGAAATTTCCGTCACCGTGAGTGCGCGGTCTTCCATGACGCCGACGGTCAATTCGCGGCCGGGGATGAATTCTTCCACCAGGGCTTGCGGACCAAAACTCCATGCGCGCGCAATTTCGTGCCGGCGGTTGCCGCCCTGGCGCAAAATATCCACGCCGACCGACGAACCTTCATTCAGCGGCTTGATCACATAAGGCAACGGCAGCGGATTGTGCTCGGCAAATTCGCCGATATCAATGACGCGGCCGTTTGCCACCGGCAAACCGGCGGCCGCAAACACCGCCCGACTCGCCGCCTTGTCCATCGCCAGCGCGGACGCGCGCGCGCCCGAATGCGTGTAGGGCAGGTCGAGCCAATCGAGCACGCCCTGAATCACCCCATCCTCGCCAAAACGCCCGTGCAGCGCATTAAAAACCGCATCCGGCCGGTACGCGAGTGCCGCCAGCACCGCACCCAGGTCAGCACCAACCTCGACCGGCTGCACCTCATACCCCGCCTCACGCAAAGCCGACATGACCTGCGCGCCGCTCGACAGGCTGACTTCGCGCTCGGCCGAAATACCGCCGTGCAAAACCGCAACGCGCTTCATGACATCACCGCTGGCCGCGGCGCCGGGATACCGATGCGCTTGATCTCCCACTGCAACGTCACACCGCTGGCAGCACGCACGCGGCGGCGTACCTCCTCGCCAAGACCTTCAAGATCGGCCGCGGTGGCGCCACCGGTGTTGAGCAGGAAATTACAGTGTTTTTCCGAAACCTGCGCCGCACCACGCAAAGCACCGCGGCAGCCGGCGGCATCGATCAATTCCCACGCGCGCGCACCTTCAGGGTTGCGAAACGTCGAGCCGCCGGTGCGCGCCCGCACCGGCTGAGTCGCCTCCCGGCTGGATTTTATCTCCGCCATACGCGCCGCAATGGCGGACGCATCACCAGCTTTTGCCGCGAACCGTGCGCGCACCACCACGCCTTCCGGCGGCAGGCCGGAATGCCGATACGCAAAACCGATTTGTCCGGACGGCAGGCGCAGCAACTCGCCTTGCCGTGTCACGATCTCCGCCCAATCGAGGCACGACGCCACATCGCTGCCATAAGCGCCGGCGTTCATCGCCACAGCCCCACCAACGGTGCCTGGAATGCCCGATAAAAATTCGAGCCCGGCTAGGGATGCCGCCGCCGCATGCTCGGCCACCACCGCATCCAGCGCCGCGGCGCCAGCGATTATGCCGTCGCCATCGATCGCGATATCGCCAAAGCCGCGTGCAAGCCTGATGACCACACCGTCAATGCCGCCATCGCGCACAATCAGATTCGACGCCGCACCAATCACCGTCACCGGCAAATGCAGCGGCATGTCGCGCAGCAGCGTGCAGAGATCATCAATATCCGCCGGCCGCACCAGAATTTCGGCAGGACCACCAACGCGAAACCAGGTCGCCGGCCCCAGCACCGCATCGCGCTGCACCCGCCCGCGCAATGTCGGGAATTGTTCTGCCGAATGCGGCGGACTCTGCAGCGCCATCATGGTTTCGCCACCACACGCTTGCGCGGCGTCTGCAATTCCGCGAGCTGCGCCGGCAGCGCCTGCGCCCAGTTCGTAATCGTGCCCGCGCCCAGGCAAATCACGTAATCGCCAGGCTTGGCAATGGCATGCACCATTTCCGCCAGATGTTCCGGCCCCGCCAGCGGCACCACGCTGCGGTGCCCGCTCGCGCGCAACCCATCCACCAGAGTATCGCGGTCCGCACCCGCAACCGGCGTCTCGCCCGCCGCATAAACATCAGCGACGATGACTGTGCCTGCATCATTCATGCAGGTGCAGAATTCGGTGAACAGCGAGGCAAGGCGAGAATAGCGGTGCGGCTGCACCACAGCCACCACGTCGCGCGCCCCCGCCTGGCGCGCCGCCTTCAGCACGGCGGCGATTTCCACCGGATGATGACCGTAATCATCAATGACGGTAATACCGCCCGCCTCCCCCGTGCGCGTAAAACGCCTTTTGACGCCTTTGAAGGTGAGAAATGCGCTGCGCAGAACCTGGTCGTCCAGCTCCATCTCAACACCGACGGCAATAGCCGCCAGCGCATTCTGCACATTATGCTGCCCCAGCATCGGCAACCGGAACGGCCCCAGGCGCCGGCTGCGCTTGCGGTGCCGGTCCGTCACTTCCACATCGAACGTCGCGCCCATCGTGTTGGCAACGATCTTTTCCGCGCGCACATCGGCCTGCGGCGAAAATCCATAAGTGACGATACGCCGGTCGATGCGGGGGATCATCGCCTGCACGCCGGGATGGTCCATGCACAGCACGGCAAAACCGTAAAACGGAATATTACCCACGAACTGATCGAAGCCGGCGACCATCGCTTCCGCCGTGCCCCAATGGTCGAGATGTTCCGGATCCATATTCGTGACTACCGCAATCGTCGCAGGCAGGCGCAGGAAACTTCCGTCGCTTTCGTCCGCCTCCACCACCATCCAGTCGCCGGCGCCCATGCGCGTGTTACTGCCATAGGCTTCAATAATGCCGCCGTTGATGACGGTCGGATCGAGGTGCGCCGCCTCCAGCACAGCGGCAATCAGACTTGTGGTGGTCGTCTTGCCATGCGTGCCGCCGACTGCAATGGCCCAGCGCAGCCGCATCAACTCCGCCAGCATTTCAGCGCGCCGGACAACCGGGATCAGAAGCTGACGCGCGGCCGCCACTTCAGGATTATCCGCCTTGACGGCTGTGGATACGACAACCACCTGCGCCAATCCCAGATTTTGCGCATCATGGCCGACAGTGACTGCAATCCCCTGCGCACGCAGCCGGCGCACGTTGGCATTTTCCGCAATGTCGCTGCCCTGCACGACATAACCGAGCGTATGCAGCACCTCGGCGATGCCCGACATGCCAATGCCGCCGATGCCGACGAAATGGATGGTGCCAATGGTCAGCGGCAGCGCCCTCATG
>Ga0116231_10014792_pt1 | contig 10336 bp, 3 predicted proteins | sample S1TSphgellanicum_2_FD_89695 | JGI IMG/M metagenome (GOLD analysis project Ga0116231, IMG submission 89695) | Host-associated microbial communities from peat moss isolated from Minnesota, USA - S1T2_Fd - Sphagnum magellanicum MG | ecosystem: Host-associated > Plants > Peat moss > Unclassified... | reverse complement strand
TCCATTTAACAAACATTGCACATAAGCATCATTTTGATGATGAAACATTTGTCAAGTACCCCAAATACTTTCTGTATTAGAAGCAACCCAAGTGTGCCAAATTCATTGTGTATGTTATTTTTTCTTTTCTTCTTTTACATGTGTGTGTCACATTTGGGGGGTTATGAAACTCAACATAGATTTCACACATTTCATATCATTCATCCCACCAACACAAAGAAAGAAAGAGTTAGGCCCCAAATTTCTTTCAAAATGATGAGTGAAAATCTCTAAAACCTTGCCATTTTAAAAACTTCTTCAATTCTTGACATGTGAACTATCCCTGATTTTTTAGTTTACAACAATGCCCATAGTGTAAGGAATATTAACTACATAATTTCCATATAAACTCTAGAGATTGACTATCTCAAATCAATATAAATATTTCAAACTTTCATAACAAATGCGTAAATGGTTGTATAAAGCAATGCATGCCCAAGTTTTATTGGCGATATATTTTTTACACTAGTCATTTGTGGTAGAATGTTTCAATTTAAATTTTTTTTTAATGTAGTGTGAAAATCCCACACCACCCCCACCCCCCCATGCCAAACCACAAAACAAAAACCTAATCCAATCATTGTAATTTTGTGATAGTCCAATTAGCCTTAAATGAATTGCCTTCGTGATTTAAAAGTTTTCACAGTTCCAAACTATGTATGACCATTAAATTACAATCCTACTTTTAGGCCCGATTTACACGAGGGCATGGGCTTAATTGTTCATGGGCTCAAGATTGAATGTTCTAGCCCAACATTTGGATTCAACATACAAAGTCATAAAATATATTATTTTTATGAATTGAACTTAAGTCATGTAAACCTTTTTGGTCCAAATTAACACTAATTCATATATGGAACACCAAATAATAAATTAAATAGTTACCTAATATTAATTCAAATATGAGACATTAACTAGTAACTAAAGTAGTTACTTAACTCAATAGGAATCAAACTAGTATATTAATTAATATGTAGTTAGTTAATAATTATATAAATTTATACTTAATACATGTTAACATTGAAGTAATAAAATAACTATAAATTAACATTTATAAAAATCAAATCTATACTTAATACAAGTAAACACATAATTATGCCACATGCCAACACTCATTGGTGACCAAATTAGCTACAAACGATAATACATATATGGTGAATTAAAATATGAAATTATATTTGTTAACTTTTTTTCCAACCAAATTTTGCTAAGATGTCATGTTGTTTACAACTATGGTCACATGTCACTTGATTACATAACTAAAAATATTTTAATTATATAGTTGCATCTATTGTATCTTTTTCCTAATGTGGGTAGACATTGAATGTGTGCATATTATCTTTAAAAACAATATTTGGAGAATTGTAAAAGTTCCCATATCAAGGCTTCTCATAGTACTACAAAATTTGATACATTGGTTATAATATACAACAATTCAAAGATTGCAAAATATTTAGACATTAATGCACCACTTAGGTTTATTAAATGTTATCAAGGTAATATTATAAAGAACCCTACCAATTCACAACTTTGTAATCATATGAAAATTGAGAATCCACCTTTTAGATCCAACGATGAAAAAAGATGTGGGAGTTTTAGGATGGGATGAAGGTTCAAGCTCTTAAGTTGGGCTCACAATCATGTCAAATTGCACAAAACAAGAAAAGAAAACAATCAATGTAGTTTGGAACCAAGATGTGCATGAACAAGCCACAAGGCAATTCACATTCATAAAACACACACCATGGCCCAAACTTGGCAAAGAGGCATGAATTGATCATTCACATTCATAAATCAAAAAGCTAGAGGAAATGTAATTAACCATTGCTTAGTTCACATGATTAACATTATGTTTAATTCCAAAGTCTCTTGAACAATTCATATTTATACCACAATGTTTATTATATATTATGTAGCATGTTAATCAATTTAAAAGTAATACAACACGTATAAAATATCTAAAATAATTTATGTTACCATTTTAGCATTGTTTATGACTATTTAAGCACTTTTTAACCAATCCTGAGCTACCAAGTCCACTTGTTAGGTCTCCCAATCAATATTTTTAGGGTGCACCCCTAATTTATTAATTAGTGAATGTATTTTCACCACTTTCCTCCCTATATTATATTTTATAGTTGCCCAAGGGATTACATTGATTGAAATGATATTTTTTTCTTAAGACCTCAAAAACAAAAGTCTTAAAAATTAACTACTAGAATGTGTGTCCTAAACCACTAAAATACTCCACCCAATCGGCCATTGGGTGGATTTCCCCATCACCCATGCTTTGTACAAACTTGTACATGATTGTACATTCATTGTGGATCACTACACTTTCACTATAGTGGATCATGTTGTGTAATATCATCACCTAGCATTTTGGTCAAGTTCAATTCACTAACTATGATTCCCATCACTTTGGAAGTTCGTAACTTTTTTATTTCACCTCTAATTCAAGAGCCTTGGGAAAAAAAAAATAGCCTTTAAAAAGAGCTTTCCAATGGTGTAGATCAAACCTCCAAATTGAAGTTAATTTGATGTCTCTATCAAACAATTTAATTGTTAGGAGTCATTTTAGTTTCATTCCATTGTTTTAAATGGTCATAACTTATGTTTAGGATCTTGGGTTTGGTCCAATGCTACCCTAGTTTTGTTCTCTAGTTTTCAAAACATTTAATCCAATGGCTAAAAAGTGCCCAAGTTGAATAAGGTTTATAAACTCAAATTAGGCTCCAATTCAAGGCATTTCAACATTTCCAACTCCTAAAGTGAAATTTGATTCGGGAATCCTAGAAATGCCCCCTTTTAATTCCCCCACACCTTCACTTCATGTGTGAATGTGTTTGCATTCATTTGCATTCACTTCATGTTTCAACCCCCTATTTGTCATGAATCCAACTTTGAAGTTCATTCAACTTCCTTTCATTTCAAGGATGACATTTTATTGCCCATCTTAGTAATTGGTTGCACACTAAAATTAAGGTCATGACATTTATCCCCACTAAAAGGAAAGGTCAATGTCTTCATTGACAATATAAGGAACTATGTTGAAATCCCATGCATTTGAAATATTTGGAAGAAAATTGGAAAATGATTAACCATTCAATTTATGATTGGGTTTTGGTCATAACGGAGAACTATGATTGAAAAAGGTCTAATCATTAAAGATAGTTACCATTAGACAATTACAAGTTGCAAACGACACCATGTCACATGGAGGTGGAATCAACAATATCATGCCTTTATAATTACAATCCATTTTTTCAGCGTCTATAATGAATAATCATTAGTATTATGTGGACCCCATGTAGCTTATATGGAACTTGGCTTTGCAATTGAATTTGTGACTATGTTATGGATATTCACATGATTTCAAATGTCTTAATTCCCAAGCCTAACTTACTTATCTACCTACCTACTTAAGTAAAGTAATAGACCTAGGTAGGTAATAAGTACCTATCTTAGCCTAGCCTAATGTTGTACCTACTTAGCTAACCTAACCTACTTTACCTACCCGACCTTAACCCATAGGTTGCAAGTATAATGACTTGAACCCTTCACCTTCAAAAGGATAAATCGAATCCTTAATTAACCATTTGAACACCATACCTTTACAATGTGATAGATTTTGTCAAATTTTTAATGTCACATCTTGTTTACTTACATTATTTTGAAGCTATTAAATATGGCCTTAACATGGAAATCATTTGATAGACATGCTATAAGCACTTCTTGCAACATGGAGACACTAAAGGCAAGTCAGAGAATCTAAAGCTTTTAATTTGTGCAAAATGAAAAAATGATAATCTTCTACTTTGATATTATCAATTGAAAAACATGTGTAATGAACTCCATTCCATGGTTGTATTTCTCACTTGGAAGAAGAGGATAGGTTTGAATGTCCCTCATTTTGAAGCTTTAAGAAATGAAGCTATATGACCATATTGGGTGGGTTTTCCAACAAATCCCATCGCCCATACATGGTGAATTTTACGTTTCAAAGATTCCAAGTATGTCACATACAATGCAAAGCCTTTTCACTCACCTCATCCTCAATCCATTAAAATCCTATACATTGAAAGCTTTAATGTTATGCAACATAATATTGTTAGAATATAGTTGAGAAACATTGAAGCTCATTGCACAACCCTGTAAATTTACAATTGTTGGAAATGCACCATTTTTTTGGCAAGGCTAGCCAAATTGATGGCACAATACTTCCTTGCTATGACCATCATTTAGGCCACATAATGTAAATCAATTTAATCATAAAATATATTTGTTTTGCTATTCAGATGATATCCACATGTGTGTTGGTGGAATTTGAATATGTTCATTAATGAAGGTGTAGTGAAAGGTAAACCTCCCACACCTTTCAATTGGTGTGTTCAATGTGGCATTGTGTTAACACTAATTGACATTGATTTAATTGAATATGATAGATTTTGCCTTGTGAAAATTGAATTGGACATTGGCATCAACAACATTGTGTTTTTGCACATACCTTTTGAACAAGGTTCCCTTCCTACTATGACTTCCCCTATTCCCAAGGGACCCTTTCTTGGCCAAGAAGAATATCCAACCATATGGGATGGCAAAAACATGTATTTTTGCCTAGTGAATAATGAGCATGATCAATATATAATTGAGCATTCTAGGGTGTTCAACATTTGCTCTTATCTTCATTGGTTGTCAATGCACACTCTATAAATGTTGTGAGAATTTGTGTTTACCCATAATGTACTTGCTTTATTTCAGCTTCATGGCTATTCCTAACATGGGTAGGAGGGGGAAGTATATGCCTTTCAAGCACATGTCCTGTATCGTTGTGGTCCTCCTTTTTGGTGTCCTAAGTAATTGTAAGCATCAAACTACAAGGAGCAAAATGGAGGTTTGAGAATACCTTGCCCATGATTTGGATTGTGTTTGATGTATGTTTTACCTATATCCATTTAAGGTTGCTATTCATTTTGAAGCGATATTTATCCATTTTAAAATTTTGGTATCATGGTTTACATTCCTATCATTGTTAGTCATCCATTTTGATGTCCACTACGAGGGAAACAATATGTGTGAAGCCATTTGAATTTTCAAATGTACATTTTTTATATGCACCTAGCATTAAATAGACACATATATAATCATTTTTATTTTTAATGTGCACGGTTGGTTGTTTACATTTCCCAAATTGTGTTCATTAGAAAGACTTTTCTTCATGTTACACAATTTCTTTGTGTGCAAAAACATTCCTAATTACTGTGGGCCCTAAATAAATCCATCCACCATTTGATTAAAGTAGTAGTTTTGAAAATACTTAAATTATTGAGTACATATGTACAAAATATTTAAATGGTGTAAAATGAAGGTGTTTGTGCCAACACATCATCTCAGGGTTTTCGAAATAATACTAGATAAGTCAATCATTGCAAATAGTCCGAAAAACTTCATTTTTTTGGTCTAGAAAATAATTCTTTATTCATGGGAAATTTTATAGGGAGCCCATACTCCCTTATAGTTGTGACCAAAGCTATAACTCTTGGGTGAAAGCATGAAAAAGGACGCATAAGTACAATGGACAACTTAATAACTTGACTTTTTCAAAATGAATTTGATTTGGAGCTCCAAATTATGCATTCATTTAAGTAAATCAATGTACATTTCATTGCAAATCCAATTCAACATGGTACTAAATGAGGTTAAATTCAACAAGGATGTGTTTTTGCATTTTAGTCATGTAATTTGAAAGTAAAATTACATTGGTGTAGGGGACTTTTAGTATCTCAAGTATGTCTAGAATTGCGACACCTTAACATGCTTTCACCTTCTTAGTGGAAATAGGAGATGGTGGCATCATCGATGAATAGAAAGTGGGTATTCCTTTTGTACCTATTGCAAACATGAAAAACAGATCTTATGAAGGGGGAAAACTACCTATACCTAGGTGGACGGTTGGCAGTTTACATTGGTGAAGAGAGACTAGAGACCAAACAAGTGAGTATTGAAGAAACCTGTTGTCAATTTTCAGTCATTGAGAAAGAGGACCATGGCAACGCCATGCCAAATCCAATGGTTAGGTGATGCCTTCGTGGGCAGTTCCACGTTGAAGACAAAATTGGAGGAGAGTCTAGTTGTTGCAAGCACACCCCTTCTATATGTTGTCTAGTACAATGGGCACACGTAACATGCCTGCATTCTTTTTTTTGACATTAATAGCCACACCATTGGTGCATTTGAATGTGGTACCTAGCATGTCACAATAATATCATGCTAAGAGTTAGATAAGTTGTGATCCAAATTCATCAATTTCTTGGGCTAGAAGTGGCAAGTTTATCATTCAGTGATTGACCTTTTCCAAACCTCGAGTTTGAGCTTTGTGATGCAAATGAAGCTCCTACTTGGTTATATATATCATGAGGCTTAGAGTCTTGTGTCACTATGTTGCATTGTTCGAGAGCATTACTTCTGTTGAGGTGCAGTTAGAACTTGAGGTTGGGGATGCTAGGATTAGGCAATTGGGGGTTGGATGAGTTCAGAGAATCATAAGTGAATTCAACCTTAAAGTTTTCTACATATTAATATTTTGTTTGCTAGTTGTGTGAGTGCTATCTGTGAGTGTTGAATTGTAGCAATTACCTTATCAAAGGACTTTGCTAGCATCATGTGTTCATTGTCCCAGTGAGCACCCTCGAGGAACATTCCATAGATGTACATTCCATCTTCTAGTATCTTCTCATGGTCTCCTTGCTCTGGCAAACAAATGAACTCAAAGCAGATTGTGTTTATTGGAATTCTGTACTTGCCTGTAAGATTCTGCAGAACTCCTGTAAGGAAAACATGTGTGAAGAAGAAGCCACCGAGCCAGAAATTCATAGATGGGCCATTGTCCATCCAACTTTGGAGCATGTTGAGCCGATCCAACACATGATTGAAGTAGTTGTTAAGTGGGTTCATTGTTGTATAGCTGACTGGGGCCCATAGAATTGGCATATTTGATGCAAACATGTTCTTTGCAAGTGTCTCAATGTCAAACGACATCACAACGAGCCCTTTGGGTGCCTTCTGCAGAGTGGCCAAGCTAGCCCTTATCATTTGTATGGATGAACAAGCCCTTTCAAACACAAGGGAGAATATTCGATGCCGAGCAAGAGTGAGCAAGACTATGAAATGTGTGAAAGATATTTGTAGAAGTGACAAGGTCCTATACCACTAAAGTCTAAAGAACATGTACCACATACATATGTTAGGTGGTTGAAGCGGACCATCTCCTACACAAGAATAGAGTTTATGCTTTCTTCATATTGGACTGGGTACTTGTAGTGAGGCAGTTCCAAATTGAACAGTGGTGGTAGCTTGTTGTTCATGTTGATTACAATATCAAGAAGTAGCTCCTCTTTGTTGCGACCACCTGCAATTCTACTTTGGCTCTGTTGCTCCACATACAACACATACAATGTGGCCTCAACTGACCTAAACTGATGTGGTTGCTTATAAAAGATGTAAAATGTTGTGGACCCCATAACATGAAGGGCTATAGCAGGGATGAATATCCCAGTGTGCAGATGCATTTTGAGGAGAAGAGGGAGGTCGGTAGAGAGCAAGAATCAGGGTTTAGGGGTGCCAGAATAAGTACTTGGGTCGAAAGGATTGCAGTAAGGAGCTGGTTCACTTCTTGGTTATCTTTTATAATATCAGTGTTTTGGTGCACAAAAATTAAAAAAATGGATTAAAATATCGCCCCATGAATTTAAAAACTAGATAGATGTAATGGGTCAAGGGCTTTTCATGAGAATCATTTTGTCTAACTGAGATGTTTTGTCTCAAAAAATGAATCAACAAAACCACCCTTCTAATCTTCTAAACCCATGGAACTAGCAAATTCGCACAAATTTTCAATTTATAAGGAACTAGAATCGATCAATTCTCTAAGATAAATTTGCTAAAAATTGGAACCAACCCATTATGTAAATTTTTAGAAGTCACCTACCCTAAATCGATGGTTCTTGAAAAAAACAAGAAACCGTGCAATGTTAAAATAAATCCTTTTGGAACCTTGCGATCGCAAAAGGTCATGGGTTCTCAAACCTAGTGGTGTGCAAGTGAAAATCCTACCGGGCCTCTCTTAATGAGCTCAACTTGGGGTGGCAATGGCATGTAAGGCTAGGCTGAATAAGTCATGTGGTTCTAACAAATTGAAGGCATGACCCATGAAATTGCTAGATTTCGTGGTTTTAATTCTTAGTTATCTTGAGTGAACTAATAGTTACATGTGTAATAAGTTTTGGTAGGTTTGTGAAAATTATAGAAAGCCACTCGAAATGGTAAAAAAGAATCATTATTTTTAGCATTCAACAGGATGGGTTTGAGTGTAAGCTTCAAGATTGTTTTTTCAGGCCAATGGGATTGCTAAATTAGGGGATCTGAATTGATTTTTTAAATTATTGTGAGTGATTTAAGGGGATGTTTCCATGATCTCCTAGTCTCTCACTGTGCCAAGGTAAACCAGCACCCACATTGGAACTTTCCCCATTTTGAGTGAGGCCTCTTAATAAACATAATGAACCCAAAATATGTTACATTATCTGAACTCAAAGACCTTGATTTCCTCTAAGGACACAATGTTTGCATTATTTAGGAGAAATTTAAATGGATTTAGGGGTTGTTGAGTGTCCTGCATGTCAGTAGATCCATATCTGACATTTGAATCCTATGTATAATTACACTTACACATTCAACCTTTTAACACTTACATTGTTGCCATGTATAATTTTTTCACACTGAAAACTCCCAAAATGCTATGTAAAGGTTATAGGGGCATGTTAGAGGCATGTCAATGTATTTACTATATACCTTAATGACTACCTCTGTTATAGTCACATTTTATTTCTGGAATCTAGAATTGGGCTTTCCTATATTGTTTAAACTACAAATCTATATTTCCTCCTCCTCGAGCACTCATGACCATACTTCAAGTTGTTAGACTTATCAATCTACATACAATTTCACAAAAATGAACTACTCCCTTTACAAAGCTTGTACAAGGATCAAGATGTAGAATCTACCATGAGTGAGCACATAATATGCCTTAATTCCACACAAATTTCAGGAAATGAAGGTTGTGCCCTAGGGTCAGGATGATAACAGGCTTGAACCAAGGTGGACAGCTGCTGAGGACATTGTTCAGCCATATCTCGTCTCAAACCATCCTTTATCCTCTTCGAAGATCCATCCACTTCAAATTGAGGAAAGGGACACATCCAGTCAAAATCTCATAACACACGATCCCAAAACTATAGACATCAACTTTGAAATGATATTTCAAGGACTCACTTGACGAACTTGGACCGACATTATGATTCTCTGAATTACCAAACAGTTCTGGTGCCATCCATTGAGTTGTACCCAGATCCATTGTTAGGTTGGAATATGTGTAACTTAATGTGCAAATTTTCAAGTGAAAGTCCCTTTTTTTCTTAAAATCAGTTTGCCAAAATGTGCCCGTTTTTAAGGATTGAGTTGCCACAAATATACATGCTGGTTACACTTTTAATGCTCTTGGAAAAAAGTATTGCTAGTTAGGCGAATTATGACTGAATCTGTGTGGGGATACTTGCAAGTACTGCAAGACGTAAAAAAAGAAAAAAAATTGACTAACAAGGAGCATGACTTCTTTTATGAACTTCTACAAATTTTCAGATTTTTTTGTCACTTTTGAGGTGCATTTATCATTTTTTCATCATTTTCAATGTGCTTTTATCACATTTTTCAACGCTTCAACATTTTATTTTCAAAAAAAAATCATTCAAGGTTTTTAATAATTATTTAATGTCAAACTTGACCCAAGGCTATGATAATCCAAATTTCTTTCAACTTGTGAAAATGGTCGTTTCAACCTTCCATGACCAAAAAAATTTGCCCTCGTTTTTAACACTTTCATTTTGTGCACTTGCAAATGCTAAAATGCACTCCTTTAAATAACAACCTTGTGTAAATCTATAAATTTAGTAATGTTAACACTATATGTGCTTAAAGATGGAGTGATGGGTGTGCTCTCAACAATGTTCCCAATTCACAAAATGTCTTCCATTCTTGCACAATTTCAACTTTAAAAAAATGAAAAACAATGAAAACCATGAACTTGAAACAACCATAGTGAACCCTAGGTTATGTCTTTGTCCTCCAAACCATGAGCTTTCCTTATAATTCATTTAAAAATTTAGACCAATAGAATTTCCCTCCAAATGATGCCATGTAGATGCCACTTCAAATTAGCTTGAATTGGTCTCAGATCTTCATT
>Ga0116231_10014790_pt1 | contig 10337 bp, 8 predicted proteins | sample S1TSphgellanicum_2_FD_89695 | JGI IMG/M metagenome (GOLD analysis project Ga0116231, IMG submission 89695) | Host-associated microbial communities from peat moss isolated from Minnesota, USA - S1T2_Fd - Sphagnum magellanicum MG | ecosystem: Host-associated > Plants > Peat moss > Unclassified... | reverse complement strand
CAATTTTTTTTGTCATACATATTCATTTGAGGATATCAACACAAATAAAAGTTAAAACACAATAATTGATCTTGTGGTTTTATGATAAATCTTGTGGAAAAGAAATTTAGTTTCATCCACTTTTCATCCATCCACCCACTTCATCCAAGGTGTCCATTCCTTGAAAATTCATCAAACATTTATCCATGTTTCATCAAAATTTTCCATTTGCTCATGATTTTTTTACATCCATGTTTTTCATTCATGCAACATTCATCATTCATTTGTCAAGCATCCATGTGTCAATCATCCATTTTTCATCCAAAATTTAAATTTGTCTATCTCGCTTGCCACTCATGTTCACATGTTCATTGCTCATGCTTATCTATTCACCTAATAATGTTCATGGAGATTTACCTAAAACTTCACAAAATTTTATTATTCGATGAAATAAAATTTTCACAATTTTGTAATTTCCTAGATTTAATTTTGTTGATTAATATTCAAATGTTCACATGACAAGATATTACAATGAATCAAGATTAAGGATTTAGATTAATAGATAGATTAATCAAATGTAAATTCCTTGGCAAAAGTATAATTTGCATCATTATAAGAAGAAAAAACTTCTTAAAAGGTTAAACTTGATTGAGATGTTCACATTGACCAAAGGCAATGTCAACCTTTATTAAACACATGTGATATAAAAAACATGTGTTATTTTTTATCAATACATTTGACTAAAATGACCTTTTTTACTAGGTGTAAATCCAAGCATCTAATAAAAACAAAGAAAAAAAAAAAAGGTTTATCAAGATGGTTAGGGTTTAACCAAGTTGGCCAATATATTATTTGACATGTGATGAATTGAAGCGCTTTAGAAGGTTTGAATCCAAAACTAATAAATATGAGTTACATTCATGTTGGATTAAGGTTTTGAAAAATCAAATTAAACATGAACTAGAGTGGTATATATATGTATATGTCTTAGATGACCAATAATTTCAATTTTGTAGATCATTAACATTTGCAAAATAATAGATGCATCTATATCCATTGCTTCCACCAAAAGCTAACAAATCACAACAATGTAACAATTCACTTGGCTACTAAAAGAATGATATTAATTATAATTTGAAAACACTCACAATCACAATCACCCAACTATTGGAATTTTATAATTAACGTAAATTATTCCCAACTATAGCTAATCACAATTCCGTGATTAGGTCCCAATTATTGGAAATTAAAAATTTGAAAATAAAATTGTAAACTTTCATAGTTGTTGATCACAATCTGCATCCAAATTAGTGGAATTTCAAAATATTTCCCAATTAAATGTAAACAATTACTCCCAATTGTAGTTTCAAAACCATAATTTTATGATCAAGTACCAACTACTGGAAGATGGACACCATTAAGTTGAGATTTGTGAGCTCCTTTGATTAGATCGAAACAAACATGAAATGTAGGTGTAAGAACTCCGGTTTATTATTATTAAAGTAAATGGGATCAATAAAACATCAAGATCATCATCAACATACAAGTGATCATTAGAAACATCAAAATATATGGGTGGTTACATAATTGGATCAATGAATAATGTTAGGCATCAAATATAGATCAAATGGCCATTTCTAGTGATAATAATGAAATTGAGCCTAAATGTTGAAATACTTAACAAGGTACACCTACATAAAGCATCCATAAATCCAAAATGTAAAAGTCAAAAGTCCATGGATACATCCCTATTCCAACCTTGAACCCCCTAAAACTTCTATTGTTCAATTTTTAAAACATTATTTCCATTAACCAAGAAGAACTCATTATTATTAAACATGGTTAGCAACATTTTGAATCACCATATTTCAAATTTTATGAGATCTTTAAAAGAGGATCTATGAACCTTTTCTAAGATATTGTCTCCTAATAAATGAGATTTTGATTTGGATGTTACAATTTGAAATTTGAATGCATAGGTTATCAAGATACTACAATTTTGGGCTTAGAGGCTTTAATTGAAGTCGCTTTAGGGATTGTGTTAGAAAGTGACCAGCCACCTTTTTCACTAGTTCATACACCTTACAACCAAAAATGGAGAGTGATCACATTGAAAGCAAAAAAAACTTTCACAATGTCAAATCATGGCATTGACAATCCCAAAAAAACATCTTCATGTTCTCACATTGATTATATAAGTTTCATTGCAGTGTTGTTTGGAAGAGAAAATTTTAAACCCTAAACTACCTAAATTTTCACCTTTAAGCAATGTACCTAGTTGTTTCCATGCATTGTTTCAAATTATGTACAACCTTTCTTTTTACACAACTAAACATTGTTTTTGTTTCTTTTCCAAAGGTGAAGGTTGAACAAAAGCACGTCACCATCTCCTTTACATACATGAAGGTCAATTATGGTCTCCTTTCCACATGTTCAATGCTAAGTTTCTTCTTTTAGTAGAAGTGCACACACATTCAAGTTCTAGTTTCCTCTCTAGATGCAAAGGTTGAATGGGTCTCTAGACATTCTAAAAGTGCACACAACAAACCTTGCATATGTTAAACAAATAACTCTTTTTCTTTTGGTAAAAACACACACAAAACAAACCTTTTGCAACTTGAACAAAAAAATAATAAACTTTCATTATAACTTGCGCAAAGCACACACAAAACTCATTCATATGTGTGAAACAAGATACATGATGAAACTAGTTTCATCATAGGTTTAAAAGGAAAAACTAATTTCATTTTGCAATATTTTCATTTGGCACAATGTTCTATTGTCATCAATTTCACCCAAACCTAGGGCTTTGATCATGTGTCCACCTTATTTTACTAATAATTTTAATGTCATTTTAATAATTGATATATATATTTTTAATCAAAATCAATTTTTAAAAAATGCAATGATTAATGAATATTCAGAAGGAGGATGACCTTTTTGGCCCACCTCCAAAAACAAATTCAACCCAAATATGCAAGGTGATGATTTCACTAAACTTTTTCATTGGATTGAATTGCCATTGAATTCATGGTGGTGAAAAAATAGGCCTTATAAGGTTTGATAGCATGAGAATTATCAATGTTCAAGTTTTGTTCATTGAAAAGATGGTGTTAACTTAATGAAGAAATCATTGAAGGACAATGGTAGGAGAATGAACATTATATTGATCAAATGAATAGAAAATTTTAACTTGTTTGGCTATGGAAAAAAGAAATTGCTCGTATGATATCATGTGTCCAAATGTGCCCAATATAAGTGCATTTAAAAAGGTGAATGATTTAAAAGCACATTACAGATGCAATTAAATATGAAATTGACCAATTGTGAAGGTCAAGCCACATTCAAAGTGTAATGGCAATGTGGTAAATGAAAATGAAACGTGGGAGCAAGAAGTTGAGCTTTAATGTTTGGCCTTATATGCAAAATAATGTGAACTTGATGAAGGTTGGAAAAGTTTTTGACAATAATGGATAAATATGTATTGGTGCAAATGCTTAGACATTGTGTATCAAAATGGTTCCCATCAATGTTTTTCTTTAGAAAATTGACAATCATCTTTAAAAAGTTATAAAAAAAGTGATGATTCATCCCTAGGAAGATTTAGCCAAATTTGATTATAAATAACATATGAAGTACAAATTTTTAGTAATCCTTCCATATTTTCAACTACATAATGAAAACCAAATGTAGAAATATGATCATTTTAATTTATTTTTCCTTCACTACTGACAATTGAAACCTCCAAAATCATTTCATCTTTGATTTTCTTAAATTTTATTTCTGACAAAAAAATTTCCAATATAAAAAAAGGTTGGCTCCCATGTCTAAGCAAATAATTGTTTCAATGACACCAACGAACACAAATAATGTGTCATAACCTTGTTTGTTAATACAAGGAAGGAGGGTGCCAGGTTGAAAATGTATATAGAAATGCTAAGGTTTGTGCATCCGTCATGAAATTCAGTTTAGCATGTGTTTAAAAACTCCAAATTCTTGGTTAAAAGCTCCTTGCACTATGCATGTTCTTCCCATGGGCCAAATGTTCTACATCCATGCAACATTGTACTAGTTCATGAACATGACTCTTCAAAACAATCTCATTGGACCCATTTTTTTTCATCACAACTAAGCACAAGGCTATGAGATTATTTCAACATACTTTTAACCCCTAAGAGTATAAGCCACGTTCACAATCACTTTAATTTTTACCTCTATTCAAAACCTTAGTTAGACATTATGTTGAATCAACTCATTCAAGAATGGGATTACAAATCCAACTGTTGGATTCAAACTTTACACACTTAAAAATCTTTGGTAAAAACTCCAACCAAATCAAACAAGGGGTGATGAGATAGCAAAGTTGGATTGAGCCCATATAGGGCCGTCAATGCATTGATATGAAACAATGTAAAAGGAAAGGGAACTATTCTTGATATATTCAAAACAAATTTGAAATTTGAGAAATTTGTTGCTCAAGTTAAAGTCACTTATCCATAGAAAGCAACAAGGAAACATTGTACAATGACTCTATCCATTTTTGAACTATTTTAGCAAGTTCAAAAATTATCATGAGAGATGAGGTAACCGTGTGACATGATTAAGTAATATGAAATGTAAAATGAATTTGTTTGTGATCTACTCACAAAGCCTCAATGGTTCTTAATGTGCATCTTCATAGGCCTCCCAATATGGGAAAACAAAACTATCCAAAAGAAAACTTGATACATCAATGGAAATGCTCATGTAAAACATGCATATCAATGTGAAGTTGGACAAACAAACATGAACATCAATTGAAATGCAAATGTTTTGTTTCACATGTACATAGTATACATATTGATTTGTAGGTGGTAAATTGAAGCCCATTCATGCCACTTTGGGGCCACATCTTATGGTTGATAGACATTCATCCAAAGTATGTGGTGGTGGGTATATATTGAGTATATCTTTGTTTTCCTCTCCTCTATTCCCTTCCACCCACATCCCCCATATTTTCTGGGTTTGTTTGGGCCCTTTTGGATAGTATGGGTGATGATAGTATGGTAGTTTGGCTACCCTAAAATTCCAACTTATTGTATTATTACACTAAAAATTCACAAGGTGAAAAAAAAAAGAGGCAACAAAGATTTGATTTTAATTATTTTTTAAACCTAAAACTTGATCAAAAGCAACAATTTTTTTTGCTGCGAAAATTTTCCACAAAAATGCAGACCTCAAAAATTAAAAAGGAATATTTTGTTGTAAATTCCCTATTTGTGGCTAATCCTATTTTAGGATGGGTTTTGTTTTCAATTTTCTGAAGTAAGAGTAGGTTGTGAGAATCCCATGGTAGATTTAACAATTATTGATAACAAAAAATATTTTAAAAATTATTCAAAGTTTTCACCAAACAGCAGTGAAGAGACAGACAACAGAGATTTCTAAGGGCAGTGTGAAAAAGTGGCAATATTTCTTCAAAAACCAAAATTTCTCTGTTTTTTGGCGAGTTTAAAAAAAAAAAAAAACAAAAACCAAACATTTGCAGTAAAACATTCCAGTTATGATTTTTATTTTTTTGGGTGTCTTCACAGTCCGAAAATTCGCCATAAAAAAAGCATTAAATGCTAGGAAGCTCATTGTCTTCTCCTATATCAGAATTTTTTATTAAAAAAACTGCATACTAGGATTTTTAAAATAATTAAAACCTCTTTTATTTTAGGTACTAAGTTTTTGGTCACTAGGATACTTGGTACCAGGGGTTTTTTTTTTGGGGGCAATTTTGTGAGGTAGGTGGATTTAGGCGATCATCCACAAGAGGATTTAGCAAAATTTGGCTACAGCTCCTAGAGGAAAGTAGAAATTATGAGCTGCTTGGTACAAGCTATGGTCAGAGGGGAAACCCTAATTCATACTGAAAACCCTAATTGTTTTCTAGTGAAGAAACTGAAGTACCTTGTAGCAAGGGAGTAAGGGGAGGGTTGAAGAAGGGTGGCGAGAAAATTCAATCCTTTTTCTGGGAAGTGGTTTTGCATCAATGGACAGTCTGCTAATGGCTGCTGGAGCTTGCACATTTGGAGCCAGGTTATGTCCTTGTTTTGTAAGCTTAAGGCTGCCAGTGTGCAGCTCTAGAAGACTGCCACATTATGAGCTTGTAATACGCTGCGCTTCGGTGGGGGGAAAGAAGAAGAATAGTAGTAGTAGTGGTGGTGGTAACAAGCGGAGTCAGACATCGTCGGGAAGCGGATTCGGTACTAAGATTGCTGCTAAACCTTGTAAGCAGAAAAATCCTTTTCCCGACGCTTTTTGCATCGCCTGCTTGTTTGCCTGTGAATTTGGAGTTGGATTTTCATTTCCCGAGTCGAGTTTTCAAGACTGCTCTTTCTTACAATTGCTGTCATGTCAAAACTTCTAGAAGTAGAGAAGAATCGCCAATTTCTCATCTATCTCCTTGTGCTTTTGCCACATTCCAATGGATGTGTGGTTCCTGCTGCAATCAGAAAGTGTATAAGGAATTGTGAGTGATGATGACACATGAAACAATGTTTAGAGTATGTCCCACATTCATGTGTTTGGATGCCAAAACCTTTGACAGAATGCTTGACCCCCCCCATTTTGTGTCTATTGTTAGAGTTGGAAAACCCAAACCTAAAGACAAGTGTGTGGCTTTCATTTCCTGGGTCAAGTTTTCCAAGACTGCTCTTTCTTACAATCGCTGTAATGTCAAAATTTTAAGAACTTGAGAAGAATCACCGTTTTCATATCTCCTTGTGCCTTTGCCACATTGCAATGCATGTGTGGTTTCCCCTGCAATCAGAAAGTGTGTAAGGAATTGTCAGAGACAACACATGAAACAGTATTTAGGGTTTGTCACATTCATGTGTTTGGATGCTAAAATCTTTGACATGCATGAAAAGTTTGCTGCAATTCACATTGGAAGATGGTTTTGTTTAGCATCATGCAACATGCTTGTGTTTAGATGCCAAAACCTTTGACATGCATGCAGAGTTGCAGCAATTCAGATTGGAAGGTGGTTTTGTTTAGAATCATGGGATCTTTTTTTTGTCATTGCATAGGCAGTGCTCCGGATTGCAATTTTAACAAAAAAATTGATGTGCTGAAAGTGTTTTTAGGAATAAATTGAGATGGCAAAAGTGTGAACCTGCGGGTGGGGTTCTAGCCTGGGATGCAGGAGTACTTTTGAGGAGATCAGAACAAAGCTACAGTCACCTTTTTGCTGAGCATTCGAAAGAGGGTGAAGTGCGTGAATTTGTGATATGTGTTCGGCAAAATGATAACAAAAGCTCTGCAGTTTTGGACGATTGGCTTCCAGTAGCAGAACTTGCACTGGTGTCAGAGATTGATGCCTCTGTTGCCCTCCCTGCAGTCCTGCACGTTCTCTGCAGGTATGCTGTCTGTCTTGCTGACACAACTTACAAGGGTTTGAGTATTGCAACATAGACGGAGCAAGGAGGAGAAGGGAGAGGAGCCTTCTCCTGTCTGGACACCTCATTGCAGCATTCAGAATTATATTGGTGCACATGACTCATTCTTGGAAACTGTATGCAGAGAGGTTGCAGAGTGTGCTGCAAAAGGAGCAATGTCATTGCGGAACATCCCTCGAAATTGGTGTGCTACAGTCCAAAATTGAGCTGTTTCTTGCTTTCAAGATTTGCTTGATGTTGCGTCTTTTTGACATCAGTGACTGCACCACATTATGATGTTTCTGCATTGGATGATGCAGTCCATGGCCTCCAGTATGCTTGTTAACGATGTGCACATCATTTTAAAGGCTCACTTCACATTGGTTTGTTGCAATGGTCATGCCTTGTCAAGCACTGATTATTCTCATGATGATGGGTAACAGCAGTGAGAAATAGGTGGTCAGGTGCCTTTAGGCTTTTAGATGTTGTCTTGATAGGTTTTTCTTTGGAAGAAGATGATTCCTTAATTTTTATCAAAGACCAGATACTGAGAAATGAAATTTTGTTGTTTATACAGCTTAGAATATGCATATGAGCCAGCGGAAGGTTTTTATGAGTTTGTACTGGGAATTTCACAACTTCCACCACAGGACAACAATGAATGTCCGTACTCTGTGCTTGGACTTCCTCAAGGAGCTCCTGTTTCACAGGCAAGTTCATTATGACTTGGACACCGTGAGCTTTAATGTATAGCATGTAAGCTCATTGCATCTCCAATGTTGTCTGGTAAGTTTGTTTTGATATCAGTTTCTCTCTACAGATGAGTCATAATGGAAAACACAGAGCTTTCAGATACATTAGGAAGTAAGCCAGAGGTGTGAACATGTTTTGAGTGTGGAGTTATAGCTGCAGAAAATTCTTTCTACTTATTACCTGGAGCCCCATAGACTCTCGTGCAAAGAGCAATGGTGAGGATGCTTTTCGTAGCCATCCACTACCACCATGCACTCATTAGTGTTTTCAGAGGTTATTAGAACAGGGCGAGGGCAAGACCATCACCAGGAGAGCTACAGCTGACATGTTCCAAGACGTCCATCTGTTCAAGTATTGTATGCTTTTGAAGTCAAGTTTGTGGTGCCTGTCTGCAGTAGGGATTCACCATCAACAAAGTTGAGGCAAAATAGAAGGCTGAGTATATGCAGGCAGGTGCAGTCATTTCAAGCATGATGCACCAATAATGAGCACAAATCTAAATTTTTTCATTGTTCGACTGGATGCAGGTTCGCAGTGCATATCGAACACTGGCAGCCAAGCACCATCCTGACAAGCATATGGCTACAAATGTGAACAATGCAGAGCTGGAGTTCAAGCGGGTGTGCAATCATGACCTATACAATCCTGTAATTTATTTTTCCTTGTAATTTCTATACTGCTGTGTAGCAGGTGAAGTGGCTGGGTACAAGGGTGCAAGTTGCTGATGTGTTAGGTCAATGTGCCTAACAAACACATTGTGCTTGTTAAATGTGTTTTCTTCTATTGAAGGTGACAAGAGCTTATGACCAAATCAAGCGAACAGGGTTAGCTAAAGATGGGACAATTGCCTCTTATTCATCTTTGGGAGGCACTGCTAGAAATGGGTTGAGTAATCCAATCAGCATCGATAGCACCAATCTGCAAGATGAGCTTCCAAAGGGTGTCCAAGCAGCTGTTCGGCAACTTGACTCTGAAATCATCACAAGATTTTTGGCTCGCTCTTGTGCACGATCAGGAGCAGCAGCTGTGGTCTAGAAAACAGCCTAGTTGGGAATATATCATTAAGCAGAACTATCTAGAAATGTGTAGACATTGTTTGACCCAATTCACTATGTGGGTCTTGAAATTTATGGGGTGGCAACAAGCCCTGGATACAGATTAGTCTACTATCAAAGCAAACAGCACTCTTTTGTGTCATTGTCTTTTTCCCTTCTACAAATGTTGAAGGCAGTAGAAAAAGGCTGCAAACTCTTCCAGAAGCCTATTCAATTAATGAGCAAGACACTAGCTACTAGATATCATCTGGATATTGTCACAAAATGTGGTCATGGCTGTACCAAATTTGTTACTGTGCTCTGGTGACATGATAAGATGAGCAGGAGAGGAAGAGAGCTGACATTTTGTATCATTACCTCTGCAAGCACTTCCCATATTGTGAAGGGGATGATTTTTCTGACACCTAGAGTCTACAGTGGAAACTTAATGGTGGAGAAATGTCTAATTCCTGGTATGACAATGAAGTATCTTATATATTAAAGCTAAGATGGTGTCTGTCTGTCTGTTCGTCTGTCTGTCCGTCCAGGTGTCGATCTTGGTTTGAGGACCTTGACAGACGGACAGGACCAGGTCTTGAAATCGAGGTCCCTAGATGGAAGAGGAGGACGACGACGAATGGCGGCCGCAACAATTTTATCTAGATGTGATCAGCGGAACTTGCGAGCCTATTGGTGGTGAATTGTTGGTGGTGAGGTATCTGCATTTTCATAGATAAGTGTTCTTATAAGATTCATCTTTGAAAACAAAATATTATGTCTCTCCATACCCATCTCTCCACACTTGGTTTCCTCTCATATCAATTTGTGTAATTTTGTTTCTGGACATTGGAATGCAGGTTGGAGGAAGAAACTGGTGACCCAGTAAGAGCAACAAAGACAGTTTGTTGTACAATTCGGATTTCTCTCAACTATAGAGACCATGGTGACCCACTGAAAAATTATCAGTACTCATGAGATGCATGCTAAACCAGAGCTCTGTCACGGGTGTCAGTTAAACTGCCCGGATCTTTTTTTTTTTTTTTTTTTTTTTTTTGGGTTTTGTTTTTTGCGTCAGTTAAACTCCCCGGACCCTTTTTTTTTTTTTTTTTTTTTTTTTTGGTTTTTTTTTTTTTTTTTTTTTATCTGTTTGGCCCTCTTTTTTTTTTTT
>Ga0116231_10014789_pt1 | contig 10339 bp, 6 predicted proteins | sample S1TSphgellanicum_2_FD_89695 | JGI IMG/M metagenome (GOLD analysis project Ga0116231, IMG submission 89695) | Host-associated microbial communities from peat moss isolated from Minnesota, USA - S1T2_Fd - Sphagnum magellanicum MG | ecosystem: Host-associated > Plants > Peat moss > Unclassified... | reverse complement strand
CTTCAGTGGGCCTTCGTACCAACTTGGAAACTATGCCCATTAAGAGCCCTGTGGGTGCCAGTTGCCTTTGTACCAAATTGGAAACTAGATCAGAGCTTGGAGAGACCTGTGTGTTGGGCATGCGACCATGGGTTTGACATGTGTGAATCTACCTTCTAGGGTAGATGCTACCAGCTTTAGAGCCTATTCCTAATTATTGCAACTTTGGTTATTTGCAAATCTTGAAGGTTGGCCGCCCTACCAATTTGGAGGTAAATATCGCGATGACGGCTTGGTAGAGTCCTGAGAAGACCTATGACTCACTAGTGATGTAGACCATTGTGGGGCGGGTATTATAAACTGCACAAACCCCTGCTGCGTATCATGGCAGTGTTTAAAGTTCATAATCACAATTCCCAGAAATATCAAATACCCATTTTTAATGTGTAACCAATGGTCCACAAAAACAATTTGAATTAGTCAAATAACCACCGGTTCTTCTTTGAAACCTGGCAGCTTTTTCAAGGTTTTGACATATCCAAAACCAGTGGTTCTTCGGAACTTAAAACGTTTGAAAAACCAGGCAGTTGTTTCTAAAAATCAAATTTGCCCTGGACACTGATATCGGTAGACACGAGTGACATGTGGGATGGGGGCAATGAAATAATGAGCACTTGCTGGGCCTCACATCTTTACACAAGAGAAATTTGTGGATGTGTTGAAAAAGCAGGCGTCGTTCGTGGGCACAGCACGCAAGGCACTTTCACCTGTACGAAGTTATTGTGAATCATCTGCGACCCAACCCGTTACGGACTGAGTCCATATTAAAAATTAGTGAGTAAGTGACCCGGTCAAAAGTTAGTGACCAGTATTTGAGCAGGAGGCCTACGGCACCTGCAAGAAATTCTGGACGCTAGTGAAGCCACCTAACTCCTGCCAATTTGAGATCTTGAGACCTGATCTTTTCTTTTCTCTCTCTTGCTGAGTCTCTTTCTCTCTTCCACCCAATCTGTTTCTTTCTCATGTGTAGCCTCTCTCTCTCTCAACATGAAATTTATTTTGTGTTCATAAATTTTATTTTGACTAGTGGGAACTAATTTGAAGGTTAATCCTTTTGGGAATTAAGATCCATCTGGGGTTTATTCATCTTGAGAAATAAGATTACTTTCAGGGTTAATCTTTTTGCAAAATAAGATTAATCTGGGGTTAATTTTTTCTGAGAAATAAGAATATTTTGAAGGTGAATCCTTTTTGGGGAATAAGAGGAATTCGAGGGTTGACCTTTTTTCGAAATAAGGCTATTTTGGGGGGGTTTTTTTTTGGGATTCATTTCACATGGAGTAAATATATGATTGGTTGATAATATGACTAATTGAATTTAACAAAATAAAAAGGAAGACCATTTTGAGGATTTGATCCTTTTGGAAAATAAGAGTAATTGAGGTAAACTAAATACAATTATTTGTGGGCTCAACTGATTTAGAAGTCATTATGTGTAGGGTAAAGCCCTAAGGTGAGGACATTTTCAAAATAAGGGAACTAAGACGAGGCAATAGTCCAGAGATATCATATTTGATGAAATATCTCAAGGTTATGGTCTTGTGATATCCCGAGTAAAATTTAGATTTAAAAATTTGAAATCTAGATAGGATATCATAATCCTAGCTACAAAGAATATCACAATCTTACCCAGATCTCCATATCAAGTAGGTATGGGGGTAAAAGAAAAGGTTTTGGTTAAGGTATAAGGTCTAGGGTCGTTGATAGGGCTAGAAAGTGAATGTTAAAGCTACCTAGATTAAGTATTCTAAGTTTTGAAAGCTTTTAATTGGGTTTGAAAAAAAGTTAATGCGGATTATGAACACTAACTTGAATATTTGATAGATATTGTTTGATTATATATTCAACATTCTCAAAAACTGGTCAAATATTTAAAAATGTATTTGATATCCTTTTTGGATATTTGAAATGGGTTTTTTTTAAAATACTAAAAAGCTAGTTGAATTCTCAAAACCTATTTTGAAAACTAGATCCAGTGGATTTTTTTTAAAATGTGATATTTGCTCAACATGGTGTGAACTCAACATATAAACATTGTTTTGCAAGGTAAATAATGTGGCATGCACAATTGGTCCAAGTGTGAACCCATTGCATAAATATAAGGTGAATTAACATATGAACATTATTATGCAAGGTATATATTCAATTTTTGAAGATCCAAATATGAAAGGAAATCTTACTTGAATTGCATGGTAAACATGTTTCTCTAAGTGTGAACACATTATTGAACTATATATTTTTTTCAAAACCTATTTTTTCTAATTTATATGAAATTTCAGTGACAAAGATAATTCAAAATTCAATATTTCATGCACCTTAGGTCTAAAAATGATGAAACAAATTCCACTAAATCCTAGTCATTCAAGATTTTTCCAATATTATCAAGAATGCACCTAGATTCCACTATTTTTTTAATTTTGATTTAATTCAATTATCATTCAAAAAAATGTTCAATATTCAATAACATGTGTCACATGGTTCCAAACACTAAACGAAAAATTGTTGTAAATGTAATCAATTTTCGCAACTAAAAATTGTCAATATAGTTACAAAAGATAATTTTTAATTGCTAAAATTGGTTGCAAATGACTATTTTATTCTAATGAAATGTCACAAAACCAATGTGTGCACCCTATACGTTGAGAGCTTTTCAAGAATACCAAGTGTGTAATTGGAAACCTTACAATTTTGTGTTATCTTAATGCGACAAACTTTGAAAAGCTAAATGTTTTCATATTTTGAATTCTTGTTCAATTTTAGTGACAAAACTCACTTAAATTTAATATTTCCTAGATCATATGTTGTCTTCATTGTGAACCTATTACAAAATAAATTGAACTCAACATATGACCATTGTTTTGCAAGGTGTATGTATGAATCTAAATATATTTGTAACTCATGGAATTTTTAAAAATTATTGTTGACATTGTAAAAAAGGATAAAATTGAAAATATTGTTATAGAACAAACACAATTAATTGATGAAATCAAATGGTTCGTATGTCTTTGAAATTTGATAATTTTTGTCTTTCATACAAATATGACTCACCACCAACTAGAATAATAAAAACAATTGATCTTGTTTCTTCCATAATTTATTGTACATGGATGTCATTTTTACATTTATTTTAGTTGAACCATTGTCTTTTTTTTGCATCTTTAACATTTTCATATGTAAATTGATATGATATTCCATTATAATTACATATTTAAATTAAATTATTGAAACTAGTGGGAATGGAAATCGAAATATTACTAACCACACAATACATCAATCATTTAAACATATTAATATTATGACCTCAAGTGCGACTAAATTACATAACCTTGGATGAATCCAAAGTTTTTTTTTCCCTAGTCAAAGGGTTCTCATTATTATAATAGTTCCTTGTGATATACTGCAATTGCAAAGGAAAAAACCTCTTCTTGGATGGTGATTTAAGAGATTATGATATTTGTAGTATAAAAATAAAATAAAATAAAATACTTTAAAAAGTGGAAACATGTCAATTTGTAGACCAAAACCTTAAGAGCCTTGGAACATGATTATTTAAAGAAATCATTATGACAATTTCCTAGTTGCAAAGGGAAAGGGCACTTGGAGAAGTCTTTCCCCTTGTTTTCTTGTTTTTTTTTTCCCTCTCTTTTCTTGCACACGATTTGAGGAATAATTAATATTATAGACTGTGGTAGTTGGTATGGTATTAACATTGGCAACTAGATTTGTGTGAAGATTCCTGATAATGGTTAATACTCTAATAATTAAAAAATCCCCTTGTAAAAAAAATCTGAAAAAATAAAACTTGGCAAGAAACATTTTCTATAAAAAAAAATGATATGCTATATAAGAAACAAATTGAGTTGCCAGAGGGAAGAGAGTTTGGATGTTTGGAGTTTGGACCCCTCCAGTCATTTGGTAAGTATGAGGCAATCAGCCGTGCTATGAGTAAGTGAAGCCAACAAGCAAGCGATTGGATTTGTTGTGACTAAGAAACTAAAAAAAACACTTAGATCTAACATTGAATAAGTTAAAGAAGGAATGAGCAAGTAAATTGGATCTATCTCTTTTGAGTAAGAAAATAAGACAAGAAATTGGGTGGGTCTGTTGCAAGAGTAACAAAATAACAAAAGCAATGGGGATCTGTTGTGGAGTGAGAAAATAATTAAGGAGAACCAGATCAGATCTGATCTCAGTAAATGAGTTTATGATCAGTTGGGTTTTTTTCTGTTGCAATATAGTCAGGAAATTCATATGTTGGTAGCAGTAAAGTATGGGGAATATCGAATGCAGTTTGTAGTGCATGAGTTGTAGACAACAACCCAGACATGTAAACAAATACCCTTAACTGGCGATGCATAGATCCATGTGAAGGAAAGCCTTATCAGTCATATTAATCAAACTGACATAGGCCCTCCTGCTGAGGAGTTACCAAGGAGTCACAAGTTGCGCCACCGTAAGTGATTACCTTCATGCGTATCAAGACCCTGTTATTAGTCTTACTTGACCCCTTCTACCACTTTTTGGTGAGCCAGTGATGACTAAACGTTAGTAATAGCACATGCAATCCACCAAATACAAAACCCTTAGCAGGTCCTCGACTGGGTCCACCCCTTCCCTTCGAAAAAAGACCTCTCTCTGCCCCCATCATTGCAGGCAACGATAAAAAGAAAGTCAATTCAGACTGCGAACGCTAGCACAAATCGTCATTTGTCAGATCCCTACATATGACATTTGCTTACGATCTCTATACATAGAAGACCTTCTAGTCCTCATATATGTCACCTTCTTTCATCACATTTATGATATCGATATTTGAAAATTGAAATATGTTGTACCTTCTATTGTGTTCGGTTACTGCTCCCAAGTTGACTTATCCATCCTAATAACTCCTTCAAAGCTTTCATACATTTTTTGGAACTAGGCCAATTTGTAATGCAATTCATCCTAGAGAAATTTTCTAGTTTTTTCAAAAACATTCATCAGACAAGAGGTATTTTGGGTAATGTTCATCTCATGTTTATTTTTGGTTGTTGTAGATAGACAGAATATTTATTTTATTTTTGAAAGGTTTTAATAACAAGTCACCAATTATTGCTATTTTTTTCTTTGGGATGCTCACAAGCTGGTACTAATACTTCAGCAAAAACTTGAAAAATAAAAACACTAAGTATTATGGCAAGTTCAACATCTCAGTGTCGAATTATTATTATTATTTTTTAGGATTTCATGTAAAAACAATATATTCTTGTACATATAAAAACACTATTTATTTTTCTTTGAATAAATATGGTTTGCCAATTTCAACAGTTCTGACAGTTATATAATTCATATTGAAGCTGCTTAGGTAGGATCATATAAGGGGGGGAAGAGCTAGTGCATAGACCCAGAAGGATTGCAGAATTGAAACACTTGCACGAGAGAAAGTAAAAGGGTAAGGTCCACGATTTTTTTTTTGTGTTGCACACTCTGAAACCGAGGCGAGGGGGAGGATTTGTTTTCCTTTCAGCCAATGGAAGGCCCAAGGAGACTTGCTTTTATTCCTTTTAAGTTTGTGGGGCGGGAAGGATTGGTATCAGTAAGTATGGGGAATATAAAATGCAATTTGCAGTGCACAAGTCGCAGGCAACAACCCAGACATGTAGACAAATTACTATAATTGGGGATGCAGAGATCCATGTGAGGGGAAAAGCCTAATCAGTCATATTAATCAAACTGACATAGCACATCCCAAGGAGGAGTCTTGTGGACTCTGAGTCTCTGGCCGGGCCACCATAAGAGGATGACCTCCAAGCTGCTCAAGATCCCTTCTGCCACTTTTTCGATGGGCCAGTGATGAGTGAAATAGTAGCACATGCAATCCACCAAATATTCAACCCTTAGCAGGTCCTAGACCGGCTCCACCCCTTCCCTTTGGAAAAAGACCTCCCTCTGCTGCCATCTCACAGGCAAAGGAAAAAGGAAACCCAATTCAGACTTTAGATGGTAGAACAAATCATAATTTGTCAGATCCCTACATACCACATCTGCTTCTGATCCCTATACATAGGCGGCCTTCTAGTCCTCATACATGTTACCTTTTTTCACCACATTTATGATATGGATATTTGGAAATTGAAAAATGCTATACCTTCAGTTTTATTAGGTTATTCTTCCCAAGCTGACTTATGTATCCTAATAACTCTTTAAAAGCTTCGTCCATTTTTTGGAACTAGGCCAATTTGTATGCAATTCATCCTTGAATTTTTTTCTAGATATTGACTTTCATTACAAGAATCAAATGGTGAACTTGAGCCATATGTACTGGAGATCAGCTTGATGAGTGGGAGGGGAGTTATATACAGAAGTACCATCATCAGTTTTTCTGGCTACCAAATTTTCCATTGTTGTAATTTTTTTTAAAAAATGAATTTAATTTCTTGTTGTTTGAAAAAAACATTTATCAGAAATGAGATATTTTTGGTAACGGTCACCAGATGTCTATTTTTTTGCTGTTGTAGATTAACAGATTATTTATTTTATTTTTGAAAGGTTCTAATAACAAGTCACCATTTATTGCTTTTTTTTTTTGGGATGCTCACAAGCTGGTACTAACACTCCAGTAAAAACTTGAAAAAATAAAAACACGGAGAGTATCATGGCAAGTTCAACATCTCAATGTCCAATAATTATTTTGTTTTGAAGATTTCAAGTAACAAAAAAATATTCTTGTACATATTAAAACACTCCTTATTTTCCTTCATAATTCTTTTTTTTTAATAAATATGTTTTGAAAATTTCAATAATTCTAAAAGTTATCTAATTCATATTGAAACTACCTAGGTATGACAGAAAAGTGGAAAGAGCTGGTGAATATAGATGGGAAGAGTGGAAAATTGAATACTTGCAAGAGAGAAAGTAAAGGGGGAGGCTCCACAACACCTTCACCTCCAACTTTGGTCACAAAAAGTTTCAACTAGAAGCTAGTTTCACATACATATGTACTGATCTCATAGTCTGTGGAAAGGATGGCCTTGTTTTCCTTACCTCGAAGTTTTTCTGCAGACTACTAAAAGTGTAAGGCAAGTCCCCCAATTCCCACCAACAGAAAGTTGATAAACTAAACAAACCATTTGAAGATTTTCATTAGATAACGATGGCCTGGCCAACCCCACCACAGTCTGTTGTGAGGGTTTCCTACTCGTTCAACCTCACCTGTGCACTCTTTTGGGTCCACCACCCCATCAGCAGAGTAATCTAGTTCAATTAGTTGTGATCCAAAGGAGATTGGTTTTTGTTGTATATACACAAGTGATGACATACAAGAGGAAAAAGAGGAAAGTGGAAGAGGCGACTGGGGAGATATAAAAAATATTCCTATAACAAGGGAGCTTAGAGGGAGAATTTAGAAACCCCTTGTTGTCATGGATCATTGGCAAAACCAACAAGTTTTAAGCTCATAATTTTTTTGGAGACTTTTTCACACCTTACCCTGGGGGTTGGTAGCAATGATTGGAGGACATTCTCTGCCATTGCGGATGTTTAAGAATAATTATTTATTTATTTTGTTTCTTTACAATGTATAAATTGTAAGGTATAATTATATCTAATTATAAAATCTTTGGTGGGAGGTTGGAGGGGAGGTTTTTTTTTCAAGCTGTATTTGGTGTGGAGAGTGGAGTTTCCATGCAAGTTTTATTGGGAAGGGGGTGGGGAGGGATTTGTTTTCATTTCAGCCAATGGGAAGGCCCAAGGTGCCTTGCTTCTATTCCTTTTAAGTTTTGGGGGCGGAAAGGGGTATTTTTTTCATTTTTCCCTATTTGGGTTCCCAATTTTTCCTCAATGTGTTCTCACAGTGTTCCCCTAGGTTCCTAATGGGTTCCTGATATGTTCCCCATTTAAGCACCGCACTTTTATTCCATATGCTTTGGCAAATGTTGTTCTTCTTTTACCTATGTGTTGGGCTGAACGGAGGAACTATATACATCAAAACGGAACCTTCTATTTTGAGGAGCCTCCATAGTTTCATTTTTTGGGGGAACAATGGGCCAATCAAATTGGCTTGTCGGCCCCTACCCAAAAAAGAACTTGTAAGGTACTTTGTGTCTATACTAACACTTCTTTTAATCACCTGGCCGCAGTGAACCAGCACCCACCACTGCACCATCCACTGGATGCCCATCATCACTCAGTTGTGGATGAACCTCAATTGGGTTAATATTTGGTTTCACCTTGGTAACCAATTATGTAATAAGTAGGTCTCATGTATGGGTAGATAGGTAGGAAAATAGGTAAGGGCTAATTTTACTACCTGCCTACCAACAACTCGCTTGTGGGTTGTTAGTAGGTAGGTAGTAAAAAAAAAGCACTGAGCTCTCTCTCTCAACTTAAAATCTCTTTTGTGCTCCAAGTCCCAAAAGTTTACTGTTCATAAATTTTTTTGACTAATGGGAACTGATTCGAGGGTTAATCCTTTTTTGGAAATAAGATTAATCTGGGGTTGATTCATATTGAGAAATAAGATTACTTTGAGGGTTAATCCTTCTGCGAAATAAGATTAATCTGGGGTTTATTTTTTCTGAGAAATAACATTATTTTGAAGGTGAATCCTTTTGGGGAATAAGAGGAATTCAGGGATTGACCTTTTTTGGAAATAAGGCTATTCTGGGGGGTTTGTTCTTTTGGGATTCATTTTACATGGAATAAATATATGATTAGTTAATCATATGACTAATTTGAATTTAAGAAAATAAAAAAGAGGACTATTTTGAGGATTGATCCTTTCAGGAAATAAGAGTAATTTTGGTCAACTAAATACAATTATTTGTGGGCTTAACTGATTTAGAAGTCATTATGTGTAGGGTAAAGCCCTAGGGTGGGGACATTTTCAAAATAAGGGACCTAGGACAAGGGGATGGTCGAGAAATATCATATTTGATGAAATATCTCAAGGTTATGGTCTTGTGATATCCGGAGTAGAATCTAGATGTCAAATTTTCACATCTAGGTAGGATTTCATACTCCTACCTAGGTAGAATATTAGAATCTTACCTAGATCTCCATATCAAGTAGGTATGGGGGTAAGGGAAAAGGATTTGGGTAAGGTCATATCAAGGAGAGGTATGGGAGTATAAATGAAAAGGTTTTGGGTAAGGGATAGGGTATAAGGTGTAGGGTGGTTGATAGGGCTATAAATTGAATGTTTAAAGGTATATAAATTAAATATCCTAAGTTTTTGAAAGCTTTTAATTAGGTTTGAAAAACGTTAATGTGGATTATGAAAACCAATTTGAATATCCGATAGATATTGTTTGATTATATATTTGACATTCTCAAAAGCTGGTCAAGTATTTTAAAAATGCATTTGATATCCTTTTTGGATATTTGAAATGGGTTTTCTTTAAAATATACTAAAGAACTAGTTCAATTCTCAAAGCTTATTTTGAAAATTAGATCTAATGGACATTTTTTTAATGTGACATTTGCTCAACATGGTGTGAACTCAACATATAAACATTGTTTTGCAAAGTAAATAGTGTGGCATGCACGATTGGTCCAAGTGTGAACCCATTACATAAATATAAGGTGAACTCAACATATGAACATTATTATGCAAGGTATATATTCAATTTTTGAAGATCCAAATATGAAAGGAAATCTTACTTGAATTGCATGGTAAACATGTTTTTCTAAATGTGAACACATTATTGAACTGATTTTTTTTCCAAAACCTAATTTTTGTAATTTATTTGAAATTTCAAAGATAATTCAAAATTCAATATTTCATGCGCCTTAGGTCTAAAAGTTATGAAACAAATTCCATTAAATCCTAGCCATTCAAGATTTTTCCAATAGTACCATGAATGCACCTAGATTCCACTAATTTTTTTCATTTTAATTTGATCCAATTTTCATTGAAAAAAATGTTCAAAATTCAATAATTTTGTGTAACATGGTTCCAAACACTAGAAGAAAATTTGTTGTAAACATAAATAATTTTTGTAACTAAAACTTGTCAATATAGTTGCAAACAATAATTTTTAGTTGCAAAACTTGGTTGCAAATGATGATTTTATTCTAGTGAAATGTCACAAAACCAATGCGTGCACCCCTATGCATTGAGAGTTTTCCAAGAATACCAAGTGTGTAATTAGAAACCTTATAGTTTTGAGATATTTTAATGTGACAAACTTTGAAAAACTTTTTTTTTTTTTTTTTTTTTCTTTTTTTGGTTTTTTTTTCAATTTTTCTTATAAAGATCATTTAAATTTAATATCTCCTAGATCATATGTTGTTTTGAGTGTGAATTCGTTACAAAATAGAT
>Ga0116231_10014788_pt1 | contig 10339 bp, 11 predicted proteins | sample S1TSphgellanicum_2_FD_89695 | JGI IMG/M metagenome (GOLD analysis project Ga0116231, IMG submission 89695) | Host-associated microbial communities from peat moss isolated from Minnesota, USA - S1T2_Fd - Sphagnum magellanicum MG | ecosystem: Host-associated > Plants > Peat moss > Unclassified... | reverse complement strand
TGGTGTTGTTGTTGGTTTTTGTTTTGTTTTTTGGCCGCGCGGTTTTGGGAAAAAAAAAAAAAGTGATTGCGAAGGGTACAAAGGATTCTTTTGGAAATAAATGTGCCAAACTCGCCCGTTATATGTGAAGCGAAAAAAAAAAGGAAAAAAAAAAGTGTCTGAAGTCGCCATATTTAGACAATACGTTTCCTGGAGCTCGCCAACACACAAAAAAAGCAGAAATCCAAAAAAATCTCTTCTTTCCTGTGCATGACACCTCTACGTAGCCAAAATTGGCTCATTCCACAATCTGTAGCCAAATTTTGGCTCAATATTCCTCCTCCCTCTTGCGGATGAAGATTGCCACTCACACCTACTTCACAAAATTGGAAAAGAGATTTTATAAATTAATTAATTAATCAAAAAAATTACTCTTGTCGGGCAACAGTTTACAATTCTATCGTTTTCTAAATTGAAAGAAAAAGGAAAAAAATTAAATAAAAAATTTTCAAAGGATTGTTTGGAGCTTCGAGCTTGTTCTGAATTTGGGGTGAAGCTTTGAAGAATTGTAGCTAAGTTAGTGTCGCTGCAGAGTCTCTCTCTGTGAACAGAACCTCGATGTGCAGCAGCTGGTTGCAGCTCATCATCATCACGTCTTCAAGCCTTTGAAGTTTTGAAGTTTCACAGTTGGAGATTAGAGTGGCAGCTGGGAGCTTGGAGCTGAGATCAACTGTTCCTCTACTAACTCTCCAAGAGGATGGAAGGAAATACTGGCATTAGGAATTGGGCATGCTTGATGCATCGAGCTCGACAAAATGAGCTTCTTCTTCTTCACATGACCTCGAGAAGTAGCGTGCTATTGTTGGCAAGTGTAATGTTTTTGTGGGTATCCTGTTCTCTCTCTCCCACTACAACCCATGCTGCTCAGTTTCTGATCACACCTGAGTCTGCAAAGGAGCCTTCCTGGGGAGATATTCTGATGGACTCTTCTGCATCAGGACTGCTTGCATTGGAGGTTGTACACAGGGATGCTGTCAATTCCCCCTTCAACGGCATGATGCGTCACGGCGCTGCAACCAAAGAGGAAGTACACAGAGAACTGGAGAAGCGAGACCAAAGTCGAGTGTTTGCCATCAAGAAGCAGCTGGAGCTGAAAGCAACTGCAGCAGCAGCAGCTACTACTGCACCACCTTCCTTGACTGACCCTGTGAAGCCTGGCATTAGCGCTGGCAGTGGCGAATATTTCGTCACACTTCAGGTCCATCTTCATGCATGCCTTGCGTTTTCAAGAATACAAGAATGCTTGGAAAAGAAGAAGAAGAAGCCACCTTTCCTTTCCTTTCCTTTCCTTTTTGAAGCAGCTTCGTGTATTGTTGATGTGAAGAATGGGTTCTTGGGTGATTGGTGCAGGTGGGTACACCGCCGAAGACTATACTTGCAACTTTGGACACAGGGACGGATGTGTTTTGGCTTCAATGTGAGCCTTGTGAGGAATGCTACCAACAAATCGGACCCATTTTCGATCCAACCCAGTCCTCCTCGTACACCGCACTGAAATGCTCGTCTCCTGAATGCGCAAGTCTTGACACTTACCAGTGTGGGAAAGTCTCCGGCCTCTGCCTCTACGAAGTTGCATATGGGGATGGATCAGTCACAGTTGGTGACTTCTCACAAGAGACTGTCACTTTGACTTCCATTTCTAGTGGAAACCCCTTTCAAATCCCACAATTTGCATTTGGCTGCGGCCATATGAACAACGGAAATTTCGGTGGTTCAGCTGGTATTCTTGGACTAGGAAGAGGAAAGCTTTCCTTTCCATCCCAGCTGCAGGCACTGGGACAACAAGCTGCTGTCAGCTTCATGTACTGCCTTACAGACAGATTCTCAAACCCAAGTGCAAACAGTCACATCGTCTTTGGAGAGTCTGCTAGTATCACCCCAGCACTAGGCATACAATACACCCCATTGCTCCAAAACCCACATCTTCCTGCTTACTACTATGTGGGGCTGATGGGTATTTCAGTGGGGCTGGCAGTGATTCAGTTCCCGGTCTCTTTCTACCTTGTGGATGCAGCTACAGGCAATGGGGGTGTGATCCTTGATTCTGGAACCTCCATCACTCAGCTCACTGAATTGGCTTACATTTCCTTTCGAGGTGCATTTCAAGCTGCCACGACTCACCTACAAACAGCACCTGGGACTGCACTCCTTGATACATGTTATACAATTGTCTCTGGAAACCCGAGTACAGTAGCAATTCCTCCCATCTCATTTCTGTTTGAAAACAAGGTATGGGCATCACCATGGCAGACTATCATTTCCCTTCCCATTTCCTCGTGAAATTGTGTCATGTAGTAGTATAAGGGTTTTTCTCATGCTCCCAAGAGATGTTGTACATGATGCTCAGTTAGACATAAATTTTCTCTTGGTCCTGAGAGACAAAGTCTTTTCTGCAGTGTTGATATTTATATATCATGAAGTCAACTTCATGGCCTGACTGTTTGGTGTGGGATGGATGGATGATGGACAACAAACAGGTGAGCATAACACTTCCTCCCAACAATGTTCTGATGCCTGTAGATTCACATGGCACCTATTGCCTTGCATTTGGAATCAATTGGACAGGGAACTTCTCCATCATCGGCAATCTACAACAACAAAATTTCCTGATTGAGTATGATCTTACAAACTCCAGAGTTGGGTTTCTTGGTGCAGACTGTGCCATCACCCAGTAGTAGAACTGGTTGGTCGCCTACCTTCGGACTTTTCCAACAACAAATGCGCACAACGGGTGACAGATCCTTTGTAGATTTTGGTTGTCTTACAACTCAATTCTGGGTTTCTTGGTGTTGGTTGTGTAATAATCAACCAGTCAATGTTTTGTTTTCTATCGGACTTTTTGCATATATATGTGCACTTCTTTTTGGTTTACATTTCAAGTTTCAGTTTTTTCGCAAGAGGTTGAAGATAGTTTAGTGCACATGCATGCCCTTAGGCTACAACTAGAGTGGTCACCTGCTCCATACATAAGCTAGATTTTGGAAGCTGAATATGTTATTTTGTAGTGAAGTTAAATGGGATATAAAACCCTGAACCCTAAAACCAATTGATGGAAAAACTATTGGAGCTTTACAGGTCAGCCAGAAGATTCTTCAGATTTGTTTTTTTGTGTGGATTGTGAAACAAATTGTGTAGTGTTGTGTATTGTAAATGTGCACAGCATATGAAGTGAGGCTTCATTTTCAGAGATGATTTGCTGAGAGACCTGACTTTGTCATCTTTTAACAATGTCATCTTTGTACTTGCCTGGAGTATAACTACACTTTAAGAAGTATAAAGTGGAAGACTCTTGAAGAATTTCAAATTTCTTCCTTCACTTCGAGAAATGTTCACCCTTCCAAATATTGACACTCCAGATATGGTAGAGCATCAGATTTCTCAGGACTCAACAGCAACCATCAAATGCTGTCATGCCTATTGAGAAGTTTGCTCAAACTTTGTTTTGTGACCTGGAACATTAACTGGAGTGGAACAACTGTGAAAAGTTTACTGTACATAACCTTTGGATGCAATCGGTCTGATAGATTATGCACTGTGTGTTCTGTGGGAGCTTTGAAATAGGAAAGCTTGCAAGTACTCTGGCAGTGCTTCTTGAGGCTGGCTTATATAGTTGATAAATTGATTTCCTAAGATCACCAGTGCAGATCTTTGCTGCTAGGGAACTTGTTAGTAGTGCACATCTGCAGCATGAACTTGTGCTTTGGGGACTCAGGACCTGCCAGTTCCAACAAAAGATGGTCTGAACCAGATTTTGCTTCTGACACAAAATTTGTTCCAGGACAAACAACACTCATCGCCAGTGGCGTTTGGAGAAGATTTGGAAGAAAGCAAGGAAAGAATGTAGACAGACAGTCCAAGAGAAAAACTGAAGTTTGAAGCTCAGATTGATGACTTGTTGAAGCTTCGCATTTTTTTGTCTTGTTGCAGTCTTGAGCAATGCAAGTCTGCATGTAGTGTTGGTGTTTCTGATATGAGGATTTGTGAACAACACAAATTCAGGGTGCTGTTGAGATGGGTGAATGAATTACAAACAGAATTCTCAAAATTGACCCCGGACTTGCTACCTATGTGTTTATGTGAACATATGTATGTTGCTTGTAGAACATGGAATCTCCATTGCAAATGTCTTAGGCTTTTAGGGGTTAATGTGTACAATTGATCTCCATGTGTAGTCGTATGCTAAACACGTAATACATTCATTAATGCTTGTAATCCATCAAGTGATGGGAATTGATGAAGTCCCTGGGAGGAAATGTTATGACAATTTGTCAAACCACACACATGTTGAAGGTTTTTAGATTTCTCTCGTTGGTGTTTCTTTTATCTTTTAAATGTTGGCTTTTTCAATGCGAGTGGTGTTGGCAGATTCTTGGGTTTTTTTAGAGGAACCATCGAGTTTGGGTTTAGTGTTTTTTTTTTTTTTTTTTTTTTTTTGTTTAAAATAGTTGTTTGTTTTAGGTTTTATTATTTTTTTTAAAAACCAAAACCCATTGGTTTCAAGTTTAGAGAATACTTTCAAATACCAAATCCCAATGGGTTCAAGTTTAGAGAATACTTTCAAAAACCAAAACCCAATGGGTTCAGAGTTGGGTCAATTTTCCTTGATTGTCAATTCCAGATCTAACGAATCCTAATCTTAATAACTTTTTCAACCCAGGTTCAGAATGAGAGATCTAATCTTGAATCATATCTGGGTCAGGGTCTGATAACTAAACTAAATCCCAGACTCTCATTGCTTCACACCTGTTGTAAAAAAAAGCTACCCATTCACCTCTCCTATTAATTACATGAGGTCCCTCCCAAGTTCAACTTTTTTTTAGCAACAAAGCCAATTTGACTGGCCAATCACTCACAAACAAAAAACTATGTAGGTTCTGCAAAATAAAATGTTGTATTTTGAAGTGTAGAATTCCTTCCTTTTGGCCCAGGTATATAGGTGAAAGGAGGACAACATTTGCCAAAGCATATGGCATAAAAGTGAGGTGCTATGGAGAACATGTTGGGGAACTTGGGGAACATATTGGGAACTTAAAAGGGAATATAGTGAGAACACATTGGGAACCAGAGAAAAATGAAAAAAAAATCCCTGCTCTCACCCCCAAAGTTAAAAGGCAAAAAAAGCAAGGCACCTTGAGTGCATGCTTGGGCCTTCCTATTGGCTGCATGAAATTTCTCTTCCCAAAAGAGTTCCTCGCCATTTTTGGCCTCAGCTAATACCCCTTGCAAAGAACACCCTACCAATTTGGGGCTATTTATTCTGTTTCATATTAATTGCTTTGGGGTGCCTCACAACTCCAAAATTTTTCTTTTGCAGTGAGCCAAAAAAAAGTTGAATCTATGGAGGTTTCCCAAAGTAGAAGATTCTATAGAAAAATGCAATGCCTCCCCCTTTGGCCCACCTATATAGGTGAGAAGGGGAGGACTTTGGGCAAAACATATGGGATTAAAGCAAAGTGCTATTGGGAACACCTTTGGGGAACACATTGGGAACCTAGGGAACACATTGAAAACTTGATGAGAACACATTGAGAACCTAGGGAACATATTGGAAACTTGATGGGAACCCATTGGGAACAAAGGAAAAATGAAAAAAAAATCAAGGCAATTTGAGTGCATGCAGAGAGCCTTCCCAGGGCTCCATCAAATTATTTCCAAAAAATTTCGTCACCATTTTTGGCCTGGGCTAATATACCCTCATTATAAACTGGGTATTGGATAAAATACACATCATGTCTAATATTTTACTTGTTTGTGATTCATGTAGAGGTCATATTATATAGAATTTACTTGTTTGTAATTATAATTAGGGTTGCTGCGACCCATCACCCACCAATTGCAATGCACTAGTAGTGGATTAGGCTATTTTAGCCATTTTGGGATGAATTCAAACCATCTAACCTAAACCAAACCACACATAGAGGTGAGGGTTTTTTCCCCTTTTCACTGGCCCACCCTTTTATTGTTTATTTGTTCTTTTTTTTTTTCACTATCATCTTCTTCTCTTCCATTGTTGCTTTTCCTCTTCCATTGTTGCTATTGTTATTGTATTTTATTTTATTTTATTGTTAGTGCTATAGATTTGTCTTCTTATCATTTTTTAAATAAAAAATTTGTTGCTACTTTAGGTTTTTCTTTTTCTTTTTCTTTTTCTTTTTTCCCCTATTGTTACAACTTCTTCATCATCTCCTTCTTTTTCTATTTTCTTTCTTCTTTTTCAAGTTTTTTTTTTTTCATCACATGGTTGCACCTTTTGCCATTACTTGTTAAATCATCGTTAATTATGCACATCACACTAGGTATGCCTTTATCCTTTTTCTTTTCTTTTTTTTGTCTTTTTTTAGTTTTGGTTTGTAAACCAAGAGCAAAAGTGGGGGGAAAAAAAAAAAGGGAAAAGAAAAGGAAGAAGACAGAAGAACAAAATAGAAAGAAACTACATTTTTTTACAAAAAAAGATGAAAAGAAAAAACTGGAAAAGACAATTTTTATTTTATTTTATTTTTTCCTTGTTTCTCTATTTTCTTAATTTCAAAAGAAGAAGTTTGTTCTTTTTTCTTTTTCAAAAAGAAATTTCTTCAAGATTTTTTTAAGTCAAGAAGAAGAATTCTAGTTTTTTACCCTTTTAATTGATTTTTCTTTTCTTTTTTTTCTTAAATAATAAAAAGATTTTTTGGGTTATTTTGCCCTTTGTATTAAAATTTTCTGTTTTTTAAATGCTAGATTTTTTTTCTTATGTTTATCTTTTTTTTTTTGTTTTCCCATATTTTTTTCATTTTTCCTAGTTTTTAAAATTTCAAAAGATGAAGTTTGTTTTTCTATTTCCTCGTTTCTTATTTTTTAAAAAGTTCCCAATTTTTTTGTTTAAAAATATCCAATAGACAATATATGTTCATACTCATGTAATCTATTTTGCAATTGGTTTACATTTTTCAAACTTGCATATTAATGTATATCATGTGTTTGAGGCAAACTTTGAATAATTACAAAATACCAATTTGTAACCAATGCCATTAAACTCCAATTGTATCACTACCAACTTTACATTCATTAGCATGCTACTAAGGTGGTTACAACAAGAATTTTTCAATGAACACGACAATGATGACTAATGAAAATGGTTTTAAAAAGGGGTTTTTTGAGGTTAAAGAGTAAAATGTATATTTTATTTAGGTTTCTTTTGCATAAAGAATGGCATGGAGATCATGTTTTTCATTTTTTGAACATTTTTAAAAGTTTTGATAGATGTGATATTCGCATCAATACATATAAGTTTTGTATTATTGCAATTGTAACCTCACGTTTATATTATGTTTGCATGCCTTGAATGTGTGCATTGTATTAATATCTTGTTGAAAATTTCCCTAAAAATACGAGTTTAAAACATATTACAATGTTGCACTATTGCATTAAGAAAATTTCAAAAATATAAAGTTCAATGTGAAATACTTGCATAAGGGTCACAAAATAAACATTAGTTATATTAGAATGATTTTGCAATACCTTATTTGAAGCATAAAAGATGCATGCTCGATGAAAAATGATGACAATAAAAATAATAGAACAAATAATTTAAAACAAGACAAAGAAAAAGAAATAGAAGGAAAGAGAAAAAAGAAATTAGATAAAATAAAAATTAAAAAAAGAAAAGACATAGAAAAATAATTTTAAAAAATAAAATAGGAATCCAATAAATAAATAAATGCTTGCATTTGGTCACAAAATATGTAATAATTATTGAGGTGTATTTATTTGAAATGATATTATGTTCATATGTGGGTATTATATTTTGTGATTGGATCTTTAATTGTTTTAGTTTTTAACAATGACTATTAAAATATGCAATATCTACGTGTGGATCACAAAAGTTGATCGAATATACAATACTCACATTTAGATTACCGTTTATTGATATCAAGGGGTCAAATATGATTAAAATGGTTGTTAGTTCATTTAGTTCAATATCATCATATTTTGCATATCATATAGTGGCATACATAACATCGTGTAAATGATACATAAGTAAATGAATAGGTGGTGGGTAGGTAAGTAAATAAGTATGTAAGTACGTAGATATGTACACAAATAAAAAATAAATTAGGTCAATAATGTAATTAGATCAATAAGATAGTTAAGTCTATAGGGTAGTAAAAAAAATTTATTAAAAATTTTTGTTGACAAAATAGTCTTTAGGTTAATTCAAGAAAATATAATTTTTTTTTCAAAAATTAGAGGTTTTGCCAATAAGTAAAATTTAACCATGAAAAAATAAATTTTTTTTCCAAAATATAAAAAATTATTCAAGAAAAAATAAAGGTTTTGTCAATAAATAGAGATTTAGCTATGAAGAAAGGAAAGTTTTGCCAAGAGGTATGGGTTTAATTAGGAAGAATTAAAAGTTTTTTCCATTTATAAAAGTTTAACCATGAAAAGATAGAGGTTTTATTAAGATGTAAAAGTTTAAACAAAAAAAGATAAAACTTTTGCCAAGAAATAATGTTTTAATCAAAAAGAGTTAAAAGTTTTTCCAAGTGGTAGAAGTTTAACCAATAAAAGATAAAGATGTGATTGAAAAGCAAAAATTTAACTAGGAAAAGGTTAAGGTTTTGCCTAAAGATAAAAATATAGTAAAAAATAGATAAAACTTTTGCCAATGTGTAATTGTTTAGCCATGAAAAGATGTAGGTTTTGTCAAGAGATACAAGTTTAACTAAGAAAAGTTTGAATTTCTGTCAAACAATAGAAATTTAGCTTAAGAAAATATATAAGTTTTGTTGAGAACTAAAAGTTTTGCCACGAATTGATAAATTTTTTTACCAAAAGACAAACATTTAGCTAAGAAAATATAAAGATTTTGTCAACATGTAAAAATTTAGCCATGAAAACATGGAGGTTTTGCCAAGAAATAGACGTTTAACCAAAAATAATTAAAAGTTGTGCCAAAATGAAAAGGTTTAGCCAAGAAATAGGTTAAGCCATGACAAAATAGAGAGTAAGTAGGTAAGGGGTTGGTAGGTAGAACCAAGACGTAGGTCAATAATGTAGCTAGGTCAGTACGATACCTAAGGAGTTAGGGTGACTAAATTGGAGACTTTGAGTTTTTGTTTTGTGGTGGTGCGGGTCTAAACCAATTGATATTCCCTCCAACATGGTGCCATGTAGGTTTAGCCTTGATTTGCCACTTTTTGGTCTAAAGGATGTGGCTCTCAATTTATGGCTCTCAACCAATAAAATTGTTCTATTTCATTAGACCTTGGACCCTCATCTAAAGTGGCTCTTAATGTAAAACCTCAAGGTGGGGGGCATTCCCAAAATAAGGGACTTAGGACAAGGCTTTAGCAGAGTTTGACCCTGTAATTTGAGAGTGTTCCCCACCCTTGGGCTTTACCCATTGTAAAACACAAAAGAAACATTATATGAACCTTAACATAACTAAATCACATTAGGTACCAAGGGATGAGGGATCTTACTCCAACTCCTTAAAAGTGGGAGGTGAACTTACGCCAATACTTAGACATAATTTTTCTCACCTTTATGAGAAGGTGTAAGACTCATTCTCTTTTTCAAAAGGGATGTTCATGATATATAAGGTACCCTCCAAATACATTCAAGGATTTTTTCAAAGTGCTTTATAAGACTAGCATGAGGCATAAACGACTAAGTGTAATATTTATGAATATAAGGTGACCTCCAAATATATAAAAAAATTTCTCCTTGAACTATATATTACATTTTTATTTCCACCCTTTCCTCCACAATTCCCAATAGCTCCTACTATTGGGAATATGTAGTCACCCATCCACTTTACCCATGTTAAAGGAAAAGGTTAGAGAGTATATAAACTTAGACATATATAGATCATGAAGTGTAAGAACGGTGTTGTGTGATTACCATCCGATTTCGAACTAGCAATTGTGATTCCAATTACCCAAAACCTAACTGAAACTAATTTTGAGGTTTCACAATTGGGTTGGAACAGGAACCATGGTTAGGTTAGGATCCAAGAACTACATACATGAAACACACCTTTCCATAAGTTCTTTAAACTATAATTGGACATCATTGGGGGTGATGATCAAGGTTTTTATAAAAAAATATGGAGAGTGTCAAAATAGTGCCTTCAAGTGTAGGGTGGAGCATATTTATTATAAGCTAATTTAGAAAGGAGAAATTTCAAGTTACATTCTTCTTCTTCTTTTAGCATTTGGGCAACTGGTTTTTTTTTTTTTTTTTTTTTTATTAACCCTTTTTAAAATTTTTTTTTTTATTTTTTTGTTTTAAATTTTTTTAAAAAATATTTTTATTA
>Ga0116231_10014786_pt1 | contig 10340 bp, 7 predicted proteins | sample S1TSphgellanicum_2_FD_89695 | JGI IMG/M metagenome (GOLD analysis project Ga0116231, IMG submission 89695) | Host-associated microbial communities from peat moss isolated from Minnesota, USA - S1T2_Fd - Sphagnum magellanicum MG | ecosystem: Host-associated > Plants > Peat moss > Unclassified... | reverse complement strand
TTCCACATTTTTTTAAAGTCTTTTCAATGCTAATTTTTTTATTTTTTTTTTTTGGGGCTCACAATTTATCCTACCTACACCACAAAAATTGAGGGGAAAAAAAAAAAAAAAAAAAACCAACACCGTCCTAAGAGGCTCTGTCCCAAAATTGTATATTACATTTAAAATTACATTATGAACTCAAGTTCTTTGGGATAAGATTTTGTTGGCTTTACGAAGGATTTTAAAAAACAAATTCTCACATTCGTATTAAGAATTTTCTTTTTTTTAAAGCCCTCTTAAAATTCATTGTGCATAGTTGAAAATTCCAACCTCAGTTTCATTGCTTTTTTTATAAACTATACAAATGAATATAAAGTTGTAAATAACAATATTGTGTCAAAATTCAATCCAAAATTTTCAACAAAAAAAGTGTAAACGATTAAATGCAAAGAGTTGGGAAAGTTATCCACTTTTCATTTCATTTTCAAATTTAAGAATTTGACATTTCTTTTTCTTTTGGTTGTCATATTTTGGCTTTAGGATTTTCCATGGAAAGTGTTTCATTGTTGTGCTTGATGGTGTACATGTGAATTAAAAATATTCAATTTTTTTCATCTTGAGGTTGATAATTATGAATTTTATTTGCACATGGTCCATGAAAATTTATATATATATATATAAATTTAGGCCATAAGGTGCCACCATTTAATTGGGTGTCATTAATAAAATGGAAAATGCAACATTCATACATTAAATTATCAAAAAATGGAGATGATAATGGGTTTTTCAATATACATAGGAAATGCAATTGGTAATTTGAATGTAATATAAATTTGTTTATGAAATTTTGGCCAATATGTTATGTTATACCATATGTACATTCATTTCCAAAGACACTTGCCCATATATGGTCTAGTTGAGTTCCAACTTTTGTGGTGCTTTCATTAAATTGTGATTTTAATTTGAATTTAACCATGAAATCTAATCATTCTTGTTTTTTCTTTTTCATGGTTATTGTCTTTTAGAATGTTGACATTAAAATCTCCCATTATGATGATTAGACAATGTTCAAGAGAATATTGAATTATAGTTTAAAGCTTGTTTAGGAATGTAAAAATTAAACATGAATAAGATTTATAAACGCATACGATACGTATTGATTTTCATGTATTAATATTACAAGTTACTATTATATATTCTAAGCCATCATTGGTTATTGCATTAAAAGAATCTAAATGCATGTGTATGTCATACATCAACATTAACCCATGACCATCATGGATTGAAATATATGAATATTTCAATGAATTTATAAATTTGTGCACATCTATGTATGCATGGTGTATTTTTGTTTTTATAAAACATAAGATATGAGACATTTGAAAGTTAGGATCATGGTTGATGTCCTCATAATGTTGGCATAAAAAAGTTGTATTCAAAGCTTGTATAATTACATGAGAATTAAGTAAGTTTTTAAATTGAAAAATTAATGATATTCAAGTTACAATTGTTTTAAATATTCATTTTTATATAAACTTTTGGATCCACATAGAAATTTTCATGTTGGAGAAGAATGAATAATAATAATTTTTCTTTTGTTCGTATGTGGGATAATGTTGTATATGTTAACTCATGTTTTTCAACATTAATAGGATCAAAAACGAATTCATCTAATGATAATCCTTAAAAACGATGGATGGTTTTTACTATTGCAAGTTGAATTGAAAATCGAATTCTTGTTATGATAAATGATTGAGATTTACCAATTCTTATATTTTTGACGATAGGTTCAATTGGTGTCCATTTTGATTCAATGTTGTTGTTGTAATAATGATTATATTTTTCTCTTGTCAATGTTCTAATTTTACAATTTTGAAACATTATCCATATGATGGTTTTGTCACAATATGTTGATGATGTTTTTAAAATGTCACTAACTCCACTCACAAGACCATCAAACATTGCATAGTTACCAACACATAATTCAATCAACGTATTTTTTTATATTTGAATTGTAAAACGTAAACTTACAATTTTACTTGGATCATTTGAAAGTTTGTAAAATGGTAGGCATGATTAATGATTAGTCCATTGCTTCAAAAATAAATGTGGGACCTAATGTATTAGCAAACACATGTTCATTGTATTTTTGCATAAGTTTATTTGTATAAAATAAATACGTGCAAAATAATAATAAAATTGTTGGGTGGTTGTTGATTGCATATTGAATATATAAATTGAATATCCTTTCTATTTTTTGTTGTAGTGCAAAATTTGTTCAAAGTTTGTATGAAAACCATATCAAATTGTTGCATAACTTTATTTAATTCATAACATTAGACATATGTTTGCCAAAAAATTGGTGTTAATGCATTAACATTATTTTTAATATTTTGAAAAATTCAATTATTTTTTATAAGGGGTGCTTGATAGAAATCATTATCATGATAACATCCACATCACTGAAGAATTTGTTTTGAATATGTTTTATGGACCTTAACCTATTATTTATAACATTCAACATTTTAACACCAATAAATGATATTTCATTCTTCACAACAAGTTGTAATTGTTCATATTGGCATGTAAGCTTATTTAATGAGTTTGCTTATAAGTTTGGTAGATTAAATAAGGATTATTGAACATGTATGTTCAATGCTGAATGTATTATTAAACCATCAATATTGAAGGCAATTTTACAAATTGATACCATAAGTAAAACATTGGTTTTTGTTAAATCAAAATATATGTCTTTCTTGTATAATCGTAATAATCCTTAAATTATAAGTTTTACCAAATTTAACACCCTTTGTAAAAACCAAACAAATCAATATATCATGGTATATATATATATATTTGCATAACATCATCAAATATTAATATTTATTTTTCACTTATCTAACAAACTATTATATTCAAATTCTTCCATCATCAGAGAATATGAAGATTTTGAGAAATTTTCATCAAGTCTAAAGTTTATGATTTTTGGTTTGATACATTAAGTGATTGAATCATAAAATTAGATCATAAATCATAATGTTCAATATTAATTATGTTTATAATAAAAATTTCAGGACATGAATAATTTATTTCATTATCTATATCATCATTCAAATGTTAATGGATGCAATGGTTTTGATTTTGAATATATTGAATCATTCATTTCTTTTATATTTGGATGTGACATTTTCGTAATTGAAAATATATTTAATTAAAAAAATTTCATCATGTTGTTAAAAATATGCATCATGCCATGTTACATTAATTCCAAGTTATGAATTTTTTGAAGTTCAAAATGGTGCATATATTAGAAATTATTTTTTAAACAAATTATCAATATCTTTATATTTATTATAATTTACAAACCTAATAATTTTGGGTTTGTGATGTTTTGAAATGTTTTTTTTTTAATGTTATGAAAATAACTAAATTCTACTAATGAAAAATATTCATATTGATTAAGACAATTAATATATTTTTCTATGATTAACGAACACATTATATCGGTTGAATAAGGTTATAATTCATTTAATGCAACATGTGGTTTTAACAAAAAAACATATTTTTCAAAGGACAATTATTGATAAGTTGAAATGTTCAAAATGAATGATATAATGGTAAAAATAATAGAATATAAATAACAAGTTGACTAACCATTTGTTAAACATTGAAAAAAACATTACCCAATTTTTGAATTTTTACATTTGCATCTATATTATTTGCAATACATTTTTATATGATAGAATGCAGTTATAACATTATTGGTTTATCTATTTTTGTGATATATGATGTGCAATATGTTGCAATTGCACATAGGTCTAAAATAAATTAAATATTTGTATTTGTAAGCCACAAATGAACAACACATGTCCTAAATGCAGTTCTTATGTTTCTAAAAGTTCATTTTAAAAAAATGTGTGGCTTTGTTAATTTTATTCTCAAACTTATTATATATGTATTTTCATCAAGGTTCAAAGAAATTCAAAATTCAAAATATGATATATCTTCATTTTTATAAAAAAATTTCAAAGATCAAAACTTTTTTTTTTATGTGTATGGAGTATTGTTGTGAATATGGATAATTTCCATCTATTTGAATTGGTTCTAAAATTTTTGTTTCACACATGAAAAGTAATAGATAATGAAATCCACAAACAACATTGTTTTTTTTTTTACATGTATTCGTTTGTTGATGTTGTTGTGCATTTTACAATGGATTTGACAACAATAATACATCACAAGAAATATACATGTTTACAAACCATTCAATTCTTTCATTTGTGTGCACTTTATACATAGGTGTATTTTTAATCCATGATTTTGGGATTCAATGACGAAATAAAAATTGAAAATACGCCCAAAAATATTATGATTTTTAGTCATAAGTTTACGAAAAAATGTTTTATGATCATAATATCATGCACATGTGACAAAGTCACTTGGTATCAATTTTACTATACAAACAAACTATAAATCTTATATTTAATTTGAAAATTTTAATTTCGAAGCATGTAATGTGTCTAAAATTCTAATGAATGGATCCCATAATCTTTCAATAGATGTAAAAGTGACAAAGAATGTTGGAAGACCAAGTTGCTTCATCATTACTAATAATTTTTTTCATAACCTTTCAAAATAAATAAATGAATTATGTAAGCCTTATAAATCACGATACTAGGTATGATTTGAAAATATTATCTAAATTTGGTTTATTTCATATTTGAGAAACTTTTAAAATTCTACCACATACTTTTCTTTTTTCTATTCCATGTGACCTTTTGTATGGAAACTTTAGTAGTTTTAAAAAAAAGGTTATAAATATTGGTTGAAAAATCCTCAAACTTATGAAGTAATTCCCATTGAGCTATTTGTTGTTATTGAAACCTTTTTAAAATGATCAAGGTTGCCCATATAACAATGTTGGAAAATTTAGGTCCTTTGAATGTTTATTTTTAAATAAACCTAAAAGGTGAAAGTGTTGACTTAAGGCAATAATCTGTTATTTTTGGAGCTTTCCAAAAAATTATATATCATCAAGTTTGTTAGTGTACAATGTATTTCTTCATTATTGGAATCAAAGTTTATTAGATGATGCATCACTATAATTAAAAATTTGGGATTCTAAATCCATATGCGAAGTAAACAAAATTGCCCATTGATAATGAATGATAAATCTCATAAAACAATCATCACCATATTTGGACAAATGTGTCTCGGCATATAAAATAATTTTTATTCAAAATGTTGCTTAAAAAACACACATATTGTCACATCATCATGTGGTCGACGTGGTAATATTAATTGAATTTGATTCATGTTTATAGGGACATTAATAACATTACTATGCATCCTATATTATTTATGTCCATATAGTTTATAAATTTGAACAAAAGTAAGATGTGGTGAAATAAAACATTATTTTAATTGTGTTAGTTTTTGGATTGATGGAATGATTTTGTTTATGGAAATTTTATTCGGTACTTGATATCAAGGAGGTTTATTTTCATTGATATTATGTAAACAACTTATACATATGTATGATGTGGAATTAAGTTACTATTTGAATTTGAAAATATGTAAAAAAATATTTTGATAGTTTGTTTGTAACACATTTAAATTATTTATTAAAAAAAAACCTTTCACAATTAAAACATGGAATTATGGAAACATCTTGGATTTGTTTATTATAAATGTCAATGTGTATATATATTTCATTTCCCTTTATAACATTATGTTCTATTTTATCCGATTGAACATCATGTTCTGCAAAAAATCATTGTTTAGGAATTGGTTGTTTAATTTTTTAAAAATGCATCAATATATGATGATTGGACTTTGTCATTTATGGAAGATTCATATGAGTTTTGTGTATATATATATTTCATGTGATTCATGATTTGCGATCTTGTTCTTTTAATATTTGGAAAAAAACATGTTAATGAATTTTGATGTTTTTTCAAAATAAATAAGATTTGAACAAACATCTAATAGTTCAAAAACATTATTGTCATAAAGCGTCTAATCAAAACATTTTCTTTTTCTTTTACGTGTTATATATAATTAAGATCAACAATTAGATTTTGTACATGTTCCATTTGAATTTTAGGTATTTTTTGAACTTTGGTTTTAAACATTATATGTATGGACCAGAGAAAACCTCACAATTGATAGGAAAATTTGAATTGTTTCTCATTATTTTGGTAAATAATGAATATGATTTTCAATTTTTTTAAAAGGAATATTTGTATTACAAAAAATGTTAAATAAGGAAACAACATATTGCAATTGTGAATTGCAATTATTTTTCAAACTATCCAGTAATGGAGTCAAGTTTTTCATTTTAATAGAAATGTATAATTAGCTATGAAAATTGAATATGAAATTTTTGCATCATTAATTCTAAAATAGATGGAAAATCATCTAAATCTATGTGAACTTTGGGATCATTCACTTGAAAAATAGGCAAAGATTAAGATAGACCATTAACATATTCGTTTGGTTCAAAATGTTGAAAATTGTAAGCTATATGTAAGAAGATAGATTGAAAATCCATTCCATTCCATTGAAAATCCATTGAAACATAATGTGTTTTGATGTTTTATTCCAAATGTAAATTGGCTTTTGTAAATATTAAATTATTCAAAATATTATAATAAAATCTCCCCACAAACCTCCCATCATAGCACATAATGCCATTTTTATTACATACTAATGTTCATTTGTAACATACCTTGATATAAATCAAACAAAAAAAATTGGATTTAATTATCAAATACGACATTATTGGGTTTTTTAAATGTATTGAATAATAAAAATTGATTTAAATGTGCCATGTTATTTTGCATCGATTGAAGAGATGATAAATGATTAGCTAATAATTAAGATATAAAATAAAAAAGATAATTACCTATTTCATATTTGTATGTTGAAACCAAATGAAAACCATACATGTTCAAATGATGAATCAACAATATTTGGTAAAGTTGTTTCCATTATTATGAACTTCAATTTAATCCAAATACATAAATAAAAAAAATCACCTTCCCTATACACATTAAAAAAAACATCTAGAATCAATGATTCACTAAAAAAGAATTATTTAAAAAAAAACCTACTTGGATTGAAAAAAAATTGTATTAAAAATTGGTTGTATTGAAAAATTATTTCTATCAAAAAACTAATTGTATTGAAAAATTACATGCATTGAAAAATTGCTTGTACTAAAAAACTATTTGTATTGAAAAATTATTTGTATTGAAAATATGCTTACATGGAAAAGCTCCTTACACAAAAAAATATTGCTTATACTAGAAAAAAAAGAAAAAGAAAAAGAAAAAGAAAAAAAGAAAAAAAAGAAAAAACATTGAAAAACTATTGGTACTTAAAACTACTTGCATTGAAAAACTAGTTGAATTCAAAAACTAGTTGTATTGAAAAATTACTTCAAACATCCAAAATGAGGAAATCACAAAACATATGGTACAAGAAGTTTTCACATATATGTCCAATATTTGTATGTCGCACAAAAACTATAATCAATAATTGTAATGTTGAAAAAGGTTTTTGTTTAGAAACTTAATTCAACTTTTCAAAATCAAATTTTGCATTTCACCTACATTAGACATTGTCATTAGAATTAATTGCCAAAAAAACAACCAACCCCTCAACATTCAAATTTCTTTTTATTTGTGGGATAAATTGTTGTATGTTTATAATTAAAATTTACCACAAACATGAATTGAAATGAGGAATTGAACTTTTTTTGGACAAACCAATTTCAAAAATTAAAACTTTGTTATATGCATAATTGCTTCAAACTAATTTCCTTCAATGGTCAATAATATAAATCAATCATTGGTTGCAATATAACCTTGAAGAAAACATGATTTATGAACCTTTGATTTTGAATGACAAACATTACAATGAAAATCATCCATTGAGCAAATGATGACATTTGTTACATGACAATTTCCACACATTTTTTGGAACAGAGGTGCAACCATGTTAACTATGGAAAACACCCCGACCACATAATTTAAAATATATATATGCTAAAATAAAAAAACTAATGCAAAATGTAAAAGGAAAAAATTTTGTAAAAATTTATAACAAAAATTTATTATTTTTTTGGTTTTCCCTTAGGAAGAACACAATCAAATGAACACCCACTTGCAAAAATAAAGTTTTTTCTCCCTTGGGAAGGACACAATCAAGTGGCCACCCAATTGTAAATAAATTTGTTTAAAATAAAAATATTTAAAATAAAAATAGTTTTTTCCCCTTTGGATGAACACAATTGGGTGGGTTTTTGGTTATGTTCTTCGAGCAAAAGCAGGTGGCCACTCAGTTGTGCTCATTGGACACAACCAAGTGGCCATTCAATTGTTAAGAGAAAAGGTTTTTTTTCCTTTGGAAGCACACAATTAGGTGGCCACTTGGTTGTGTCTATTGGGTGTAATCGGGTGGCCATTTGATTGTGTCCTTAGGGTGAAATATTATGGCCACCCTGTTGTGTTCATTGGACATAACCAAATGGCCACCCAATTTGTTAAACAAAAAGTTTTTTTTTTTCCTTAGTGAACATAATCGTGTGGTCATTCAATTATTAAGAATTTTTTAAAAAAAAATTCATTTGGGAAGGGTGAAATTGGGTGGTCACCTGGTTAATAATTATATAACAGTAATATTATTATTATGATTTTAAATTATTTTAAATAATATTTAATTATCTTAACATTTTCATTATTTTTTTAGTATAAATTACATATAGATGATCATTTGGCATCATCTAAGTTTTTTCATTGGATTTGAAAAAATATTACAAAATGTTTTTGAATAAAATGATAAGATAAGAATTTACATCTTTTAGTGCAAGTTGAATAATTGATAATTTGTTGTGCAATTTGAGAAGACAAGTTTGAGTAATTTCATTAACAACCTTTGTGAAAATTGTGTATTGTTGTGTTCTCAAATATCAATCTCCTTCGGATGTTGTTGGCACATTCTTGATTAAGACCATAGCACATTAGCCTCCATTGTATACTTAAAAAAATAGTTTGTATTTTGTTCTGAAAATTTGCCAAGAATAAAAACATTTTGGTCAAATTCACCTTTTCCATTTGTAGTCAATAAGTTTTTTCACCTTTGTTTTTCCCTCCTCCCCTTACACCAACAATGATGACAACAATAGTAACAAAGCTCTAATTTTGAAAAGAACTTCTAAATTCTTTAATAGAATCCATGTGAAAAAACATGAGAACCAATTTGGGGTCAAAAACAATGATTGGTGACACAATGGTTGTTAGCTCAATTATAATAGCAACATGCATGTCACCTTTCTAAAATCACCTTTTGGACTTTGATTCAATGTTGAAATTTTTGACCTTCACAAACATGCCTTTCTGTAAATACTGCCCATGCATATTTATATAAGGTGATTTGACCTTGAGAATGATTGTGGTCCAAATTGCCTTGTCCAACAAATTACAATACAAATATGCATGGCCCATATTTTCCATGCTTTTATTTGCAATTCGATTAAAAGTGCCATATCTATTGGACACCTTTGTTTCAAACACATCTTTAATTCCAAAATCGAAATCATTCACTACAATAACTAATTGAGCTTTTTTCACTAGAATAATAACCATTGTGTAGGAAAAAAATATAACTTACCAAACTGAATTTGACAACAAACAAACGAAGTAATAGAAAAACGGACTTAACAAAAAACACACTTGTAAAAACTCAAGTTTGCAAAAAACATTAATACAAAATGAAAATTTAAGTCAAGCATGTTTGTGATAGTTAGAAAGAAAGATAACAAACATATAATGTTGTTTTTAGTATGGGACAAAAGAACCTGATTAAAACCCTAAACCTAACCTCAACCTTTTACTAATGTTCTTTGACTTTAACTAATTCTGATTACATGGTTGATTGCAACTTAATAATAAATAATCATATTCATGGTTCAACATCTAAGTTATGGTCTAATAATGAACAAAGTATCCTATGAATTTTAATCATGTAATTCATGGATACATTGGAACCCTAATTGTCTCACCCAACTTCTTTTTAAAAACTGACACCTAAACTTATCCATTCAGCCTACTTTTGATTCTCTGGCCCCTATACCCGCTCAAAAGGTATTCCCACGATGTCTTTGTAGGGCAGAGCCAACAAAGAGACTTGTATGATGATGCTATGCTAAGAATACTACTACCCAGTACCATAAGGCACCAGCAGAACATTTCTAGTGTACCTGGAGTGCACCTAATCCCACTGGTTTTTTCAAGTGATACCCAGCAGATATCATAGCAAAATTTTGAAAAAAAAAAAAAAAAAAAAAAAAATTT
>Ga0116231_10014783_pt1 | contig 10343 bp, 15 predicted proteins | sample S1TSphgellanicum_2_FD_89695 | JGI IMG/M metagenome (GOLD analysis project Ga0116231, IMG submission 89695) | Host-associated microbial communities from peat moss isolated from Minnesota, USA - S1T2_Fd - Sphagnum magellanicum MG | ecosystem: Host-associated > Plants > Peat moss > Unclassified... | reverse complement strand
GCCGCCGACGAGACCAGTTCACGCTACGTCGATGAAGCCGACGCCATCGTCGCCGAGCATGGCCTCGACCCCGGCGGCGCCGTCACCGCCATCTTCCGCGCGACGCTACGCCGGCTGTCATAAGACCGCCTGAGACCTAGCCGGAAAGCCGTCTCGTAAATTCTTCGAACTTGCTGGCGAATGCCGGTGACTCGCGTTCGCTCCAACGGCGGATCCGTTCAACGTCGTCAGCCTTCGCGTGTGCCCGCGCTACAGCCACCGCGGCACCGAGTGCCGTGAAGTCGTCCCAGAAAAAGAAGTGAGCCAAGCGGTCGCGGATACAGTCGACCGGCGTGAGAATTGCGAGTTGCTGGTCTCCGCGGCGCAGCGTGCTTCTCTCGTGGACATAGTCGCCGCCGACGGCGAGCGGGCCTTTTGGGAAGTCGACCGTGAACTCCGACCGTGCGTGCGTGAATATTCGCGAACGACCATAACGCCGGAAGTCAATGGGTTCCAAGGCGCGTGCGACCGCATCCAACGGCTCATCGCCGTCGAGGACGAAATCCGCGTCGAGGGATTGATAGGCGTGCGGGGCATAAACGGCCGCGGCGCTGCCCCCGGTGAGCACGGCCGTTATGTTGCCGGCCGCCAGGGCGCCCGAAACGGCGAAGCACACGTCCTCCAGCGTTGAGGTCTCGTCGATCATAACGGCTTTCCTCGCCGCCTCGGGCGGGTGCGGCGGGATTCTTTGAGCTGGCCGTAGGCGGGATAGCCCTCGGCGATCCGAAGCAAGAACGCTCGCAGTTCTTTGTACGCGGGAAACATTGGATTGAGCGTCACCGTGCGGACGACCAGCGGGCGCGTCGCGATGAGACCTTCGTCTTCGATTTTGTCGAGGGTTCGCTGGACCGAAGAAATCGTTGTGCCGAGGTAGCGCGCGAGCTCGGCCGGATAGGTCTCCCCCAGGACCGCGATGAGCAGAAGCATTGCCGTGCGCATTTTCGTCCCGAAGAGTGCGGGCGCCGGGAGTGAGGGGTCAGCGCGTGCGCTCAAGAGTGCTCCAGTTAGTATAGTCAACTATACATCGTAGTATACTGAAATTGCTGCCCTGCGGCAAACGATCGGACCGGCGTCGGGCGGGTGAGGCCCGGCGGGACCCGTGCACCTAGGTGCGAAACGCCGCCAATCCCCTCAATGAAAACGTCCCTTGATCATGGCGCACCGCCGCGCGGCACGCCGAAGAACTATCTCGTTGCGTGGCTGCTGGTGATGCTGAAGCGCTCGCACCTGCACGGCTACGAGATCATGAAAGAACTGCGCGAGGAGTTCGGGATCACGGCGGATCCCGGCTCGGTGTACCGGACGCTGCGCGGGCTCGAAGCGGATGGGCTGATCTGCTCGCACTGGGATCCGCACGATCACGGGCCGGCGCGGCGGGTCTACGAACTCACGAACGACGGTGCGCTCGCGCTCGAACGTTGGGCCGAGGCGTTGCGCGCCTACCGTACCTCGCTCGACGGATTCTTCCGGGTCTTCGACGCCAAGCTCGCGCCGCAGCAGCCGGCATGATCGCGGTCCGCTTTCTCGGGACCGGCGGCGCGCGCTTCGTCGTCGCGCGCCAGATCCGCGCTTCGGGTGGGATGTGGATGCGGTTCGGCGAGACGCAGATCCACGTCGATCCGGGGCCGGGCGCGCTCGTGCGCGCGCTCTCGGTCGTGCCGCCGTGCGAACCGGCGCACCTCGATGCGATCGTGCTCTCGCATAAGCACCTCGATCACGCCAACGACGTCAACGTGATGGCCGAGGCGATGTCGCAAGGCGGTTGGAAAAAACGCGGAACGATCTTCGCGCCGCGCGATGCCTTCGAAGGCGAGCCGGTCGTCTTTCCCTACGTGCGCAACTATGTCGATGCGTGCGAATACATCGAAGAGCGCGGCGGCCCGTACCCCGTCGGCGACGTCGAATTCACGACCTCGATTCGCCATAAGCACGGTGTCGAAACCTACGGCCTGCATTTTCGCTACGAAGGCGCATCGCTCTCGTATCTTCCGTGCGGGCGGCTCTTCCCCGAACTGATCGAGGATTACGCGTCGCACAAACCGGACGTGCTGGTTCTCAACGTGCTGCGCTACCGCGATACGATGGACGTCGATCACCTCACGTACGACGACGCGCGCGCAGTGCTCGCCGGCGTGCGGCCGAAGACGGCGATCCTCTCGCACTTCGGCACGAAGATGCTCGAACGCGATCCCAACCGGCTCGCGCGCGACCTCGAAGACGAACTTGGGATACGTGTGTATGCAGCGCACGACGCTTGGGTGTATGAACACGAATACGCCTGAGATCGACGTCACCCAGCCGGGCGAAATCGATGCCTTCTGGCAGCGTGTCGATCGCGATTGGCGCTCGGAACTTTGGGAGTTCCGGGTCGTCTGGCACGAGCAGATCCATGACCTGGCCGTCCGCGAAAATGGAGAGACGGTCGCGGCGCTGCGGTTGCGCATCGCCGCGTCGCTCGCGCACGTCATCGCGCTCTACGTGGTTCCCGAGCGGCGGCGAACCGGCCTCGGGCGCGCGCTCGCGAGCCGCGCCGAAGAGATCGCCAACTACTTCAACTGCCACAAGATGACGGTCGAAGTCTTCGACGGCCGCGCGGCACAGCGGTTCTTCGAGCGCTGCGGCTACAAGACGGAGGCCGTCTTGCCGCAGCACACCTTCAAGCTCGACGTCGCGGTGCTGCGGAAGTTCCTCTTGTAAGCGGAATCGAGACGCGCCGCAGCCGCTCGCGGCGCTCCGGTGGCGGGAAACGCTGCGGAAAATAGGCGCGGCGGCGGCTCCGGAGCACGTCGGCGATCGGACGCCACTCGATCGAAAGCGGCCGGTGCGCATCCATTCCGCCGTCATAGAGAAACGCGCTGCCGCGAACGGTGGAGACCGTGATCAGCGGTCCGCCGGGGCCGACGATCGCGTTGGCCTGGCTTGGAATCGGCGCATCGATCTGCGCGGGCCGGTCGAAGTTCGTGTACACGTGGCCTTCGACGCTGCGTCCGGCGAGCTGCGCGGCGCTCGTCGTGCCGATCGCGATGTCGCCGTCCTCGCTTGCAAAGCGCGCGAGCCCCGCCTGGAAGCGCCCGTCGTCGTACACGATCGAACCATAAAAGGTCTGCACGTCGATCTGCTTGCTCGCGCAGCGTTCGAAGACGAACGTACCGGTGTTCGAGCGCGCGCGCAGCCGATCGAACGCCGAGTCGACGGCGTACGTCTTGCCGTTGATCACTTGTAAGAAGAATGCGCCCTGCACGTCGCTCAGGAAGACCTGTGCGTTGTCGGCGAAGATCAGGCCGGTACCGCGATAGTGCTCGATCGTCACGCTGCCTTTGCCCGTGCGCACGAAAACGGCGCCGGTCGAGGCCGGGACCGTGACGGTGAGATGCGCCGGGCCGGTCGAGAGCGTCTCGAAGTCGTCGCTGCGCTTGGTTTGCAAGAACGTGATCATGTCGTGCAAGCCGGGCGTGAGGCTGTCGATCGGGAAATCTTCGGGCGGCAACTCGAGCGTTCGCAGCGGCTCGCCGCTGCGGCTGACGCGGATCGCGCGCTTCGGCACCGCGAATCCGCCGGTCGCGTTGTACGAGCGTTTCGAGACCGCCATCTGATCGCCGTCGTCCCACTCTGCGCTCACCACGTTGCGATCCCAGGTGTGAATCGTTACGTCGGCGTCGGTCGTGCGGATGAACACGACGCCGCCGTCGGCGACGTCATAGCTGACCGCGTCGGCCGCCCCCGCGGCGACCGGGACGACCCAACAAAACAGCGCGAAAAAGGCGCTCGCGGCCAGCGACCGCAGGGCGCCCAGGCGGGGGAAGTGCACCTCCCGATGATACGGCCGCCCGCCCGCCGGTTCATTGGGATTCGATGACACTTCGGGGAGCGGCCGGTAGCGTAACCGAAAAGACCGAGCCGCCTTGGGGCCGGCGGGCCGCTTCGGCGCGGCCGCCGTGGACCCGCGCGATGCTGCGCACGATCGCGAGACCCAAGCCTGTCCCCTCGATCGAACGTGTGTGCGAGGTGTCCGAGCGGAAGAAGCGATCGAAGAGCTGCTCGGCCTGCTCCGGGTTGATACCGATGCCGGTGTCGGCGACGGTCAGCACCACGCTCTCGCGATTGCGATGAACGCCCACTTCGACGGTCCCGGCGTCGGTGAATTTGATTGCGTTGTCGACCAAGTTGCCGATCAGTTGGCGCAAGAGCCCGCTGTCGCCGACGACGACGGCATCATCTTCGATCCCCGCATCGGCGAGTACGATGCCTTTCTCGGCTGCCCGTTCGTGTGCGTGCGCGATGACGTCGCGCGCGAGCGGCCCCACCTCCAGCGCGCTTTTGGGGATATCGTCGCCCGACTCGGCCTTTGCCAACAGCAACATCCCGCTCACCATCGCGGCGAGTTGTGCGCTCTCGGCGGCGATCGCCGCCAGGCTCTCACGGAGGACCGTCGCGTCGCGATCGCCCCAGCGCTGCAGCATTTGTGCGTTGGCGTTGATGACGGTGAGCGGCGTCTTGAGTTCGTGCGAGGCATCGGAGATGAACTGCCGCTCGCGCGCAAACGCTTCTTGCAAACGCGCGAGCATCGCGTTGAACGCCTGCGCGAGGCGGCCTACTTCGTCGGTGCGCGTGGCGGGGATGCGCCGGTCGAGGCGATCGGAGCCGATCTCCGCCATCGCTTCGGTGAGCCGGACGATCGGATCGATCGCACTCGAGGCCAGAAGATACGCGAGCACGAGCGCGATGGCACCGCCGCCGAGCGCCGTCGCGATAATGATGATGCGCACGCGAGCCACCAGGTCGTGCACGTTGTCGAGCCGCTCCGCGACGTGCGCGATCGCGACCGGAACCGCGCCGTTCTTCAACTCGCGGTCCAGCACCAGTAGCTGCGTCCCGTCGCGTTCGGTCACGATCCGGTAGAGATGGTCGACGTTCGGCGGAAATACCGTTTGCGGCGACAGAAGCAGGCTGCCCATGTTACTGGAGTGATTTATCGGCTTGCCGCCGAGGTTGTCGATCTGGATGTACTGGGAGGGGCCGGCCCAGTGATCGATGTTCGCCCGATCGCCCAGCGTCACGAGAATCGGTTCCGGTTCGGCGAAGCTCAGGTTGTCGTTCTGCACGATCTGCTTGACGATCTGTTCGCTGGTCGCGTCGGCGCGCAGCTTTGCTTGATCCAGCAGGATCTGTCGAAACGCAAAATTCAGCGCAATCGCCGCCACGACGATCATCGCAACGATGAGCGCCCCATAATAGATCGCGATCCGCGTCCGAAGCGAATTCACGCCGCCCCCCGGTCATCCTGAGCCGCCACGATGTCATCGTGAGCCAACACCATGTCATCGTGAGCCGCCACCATGTCATCCTGAGCCTGTCGAAGGATGGGCATGCCGCCAACGGTTATCTCACGCCCATCCTTCCCTTCGACCGGCTCAGTGCAGGCTCGGCTCAGGATAACACGTTGGTGAGGCGAGATCGTTACTCTTTGAGGGCGTAGCCGACGCCGCGGACTGTTTGGATCAGCTTGTCGTCGAAGCCGTCGTCGATTTTGCCGCGCAGATAGCGGATGTAGACGTCGATGAGGTTCGAGTCGCCGAGGAAATCGCTGCCCCAGACGCCGTTGAAGAGCTCGTCGCGCGTGTGAACCTTGTTGCGGTGCAAGAGCAGATACTCGAGCAGCGCGTACTCTTTCGCCGTCAGCTGGATCGCCTTGCCGCCGCGGACGACTTCGTGCCGGTCGCGATCCATCGTGAGGTCTTTGGCAGCCAGCACGTTGTCGGCGGGGTGTTTGTCGCGCAGCCGGGCGCGCACGCGCGCCAAGAGTTCCTCGATCGAGAACGGCTTGACGAGATAATCGTCGGCGCCGGCATCGAGCCCGGCGACGCGATCGGGGATACGATCTTTTGCCGTGAGCATGATGATCGGCACGGTGCTCTTCGCGCGCACGCGCGCGGCGACTTCCATCCCGTCGAGCTTCGGCAGCATCAAATCGAGGATCACCAGATCCGGTTCCTTGAGCGCGCGTTCGAGACCGGTCAGCCCGTCGCGGGCCGTCTCGACCTCGTAGCCTTCGTGCTTGAGTTCGAGCTCCAGCACCCGGGAGATTTGTGCATCGTCTTCGACGACGAGGACCTTATACGCGCGTTCGCCGTTCACGCCCTAATGATCGGCGATCCGGCTACGTGCCGGCATGAGGGACACCTGAGAAATCCAGATCGCCGATGAAATGCCGAGCGCGAGCCAGAGCCAGGCGTGCGCGGGAATCGCGGCACCTACGACGGCGATCACGTTCGAGAAGATGAAGCTGAACTTGCCGCCGAGGTTCGGCAGACCGCTCACGACGTACCACGAAAGCCAGACCATGATGGCCAGCGCCGTCCCGAGGCCCCAGATCTCGGCGGCGCGGAAGATCATGCGCGGGCGATAGACCGTCGCGCTGAGGATGCGGTGGCGCAGGTCCGCCGGCGGCTCCTCCAGAGGGAGCGCGAAGAGGGCGCGTTCCAGCTCGTCATCGGTCATCATTGGCCTCTTTCTGCGATGTGATCGCCAAGTGCTTTCCGTAACAGCTCCTTGGCGCGGAAAAGATGCGTTTTCACGGTACCCATCGGGAGGTCGAGCACGGTTGCGATCTCGTCGTATTGCTTTCCTTGAAGATGGAAGAGCGTGATCACGGTGCGGTATTTTTCGGGCAGTGCCTCGATCGCCGCGCGCAGCCGGCGCGCGTCGTCGCCCGCTTCCGCGAGCGCTTCGGGACCGGCCGACGGGTCGGCCCGGTCGGGGAGTTCGGCGTCGGACCAGCGCTTGCGCCGGGCCAGCCGGTCGCAGCAGGCGTGGTAGACGATCGTGAAGATCCAGGTCGAGAACTTCGCCCCGGGCCGGAAGGTGTGGAGCGCCCGGTAGGCCTTCATGAAGGCTTCTTGGGTTGCGTCCTTGGCCTCTTCGGCGTCGTGCAGCGTGCGGTACGCAAGGTGGTAGACGGCGCGTTCGTAGCGCTCGACGAGCGTTCCGAAGGCCTCGCCGTTTCCCGCGACCGACGCGGCGATCAACGCATCGTCGGTGACGGCCGGGACTTCCACCAAACGCTCCGGACGCGGCCGGGGCGCGAGTACGGCAACTGCCACGATGCCCGCATGTACGGGCGGCCCGGGCCCATGTTTCGCCCCTGCGCTCGAAACATCACCGCACGCATCCCGTACATGGGGCAGTTTACTCGCTGAGGAATTTCCCCCGATGATTCTGCCACAACTGCGACCCATTCCGTTCCCGGACCGCCCCCTCCCGGCGATCTAACGATGGATTCGCGTCGCGCGACGGTTCTGGCGGCCCTGGCGGCCGCCGAACTCGTGGTTCTCGGCCTGATCTTCAGCTCGCTGCGCGGCTTCACGCATCACGGTTCGGTCGCGTTTGCCTCGACGTCGTCGGGGACACCGGCCGACGTGCATACGACGATCCCGACCTCGCACAGCCCGAGCGTCATCCTGCGCGATGACGACGCGCACTTCCATATTTCGACGGCATCCGCCGGCGAAGTTCGCGTCGACGAGACGACGACGACCGACGGAAACGTCTGGGGAATCACGCACCTCAACGTCGAGCGTCGCGAGGGCAATACGATCTACATCGGCCGGCACGAGCTCTATCACGGCTCGATGCACCGGGACATCGCGGTGGTCGTTCCGTTCGACGCGACGATCGAAGTCGACGACTGCACCTCGCTCTCGATGAGCGGCCTAAGCGGCAGCGCGACGATTCGCTGTTCCGGCGAGCAGCCGGTCGAGATCAGCAATCAGCGCGGCGATCTTCAAGTGAAAAACGACGACGGCCGAGTGTCGATCGCGCACCTGAGCGCGGGGCGGCTCGAAGTCGACAACAGCGACGGCCGCGTCGAACTCAGCGACGTCCACACGGCGTTTCTTAATGTGAAAACCGATGACGGTCACATCGAAGGGACGGGGATCGTCGCGGTCAACGGCTCCGTCGAATCCGGTGATGGCAACGTCGCGCTGAGTTTCGGCCCGAGTGCGAACCTGACGGTCGGCGTCAAAACCGATTCAACCGTCACCGCCGCGTCGCCGCTGCAGGTCGTGCGCATCGGGGACTCGGACAGCGACCGGCAGATACGCATCGGCAGCGGCGATGGCCGGCTCGACATCAAGACAGACGACGGCAGCGTTTCGCTGGCTGTCGCGGGAGTGTAGATCATGGCTCCGGTTCTGGCGATCTTCTGTGTCTTCGGCTTGCCGATCGTCGCCTACATCGTCACCAAGACGCTGGCGCACAACGAGCGGATGGAGATGATCCGCATGGGGTATTTCTCCGGGGGCTACCCGTACGCCGGAACGGGCCCGGCCGTGCCGAACCCCGTGCCGGCCCGCCCGGACCCTTCACGTTCGCGGCCGGGCTCGGCGAAGATCGTCGTGTTGCCTCCGCTCCGCAGCGCGGCGCCCGGCGCAACGATTACGCCCGTCCGGACGGTTCTCGAAGCGAACCGGAGAGAAAACTGATCCATGGACCACGATTTCGCCGCCATCCTCGCCATTTTTTGCATCTTCGGATTGCCGATCATCGCGTACATCACGGTCAAGGTGCTCGCGCATCAAGAGCGGATCGAGTTGATCCGGCGCGGCTACGCGCCGCCGCCCGGTGGCGATTGGAAGAAGGCCGCTCGCCACATGGACCAGATGGGTCAGCAGATGGGACCGATGGGCGGTGCGGCCGGACCGGTGCCGCCGCCACCGCCGCCCTATGCGGGCCCCGCGCCCGGGATGTTCGACGTCTACGGACCGCAGCGGCAACTGAACAAGGGCATCATGGTCGGCTTGATCGGCCTTGCGATCACGATCGGGATGAGTTTCATCCACATGGACGATAGCGGTCCGCTCGGCACGCCCGGTTTCCATCCTGGTCCCGAATTGCTCTTCGGCTTGATCCCGATGTTCGTCGGGATCGCACAGATCATCACCGCGGTGCTCGGCGGCGCGCAATTCGGCGGGATCGGCGGCGCGCGGACCTTCGGTCCCCCCGGCGGCGGTCCAATGCCGGGTCCGGGCGCGAGCGCCGGCGGTCCCTTTTCGCAACCCGGCCGGCCCTACGCGCCCCCACCGCCCCCGCCGCCGCGTCCGAATCCGGCCGAAGAGTTGCCGCCGAACAGCCCGCTCGACCGCCGCTGACGCGGCAAACCGCAAAAAAGAGCCGGGCGCCTGAGTGCCCGGCTTTTTCCTTACGGGTCCGCGTGCCTTACGGCCGCGACTGGCGCGTTAGCGCTGGAGAGTTGCCGCCTTTAGCGGCAACTTACCAAGGCCATCGCCCAGCCGGCAGCGGTACGGGTGCGAACGAGATATCCTTGTTCGGTCCGGTCATAGACATGATAGCCCGCTCGCAGCGCGTCGGCCAACGTCTTGAAAACCACAACTCCAGCCATCTCGATCCTCCTTTCCGGTGCGTCACCGGTGATACTTCGTCAACGCCGTGGGGCATCGCGAAGTTCTCTCTTTCATCATCGGCTCACGAGTCGTCATACACCTAACACAAAAAGCGGTGTAACGCACTTTTTACGTGAACGAAACACGCCATGAACGATCCCGCCGCCGTGCGCCTCGTCGTCGCTTTGGACGTCCCGCGATTCGAGCGGGCGCGCGCGCTGGTCGATCAGCTGGCACCGCTCGGGGTCAGCTTCAAGATCGGCTACCAGGCCTTCTACGGCTACGGCGAGGCGATCATCGCACACGTGCGCGCGGCCGGTGCGTCCTATATGCTCGATCTGAAATTGCACGACATCCCGAACACGGTCCACGCCGGCGTGCGTGCGCTCGTCGGCCCGGGCTGCCGGCTCTTGACGGTGCATGCGCTCGGCGGGGCGGCGATGCTCGGTGCCGCCGTGGAAGCGGCCGCGGAACGTGCCGCGGAGTTGGGATGCGACGCGCCGCAGGTGCTCGCGGTCACGATTCTCACCAGCATCGCGAGCGAAGATCTGCGCGAGCTCGGGCTGACCGGCGGACCGGGCGAGAATGCGATCCGTCTTGCCGCGATCGCGCGCGACGCCCGCTGCGGCGGGATCGTTTGCAGCGTCGCGGAGGCCGGCGATGTGAAAACGTTCTTCGGCAACGAGTTCATCGCGCTCACGCCGGGGATCCGTCCGGCGGGCGCCGCGCATGGCGATCAGGTGCGCGTCGCGACGCCGGGTGCCGCACGTGCGGCGGGTGTCGACTACATCGTCGTCGGGCGGCCGATCGTCGATGATGCCGATCCGCTCGGGGCGGCGCAAGCGATCCTCGCCGACTTCCTCGGCGTCGCCGCATGAATCTGTTGGCCGAGCTCGAGGCGCG
>Ga0116231_10014782_pt1 | contig 10344 bp, 17 predicted proteins | sample S1TSphgellanicum_2_FD_89695 | JGI IMG/M metagenome (GOLD analysis project Ga0116231, IMG submission 89695) | Host-associated microbial communities from peat moss isolated from Minnesota, USA - S1T2_Fd - Sphagnum magellanicum MG | ecosystem: Host-associated > Plants > Peat moss > Unclassified... | reverse complement strand
TTGATACCTAAAGCACCTTTAAACCCTTTAGAAACTGACTCTAGCTTAACAGGGTCTAAAGAGACCGATCCGCCGTTAGCTAGATGAGCTTCTCTTTCCATCTCCGGCAAGTCATGGTTAAGAGACTGTTCTTTAGAACTTTGCATCTTAGCTTGGCTGTCTGGATACTCACCGCTTCTGTGAAGGTCACAAGCTCCTTGCATGGACATGCATTCGATACAGCTAGATACCATTCCGCCCTTAGCCATCTTAGCTTTCTTCTGCATGTTGGCCCGCTTTGTGCTGTAAGCGATGGCTAAAGACTGTTTTTGGGGCTTACCGGCTTTCATTTCTGCCTTTACGTTTGATTTAAAGGCCATTGGGGACGATGATTGTTTAAGGGGCATAGGGTACCTAGGGTTAAATGCTACAAATCGTTTATAGGGCATCCTAGACGATTGTAGGGGGTATGTGGCCCTTCGATATGGGGTTCAGAGTCACATAGTTCAAAAGCATTCTTAATGGCTAATGCCAGGGCTTTAGTGTCTTTTGTCTCTAAAGCTTTTAAAATATCGTAAGCAGCTGCTATGAGCCCGGGGTCGACCTGGTCCATTATCTTAGGGGAACCAGAGATGCTGAAGTTATCTTGTCGTTTTTCTGTCAAAAAGGGCAAAGGATTGGCCATAAAGATGGGAACAGCCCTTAATACTTGTTAAGACTGTAAACAGCCGGGGTGGTACAAACTTATTAACTGTAGAAGGAGTGTTTCGGTTGTCCGCAGGCGTTTATTACCTAACGGATCTTATTACCCTACATTGCCACTTCCTGTTGAACATTACTGACTAACATCCCGAATACTCAGGCGCCGTAAAGTCCAGGCTACACTATATGTCAAGATACCTTATCGGATAGGGCTCTGTCAACTAATTATTTTGGTAATTTCTTCTTATTATCAAATCTACTTTGATATCGAAGTGTTGGGCGAGATAATTTATGCAACTTATCCAGATCTTCCTCGGTAATCTCCGGCATCTGGAAGTCAACATGGCTTTCCTGGGCTTCTTTCTCGTTCATAAGCCTTTCCATCTCCATCTCGAACATTTTAGCTTCCTCTGCGTCAGACCAGGCTTTAGTACCAAATTCTGGTTCAGGAGCCTTGTAGCGGTAAGTGTAGCTGTAAGACTCTCTCCAAGCATATAAGACAGCTTCGCATATGTCTGAATGGAACCTGCTAGATATAATCTTACGGTCGGGGGTTGATTTATCGTGGTCCCACTCAACCTTCATGGCATCTTGGGCGAATTGGCTTGTAGCCTTGATCTTAAGCTTACCAGTGCGTAAGGCATCGTTCATAAGTTCAATGTACTCTACCTTACGAACCTTCTCAGCAGCTTGCATGGGGATCTCAAACCTCTTACTGATCTCCTCGGTGATCTTCTTACCAAGTCCCCCTGTATCTACTATGATCCTCGCAATCGGGTACCTAGCTATAATGTCGCTAATCTGTTGGGTAAGTTTAGTAAGGTCTTGGCGTCTGGTAATAGTCTCTTCGATTAGGTAGGTAACCGGAGATTTGGACTCGTCAAAGCAAAGGACCGCTAAGGCATCAGCGTCTTCAAACCCAAGGTCGACTCCAAGGATGTAGGTATAGTTTCCTTCAGGTAACGTTTCATAATCATTCACCTTTGCGTTGTAATGATAAACTAGGCTGTCAGCATCAACGATCCACTTACCGAACCATTCCCGCTGGATAGAAGGGTCGGAGGTCGTAACACCCCTTCGGTTGAGCTCTCGGTCTAGCATCTGTTTATGGGTTAAGCCCAGCTTGAGAAAGGGCAGCTTCGGGTTGTCGAAGAACGACCAATGGTGGTGAGACCAGCTTGAGTTCTTAGTTAGCTCGTAGAAGTAGCCAGAAGGTATAGGGCCAGGAGTGCCTATCAGCACAAGCTGGCCGTCATGGTCCATGAGGGCAGGACCTAGAACGTCGTCGATAAGCTCTCGTATGTAATCAGGAAACGACTGTGACTCGTCTAGGTAGACCTTCTTGATTGCAAGACCCCTGAAGTCCTCGATGCTAGCTTTGTCGTTAGCACCTAGTAGGTAAAGCATACTGCCGTTAGGCCAGGTGATGCTTAGATCTGACTCGTTCACCTCTCCCTTAAGCTCAAAGGTCCTGTTAAGCTTCTTGAACTCAGGCCATACAAGCCTCTTAGCGTTCTTACGGCTCAGGGTGATGTAAAGGACGGTTATGTTGTCGTTGGTAACTGCAGTGTGGACTAGGTCGGCAACGCAGCTTATGGACTTACCTGCCCTACGTGTTGTCACGCCTAGCTTGAACCTAGCAGGGTCCTGAACAAAGGCTAGCTGCTTGTCGAACAGGTAATGCTCTAGCTTGAACTGACCAGGGGCCGCTATAAGGCCTTTCTTTTGTGCCAAAGCTTCTAGCAGATCTATCTTACGGAACTTCTTATCTTTTGAGGGCATAAATAGGTATTACTTGGAGTTTAGCAGGGCTTCTAGCTCTTCTTCGGACATATTGGCCGCCTTACTACGTACTGTGGCCTTCTTTTCAGCTTCTTTGGCCTTCTGTAGCGTTTCTAGGTCCTTGAGCAGCTTGATGTACTCACGAAGGTCTTTGGACGCAGAGAAGGGCAGTTTATTCACAATTGCTAGGCCTTCTAGATGACCTATCTCCTTCTCCACTAGCAGTAAGCCACGGCTATATAGGCGGGATATCTTGATTAAGGGGCGGGATTTACGCATATTATGGTTAATTGTACTGAAAATGTATGTTTAAGTCAAGTGATAAAAGCTTTGTAGTTGATCGTCATTTTTTTGTAGTTGGCTTGTAGTTACTAATCAAGCCACTAAATTATTTTACTAACTTAATAGCTGCTAAGACCATATCTTTATAAGGTTTGTAAAACTCTTTCTCTAAACCTAAGTTTTCAGCTTCCTTTTTTGTTATATCTTTTATTTTTTCTGAATCAAAAGTTTTACATCCTGCGAATATTAATTTTTTTGTTACAGTTATAGAGAAGCGGCCAGGAATAGTAATAACTATAAGTCCAGATTCGGAATTTAATACAGTGTCGCGGTGAACTTCAGCGTTTCCGCAAAGTTTGGCATTTCCATAAATTTTAGAATTTCCGTGAACTTTAGCGTTGTCAAATACACAAGCGTCTCCGGACACAGAAGCGTTTTCGTAAACTCTAGCGTTGTTAAAAATATAAGCATTTCCGGACACCCAAGAGTTTCCGGACACAAAAACGTTGTCAAAAACATAAGCATTTCCGGACACCCAAGAGTTTCCACAAATTACAGCGTTTCCATAAACTCCAGCTTTTCCATAAACTACAGCGTTTTCGTAAACTCTAGCATCTCCAAACACTTGAGCGTTTCCATAAACTTTAGCGTTGTTAAAAACATAAGCGTTTCCGGACACACAAGCGTTTTCGTAAACTTCAGCGTTTCCGTACACCCAAGCAGTATTTCCTAAATTTTCCTCTTTTTCTACAAAGCCACCTAAGTCACCTTTCTTTACCCCGTTAGGTAAATCTTTAGTTGCTTGTATACGATATAAAGTTTTACCAGATACTATTTTAGTTTCAGAAGTTAATTTGAAATGCTTTTCCATATTTTACTCCTATTTAAACCTAACTAAAAAACCTTTTAATTGCAATAGCCTTAGCTGCTCTGGATTGATAGTCTTTACATAAACGATTTTGGTTCTTAAGCACTCCTTAATCTTATAGTTACTGTTCATTGGTCCACTCCTTGTGTAAGTAAGTTTTAAACCTTAAAGACTTCATTGTGCAGTTGTAGTTATCTATAGGGTTACCGCTGCTCCTGTCTATACAACCCTGCTCGTAAGCTTTTTGAGCTATGAACTCAGAATTAGACAAACTGCTGCAACAGCTAATCGTTCCAAGTAGGGATAGAATAACTGATAACTTCTTCATCTTTAACTTCTCCTTCAACTGATACTAGCTCGTCTAAAGCCATTACTAATGCGTAGTGCCTGTACATCAAATACTTAGTGCGTTTTCCAAGTAACGTATTAGTAATCATTCGGCTATGAACTTTATTGATCAGCACAACTAACTTTTCTTGTTTATTCGTAATCATAACGTCCTCCAATGATTATAAGTTAACACATAATTATGCAGTAATTATGTTACAACCTAATTGTCTGTAATTAAACAGTTAGGGCCAACGGTAAAGTTACAAGAAGCGTTAGTAGCAGTAGACATGTAGTACCCAGGAGTTATCAAAGCTGTCCAAGCATTTTTGCCATCCCAAAACGTTGCGTACAAATTTCCGTTTATGCAGAATCCATATTCCGGGTAACTTGAGTTAGACGTGTAGTTTTGACAGAATTGGACAGTAGTTATGTTAGCGTTACCCGTAGCACCTTGTGGGCCTTGGGTGCCGTTAGTTATGTTAGCGTACGTTCCGTCTATGCAGTTTATCGTCGCTCCTGAAGATGTCTGAGTTACAGAGCAAGGTTCAAGTGAAAACACGGATCCTTGTTGGTCAACCCCACAACCAGCTAACGATAACATCAAGAGTACGCCCAGTATCAAACCGCTAATTAGCGCCATTATATTTATGTTATTATTGTTTTGGCTCATCGTGTTTCTCCATTTCTTCAATCTCTTCCATTAACTCTCTTAATTGCCATTCTCTTTTAAGCCATTCTTCGTTGTGTAAGCATCCACTTTCTAAATCATTTAATGTGTTAAAGTTGATAGCTGTTAACTTTTCATTACAATGCTTGCATATCTTTGTCTTAAGAGATAATCCGCCTTGTATTAAGCGTAAATTAGGTTGATTCATAGAACCCCCTTAAGCTTAGCGGCTTTATACAATCCCAGGTCAATTGTATTATTTTCTTCTTTGATAAGGTTTTCTGGGGAAGGTAAATGGTTCATGAAGCCAGTAGATTGGTAATACATCGTACCAAATATATCCATTGCCCTAACATAACAATTATAACCGCTAGGAACAGATACGTACATCTTTTGTCGGTCTTTAGTAACCCAATAAGTCATAGATACCTCCATGACTCAAATGTACTATTAAATTGTTAAGGAATAATGTTATTTACTTAACTAGCTCTTCTTCTTTTTCTTTTTCTATAGTGTACTGAAAAGCATCTTTAGTTAATTCTTCAAACCTTGAAAGAACTTCTTTATCTTTTAAAGATATTAATAGTTCGTTGTAACCTTCTGGGAGCTTATAGCCCATCTTTGAAGCTTTAGTCCAAATCTCTTTTATGGCTGTTCTTGCTTGGGGAGCCCCTATAATACGCTCGATCTTCTTACCCTTCTTACTTCTTTTTTCAAGCCATTCTTCTAGCTTTAACGCCTTGATCTCTTCTGGGCTCATAAGCATCAATTCGATGCCTCTTTCTTTCATTGCCCGTTCTTTAGCGGCCCTCTTAGCATCCATAGACGCTATGATAGCTTGAACTTCTTCTTTAGAAGACCTTAAAGTGACGATCATCTCACCTACACGGTAAGACTCTCCTACTTTAAAATCTGTATGTTTATCCAGCTGGTATTGAGATTTGATAATAACGTTTCCAACCTTATCCCCTATCCGAACTTTAGGTTGGCTTTTTAAAGGCTTATCTTTTTTAAATAACCTTTTTAAGAACTGTTTAATCTTGTTAAGCATCTAAAGGCTCCAACAAGATGCATTGTATATTTACTATAGAAACTATGATTTCTTCGCCTTTATAATGCAATAAAACTCCTAAAGGATGAGTTTCCATAGTTACATCTTTGTGGTGAACATCGTTAACAGTTCGACCCAATGTAAGACCCCCAGGTATAGTCATTGGTCCATGTAACTGCATATGCTTAACTTTACGTACTTTCATTAATTAACTCCTTTTCTAACATCTCTTTTAACTTCAAACCTTCAGCTCTATAGCTTAACTTGATGTAAGTGTATGGCTTATCCTTATCTATAAAGCTGTACCCTAAAATAAAATCAGGATCCTCGTCTAAGCAAGCTATAATTACTAACTCTTTTGCAAAGATATCTTCCAGTCTTTTATGTTGCAATGCCGACCATGTCTTACGTTTTAAAGTTGTTAAATTGTTCTTGTCAAAGTAACGATTACGTAAATACGTTGCAAATACGAAATTATGATCGTTTTGGTTTATAGGCCTAAGTAAAATCTTCATGTTTTAATAAACTTCTTTTGTAACTTTCTTATTCTACTTTCAACAGTCTTTTCGTTCATGCCCATACGCTGAGCAACTTTAGCTGAGTTAAAGCCATTAGAGTGCATCTTCCAGATACGCTTATCTATTGCATCAGTGCCTATTATAAACCTTTTCTCATATAGTAATTGACCTGCGAGCCTAAAGTATTCTTCTGCAGAAGCTCTCCATATGGGGTGAACCTTATCCGTATTTAACTCTTGAGACCACACTTTAAGGTACCCTTTATCGTTCTCGATATCGTTAAAGCCTTTATCTTTTAACTTTTTGTACCAAAAAGATTTAAGTTGTATTAAATCACCCATTGGATTTTTTAGAGGCTCCATCCAACTCGGTAACTTCTTTTTCATTTTTATCATTCCTAAACTGCTCTGCAGCTACCTGGTTAACCGCAGCTTTAACCAACCTATCACTTACGTATCGTAAAGGAACGTAGGTAACATGGGGGGGAATTTGAAATATAAAGTTAGCTGCCACTTGCCTATTCTTAACGGTGTCGGTTAAGTTAGCAAGGTCTAAGGCATCCGTAATCCATCGATCAAACTCTTTTGCTCCAGTAGGAAGCTTTCTAGGTAAGAACGACTTAATCTGCTTTAGGAGCTTCTTCATGTTTCTCACCTTGTTTAATTGTTTTGTCTAACTCTTCTTTTACTTTAGACCTTACTAGGTTAGCTTCTTCTGCAAGCTTATCCCCTTGACGATGCTTACCCTTAATTTGCTCTTTTACTTGCTCTAGCCTTTCAGACAATACATACCGTTCCCTTTCAAGCTGAGTGATCTCGTTCATTAGCTTGTTAAAATCAGCTTGGATCTCTTGCAAAGTTTGTTTACCGTCTTCCATCTTTTTACCTTTTCTAAACAGTTTCATTTCTTACCTTTCCTAATTACAGTTATGGGGAGAACGCCTTGTATTTCATAAAACTCTAAAGCTGCTTGTATATGAGTAGCCATATTAGTTTCGAAGGTTATAGCATAAACTTCTTCATAACTTTTAAGAAGATTCTGGTCTTGAAGTTCTTTAAGTGTCTCAAGATACTCTTCTCCAACAGCTTTAAGAAGTTGTTTCTTACTAATATATACTATTTTATCTGCCATCTTTATTAATTTTATTATAACTTTTTAACTATTACAACTGTTATTAACAGTTAATTAGCGGGATGTATAGGGTATTTACATGTACACATAGCCCGCTAAACTAAGGTAGCTTCTGTCTTACCTAGCCCCGCATAAAGTCTAGCGTACCATACTTGTCAATATATAAAGTTTATACAAAACTTGCAACATATTTCTTTCATAATTTAAATGTATCGTAGTTATTGACTAGAAGAGGGATTTATGAGAACATCTTTACATATGAAAAATAAGTCTTTAGCTGCAATACAATGGTGTATTGTTATCTTTACTATAGCCTTATTTTGTCTCTTGTTGTGTGGTGCTAATTGAAGTTAACTAACAAATTAGGTTTACCGGAAGCTATCGTAAAAGCTGTGCAGAATGACCCCTATGATTCCGGTGACAGTGATTACACTGCTACCGGTCTTTTAAAGCCGCCTAGGATGGCTCAGCTTATGAAAGATAATTCTATAGTGGAAGACGTTTCGGATAGGTTGTTTTCTTTACAAGGCCAAGTGATGCATTATATCCTGGAAAGGGCGGCAGCAGAGCTTCTTACCTCAGGATACTTGGTAGAGGAGAGGTTGTACGGAACTTACGATGGTAAGACAGTTTCTGCTCAAGTAGACATCTTTGACAAGAAAACCTCAACTTTGTGTGATTATAAGTACACTTCGGTTTATTCTGCCATTAACGGACTTAAAGAAGATCATAGGTTACAAGTTTCTTTGCAGGCAGACTTACTTAGAAAGAATGGTTATAAGGTTGATAAAGCTCAAATTATATTGTTATTAAGAGATTGGTCCCCGGGTAGAAAGAATAATTCTTACCCTGAAAGTCCTATAGTAGTTCAAGAAGTTCCTTTGATGACCTCAAAGGAAGTGGAAGCATGGGTCAGTGAAAGAATAAAGGCCCACGAAGCTGCAAAAGTCTCCCTCCCTTTATGCAGCCCCGAAGAGAGATGGGCAACGCCCACTTTTGCGGTTATGAAGGACGTTAACTCTGACAAAGCACACAGGGTTTTTGATACCCTAGCTGAGGCAGAAGCTTTCGTAGCCGCAAAAGCTCCTAAAGAAGTTATAGTAAAACGGGATGGTAAAAGTAGGAGATGCGAGCTATATTGTCCTGCAAGGTTTGTATGTGAGCAAGGTAAAAAGTTTTCTCAGCCAGAGGTGGATGAGAATGGGTGGAAAAAAGTAAAATAAGGAGAAAAACATGTCAAAAACTAAAACTTATGCTGAAGAGGGTCTTGAAAGTATTCAAGCCAGCATGGGAGATAACTGGAAACAAGTTACGAGCGATAAGGGAGCTAACTTTGAACCTATTGCTCTATACTACAAAACGAGTCCCCCTCGTAAGGCAGGAACAACTCCGGTTCAAGTCTTGTCTAAAGGGGATACTATTATTGGAACTTATGAAGGATCGTTTATTCCTAACGGAAATAAATTTAAAACTCCTACTCATAAGATTCGTTTAGCTAACGGTAAGCTTGCAGCTTTTGGCGGAAGCACTTTATTAAATAAAGGTTTTGCCGAAGCTACTGTAGGAAAAGGCGTTAAGATCGTTTACGGGGGCACTGCTCCTACTAAACGAGGTGGTAATGACGTACAGTTGTTTTCAGTGTTCGTTGAGCCTGCAAACTAGATAAACAACCAATACTGCCGAGGTGGGGAAGCGGAAGGAGCTAATAGGCGAAAGCTTAATACTGACCTCCAAGAGACCCACTAGTGATGACCGTGAGAGCCTAGCGAAGCGGAATACACACTGAAGGCCCCTGTCAGTACCAGGGAAGTGGGAGTCGCGCCCCACCGGCAGTATTATTTTTAGGAGTAAGCTTGAAATACTTAGTAGCAGACGTAGAAACTTACGGCACTGATCCTAATAACGGTAAGTTATTAGGTGTTGCTGTATCAGACTTGTCGGGCAATTCTGAATATTACTTGTTACAATACTATGATTATGCTACTTCTAAATGGATTGTAGAAGACGATTACGAATATGTTTTAAGTCATCTTCGTTCACAATTCATGGATTGTGAGTTGATTGGACATAACTACAGTTACGATAAGCTTTGGCTGGATTATTACTTAACTTTAGACACTAAATGGCACGCAGACACTAGACTTATGTGGCACATGTCTAGCGCCCCTTCTGGACCAAGACCTTATGGTCTTAAAGACGCTCAAGTAGAAGTTCTTAAGTGGGATAGAAAAGGTAACGAAGAGATAAATGATCAGATAAAGGCACGTAAGGGAACGCCAGGATCCGATATATATTTAGCAGACAAAGAAGTTATACGTTTGTATGCCCTTAAAGATGCTAAGTCAACTGCTGCACTTTACAACGTTTTAAAAGTGTTTTTTGACCAGTATGATTGTTGGGATCTCTTAGGTAAGATGATGCAGTATTCTTGGATGCTTCAAGAATGCACTAACAACGGCATAAAAGTTGATGTAAGTAAACTAGAAAGTTATATAGAAGAGTTAAACCTTACTAAGATAAGGTCTAAAGAGTTGTTTTTAGAACACGGAAAGGTTTATATTGACAGGTTAGAGCGTATGTGGAGAGAAGACAGGGCTGTTAAGTATCTTTCTGCAAGCGCTAAAGAAAGGTTTCTTAACAACTATGACATGCAAAAAAAGTTTAACTTATCTTCTGACAAGGATAAGAGAGAGCTATTTTACCATATAATGAAATTGCCTATATTAATTGAAACTGAAAATGGAAAACCTTCTTCTTCTATGGAAGCTATAAAGCTTTCAACAAGAGATAAACCTGAGCTAGCTGAGTTGGTAAAATTTTATGAAGATTATGAAAAAGCTGAAACGTTACTTAACAGTTTTGCTAAGCCTTGGCTTGGAGCTCTCTATAATAATCGTTTGCATCCTCGTTTCAATCCTTGTGGAACCGTTTCTTATCGTTTATCAGGTTTTAAGCCGTATCTTTTAAATGCCCCTTTTGATGAGAAAGAGTTGATGAGTTGTCTTAAGTGCGATGACGGCTGGGAAGGATTACA
>Ga0116231_10014779_pt1 | contig 10349 bp, 8 predicted proteins | sample S1TSphgellanicum_2_FD_89695 | JGI IMG/M metagenome (GOLD analysis project Ga0116231, IMG submission 89695) | Host-associated microbial communities from peat moss isolated from Minnesota, USA - S1T2_Fd - Sphagnum magellanicum MG | ecosystem: Host-associated > Plants > Peat moss > Unclassified... | reverse complement strand
GTCATTGTTGCTGAAGACGTTGTTGTTGGTGGTGGTGGTGAAGGTAATGGTGGAGAAGGACAATAGAATAATTCCAATACATGATGTCTATTATCATACGGATCCGGAGTATTGGTATGTGAAGTTATATCAATATTTGATGGTAATGGTGGAAATTCTATATCGTCATCATCATCATCTGGTTCTTCCATTGAATTTTCTAATTTCATACCTTCTTCGTTTCTAGATGTTGCATTGAATGTCTCCTGTACTATCTTATCAATGTGTATGTGGATGTGTACATATGACCGAGTCTAAATTGGTAATCGTTTCCTTTTTCTTCTTGTTTTGTTCGTTGATCGTCATTAGAAACGAAAGAACAATTATGTACTACCGTCGACAAAGTCAAATGTAAATAAATATTCTTATGTCATATATTGAATAAAACAAAGAAGACAGAGATCAAACATATATCTTTTCTTTTTTTATTATAATCGGCAGAGACATTTCGCAGTATGATCGAACGATTTCGAAAGTCTCCTTGTCCAACGATGGAAGAAAATCTATGTACCCATGAATTTGTCGAGAGAAAGACAAATGAGTATTTGCTTATAGACAAAACTGATGAGCACGCATTGAAATAATTACATAGAAAGGCTAAACATGCAAACAATTTATAGTAAATGTGAACTTGTTTCTGGTCAAATAAAACCAAGGTCAAATATTAAGAATAAGAAAACAGAAGAATTCATTCGAAATGTATGATGAATTTGAATCTTATTTGCCCTCTAATAAATATTTAGTTCGTCGTTTTTCATCTATATGGACTATGGACGCAAAATACGACAACAGATATCTTGATTATTCATAGTTCTTTATCAAATTCCACATGAAAAATGTCTCATCAAGTTTGTCTTATATCCTTATCTTTCATAAAAAAAAACCTATGGTATAGGTATCTACTTGTGTATACGTAAAAGTGTTTTTTTTTTCGCAAGTAATCATGAGAGTTTCAAACATTTTCATATTGATTCTTCTGGAATATTTACCTAATTAAAGGAGATGATTTTGAATATTCCGCATCCGGCGGTATTAGATCATAAAAATCAACCACAAAATAAATATATAAATATCCTTGACATTTTTGTTTTCGTTCGATATAACTCTATTGTTTGTTATCTTGAAGAAATAATATAAGTACTTTTTTTCTTCTTCTAGTATTATCATTTACAGTTAAAATGTTTGTTCTTTTGTTTAATCTGTCTATTTGTTATTTATTTATGCTTGTTATTCAAAGTATCAATAGTGCATCTCCAAAATGTGTTTATGATATTGGAAATGGACAACAATTAGATATTCGTACTTTAGGTCATGACAATGGAAAAACAGCAAAATATGATAATATAGCCAATTCAAATCCCACACCGATTACTTTCAGTTGGAATGGTTGTTTTGATTATTCAAAACCTGATGGTGGGAGTTGTACGAACGCTGCAGCATGTTATAGTAAGAAAATTTTGAACTTTCATTTTAATTTATTTTGTGTTATAATATACAGCGAATAGAAATTCAGGTCAATCAACTCTTCTTGCTCAACAAAGTGAAGCTATTTTTGAACATCATGATGATGATGCAAATTTACTTGTCTATAATCATAATGATATAGAACTTACTGTCTTTCTAATCTGTCGTGATGCTGACGGAGAGTCAATCAATGGTCGTCAAGATGATGCACGTACATTTAACATCTATCTTCAATCTCGATGTTGTTGTCCTGGTAGATGTCAATATTCAGGTGGTAGTAATTCATTAAGTGGTGGTGCGGTTTTTGTGATTATATTACTTGTTGTTGTTTCCGTTTATATTATTGGTGGAATGATTTTTTTGAAAGTATCCCATGGTGCTACAGGTGCAGATATGATACCTAATCGTTCAGTATGGTCAAGCATTCTATCATATGCAATCGATGGATTAAGATATTCTATTCAAGTTATTCGACAACGAAGTTTTTCTGTTGAATATCAAAAGACGTAGAAAGGAAAAAGAAAGAAAACGATGCGTTTCTTCTTCTTTTTTTTTTATATATACGACTTATCGCTTGTAATTGTTGTGTAAGAACGGGAAAAGAATAAGAGAAGAAAAAAATCTGAATGATCTCTTCAAATTCTCGAATATGATTAGCCTGAGAGAAAGAGAGAGAGAGAAAAAAAGATTTCATGAGTGATAGATGCATACAAGGCAAGTGTTAACAGCAGACATCAACAAACGAATAATTGGAGAACGAGCTATAGATAGACAGAAAGAATGCAAACGATGGTATTTCCGGTCGGGCGTATACGACTATTAGTCTTATTTCCATAATCGAACTAGTTTTTATTCGAAGCGATCCGAACTGAAATAATACCGAGAGAAACATAAGGTAAGTGAAAGAATTTCTCAAATTCCATAATAATCTATTTGAATCAATGAAGAAAAGCTCTATTTTTCTTCATTCTTTCTGTGTGCGTGCTCTTGAACAATATATATATAAAGAATGCCAATAGGGAGAGAGCTAAATATGATTGAATATAAACAATATGAAGGGCGAACATGTCGATTGACAGGCATGGGACAGCTAAGGTCTTGTTTTTTTCTTAATCCATATGTGGCCATCTTTATAGCGTGTCATTTTATTTCTGGTTGACCGAGAGTAATGTTATGTTGGACATTATTTCCTGCGCAAAAGAATCAGTTGTGATGATGTCAATAAAAAAAGAAATGAGAGTATGAATAGAAGTCCTTTCATGTTACAGCCGGAGAGAAGAAAATAGTAATATTCATGCAATAATCTTCCTCATAAATTATCTTCTTTTTTTTCTTTCTTTCTCTCATATTCTTTTTTTTTTGATGCACGCACGTATCTCATTCGATATACTTTCAGATGTTATTAGTCGGAAAATAATGTCGATTAATAAGCGATTCATGTTATCATCAATGTTTAATCATACTTGGTCAAAATATTTTAATGAAAATCTTTTTCAAATATCAACGAATCAAACTGATAAATCGTCAGATATTATTTTATCGAACAATTCTTGGATCATCAATCGTTTTACTATTATTCAACGATCATTTTTTATATTTTCTCTGGTATGTTTAATCAAGGTTAAATATTTGTAAATGTCGGAGAATGTCGAATGGACTTCGTTATTTAACGAGTAAACCTTGAGTGTCTACGTTTATTAACGATCGGAGAGAAAAGAATTTCGTCATCTGAAACTAGGAAAATATTTCTACCGGATAAACATCTTTTAAACCGCTCGAATCGGAAGAGAAGATTCCTGTCTTATCAAAAGAGGATTAGAGTAATCTGATACAATTATATTCATATGGAAGAAAGAACTTCATTAGTTATTTTTCTTTTCTCTTTTATCATTAACGATTTCCGACTTATTTTTAGTAAGAAAAATTTTCGAGTATGTTGAATAAAATAGAATATAAAAATAACTCCTGGGATTTGTTTTCCGTTCAAATATCATCATTTGTTATTATGGAAATAGATATATTAATTGAATTTTCCTTTTTTTTTTGTCTAGATCGTTCTTTTTTGGATTGTATTTATTGTCATTTATATGTCAAGTCGTTTAATTCTTCGATTGATATCAAATTTCAAATATCTTCCATTTTATTATGATTCACCGTCAATATCAAATGATAAGATCTGTCGAGCTTTTGTTATTTCAACAAATCAATATGGATCATTTCGTCCAACATATATTCCATCACCATTACTCTATCGTTCGGATAGTCTGTTTTCTAATAGTGATTTTCAAGTGAATACCGAACAAACAACATCTCAACAATCATTGAATATGATTTCATCAACAAATAAAACAAGTCTATTAGAACATTATTTAAAAACTTATAATCCATTAAAAATTGATTTAACGCATATTAATGAAAGTACAGTTGTAACATCGATTGTGAAAGATATCTACGTTGAAGAAGCACCAAGTGATACAGACACACGTCCACTAACCAATTGTTATGCACTTAATTGTACAAATAAACAAAAAATATATCATGGTGGACGATATGTTCGTCTTAATGAACAAGAAAATTGCTCGGCAACTATGAGTATAGTTGATGATCGATTGTCTGATTGTAGTACAAAATTAACCAGTGTCACATTGCCAATGGTCATGGTTACTGATTGTTCGGATAGTCAACGATTACATACAGACATCATTGAACTTAATGAAGATATGAAGGACAATGAATAAATGTTGTATTTAGATTTAATCGAGTTTCTTTTATTCGTTTTTTTTTAAATGTATGTATATATGCGTATAATATTCTTCATTGATCAACAACATTGAAAGAAAAAATCACAAAATGTCAAATCAAATCATCGATTATTTTGATGCACTTTTTGATAAAGGAATTAGTTTTTTGCATGATCATCGATAGATTATTATAATATTATGAAAGATGGAAGAAACAGGGTATCTTCCCTATCGTTCATTGTAAGGTTTCTTCTTCTTCATTTTCTTTTTCAAATGAACAATCACGTTCATCGATTTCCGTAGATGACAGGTCAATGAAATATACTGCGGCAATTTGTCGTTTGATGAGAGTTCAAAGGTATCATGATGTTATTGTTAGTTGAAGTAGTGCTTCTTCTTTATTCTCAATATTATTTTTCCTCACCTTGTCATCTATTCTTTCCTGCTGTGTTCATCAGTGATCAATGTATTGTCATTATTATTGAACATGATACGATCGATTTCTTTTCTCTTTCACCTTTTTTTTTTTATTCTCTCTTAAATTTGAGTTGCTAGATTTCACATTTTATGTTTGGTAGGATTAGATATCGGACTGTCTGAGGCAAGTGCAAAATGCGTCTGTCTACTTCTTGTTTATCTTCCCATGTATTCAATATAAAGAAAATTTAACGAGACAAATAGACGATTGTGTGAATAAACTGACGAGACGACTGGTCAACTTTTTTTTCCTATGATCGGCATTTGTCTTTTTCTTTCTTTTGCCATCCATTATGTTGTTCTATAATTGAACACATCGACCTTCTGTCCGTTGTATATACATTCACATTCGTACACGAAAAAAAAAAGAGAAGGAAGAAGAAGAAGAAAAGCTTCCGCATAAATATATACTTTCGAGCGACACAATGATATGAATGTTATTTCTTACTACACATACACATCCATTCATTCATATCAACATGAATAGCAAATGCACATAGAAGTGGTTCATTTCATTTATTCATTCATTTTAGTTTTATTCAGTAAGTGTCAAGACAACTATTATCCTTTATTTTCAATAAATCTTCATTAATCAAAAATGACTCGAATAGAAGAAAAACTCTATTTACAAAGTGTTTTTGATGCTATTGATGAAGTCTATAATTTGAAAAATCAACGAAAATCATTAACTTATGAAGAACGTTTACGTGCTTCATTCAGTAAATTACTTATTCCTGATTGGTACAATCATGATTATACAACTATAAATGGATTACGAAAAACAAAATCTCATGGACAAGTACCTCATTTAAAACGGTATGATAATAATAATAATAATTGGAATTATGAAACTTCTAATGGATCAATATCATCTCCTAACAATTCACCTCATTTATCTAATGGCACCCATCGATATCGATCACCCAGTCGATCTTGGTCCGAAAGGGCACCGTTACGACGTAACTCGACAGCATCAAGCTATGATACAAATGGTAGTGTTATTATTAATGGTCGACGTTTGACAAATCCTAATGGAACATCAACATATGCTCCTGGTGTGCAACGTGTTGCCCAATCATCAACATGGTATAAACCAAAGATATTTTCTATTAAAAATACTAATGGTCATTCGAATGAACCACCACCTAAACCTTTGCCAAGATATTCGAAAATGGGTAAGTGAAATTTGATTATTATCTTAGTATTAGTGTCAAACAAATCGATATCTCACATATATAAATTATGTCAAAGGTGTGAGCTTTCTATTTTGACAGTATTATATAATCCGATGGATCAGATGTACTTTATGCTGATATGATATTCACACGCTAACAGTGTTCGCCTTTTTTTGCTTCCGTATTTTGGATATCTTGTTTATTTAATGAAACATCAGGATCGACTGATATTGACTCTCAACGGTATTTGTTTGAAACAATCAGATTGATTTCTACAGATATATCACGTCTATTTCTCATCTATTCATTCGCAAATCAATGACAGACGTGATAGGTGCGTCTTTCTTTTTCGCTTATGTGTCATAGCATATATATATATTTCTATCGTACAGTAAACGTTGACAGAACATATGTATTTGCTCATTAATATCTTTCTTTTTGTATGCTTGATATATTCTCAATTTGTTCTACTCTTTCTCATATGTCCACTCGAAGGGTGCATAAATTTGGTTCTTGTTTTTTCTCTCTTCGTAATGATATGTATATATATTTTTTTGTCAAAAAAATATGAGTATATCTATTCCGAGAAAGAAAAATGTGTGCCGATAATGAATGTTATTAAATAGTACATCAAATACTGAGTAATTAATTGAGAAAATAAAATGTCATGATTATTATCGGAATATTACTCAGACGAGTTTTTATATCGGAGACGAAAAAAACCGCGATGCTAATCTGATCGCCATCAAACAGAATATTTTTGCTTATTTATTGATAGAACAAAAATAAAAAGTGTTTATTAGTTCCAATACCGACACTATTGTATTCAGATGTTATTCTAGTCACAACTATTTCTTCGAAGTTTGTCTCGTTATTATATATTCTCTCTCTCTCTCTCTTTCTAATATATGTAAGAGAATGACGCTTCGAATACATTACACATACAACGAAGTTTTATATGTGTATATATTTCAAAGAAAATATGTATGCTCACAAACAACAGAACAGAGTAGAGTAAATGGTAAGGAGAGAGAAACGTCAATGTGCGTCTATATGCTATGGCATCCACACACACTCCTAGGAGAGAAGAAAGAACACAGGACGAGTTAAAGTTTGTCTTCCTTTTTTTTTTCTACTCGATCGACAAACTCCTACTACTCTTCGTTGTTATTGAAGAAGAGAGATGCAAACTAGGATGGACAAGTGCCAGAGAGAAAAAAAGAAATGAGAAAAGAAGAATTCTTACTATTTGTTTGACGAGTCACCTTTTACTTTCTCTCTCTCTCCCTTGCTTCATTATTTGAGTGCTGCGCGTGTATGTACATCTACATACTCATCCACCTGTCGACAGTCCGTCTCTTTTTTATTCCCATCATGGTATTTGTTCGTTGATCATCAAGCTAAAAGTAAATAGCATTGAGACTAAAATAAAAGAAGAAATCTTTCTATTCATGATTAATTCATTGGTATGTTTTTTTTTCTTCTCTTGTTTTTTTCCACATTTCTATGTTTTGTTTGACTCCTTAACAGCCGTCAAAAGAATTATGAGGTGAGAAAAAAAAGAAGGAAGCTCGATTATTTCATTTGTAAGATTAGAATATATCTATATACAATGTTATCTTGACGACCTTCGATTCATGTAGATATACATATCAATATTAAATTGATTCATATCTTCATTTTGATCAAACACAATGCATGTCTATACATAGAAGAATTTCTTCTTCATCGTCTTTTGATTGCATGTGTGCGTGTTTTGTGACTGTGAAAATAACTGATGGCAGTAATGTTATTAAAATTACTTTTTTTTCTTTTGATATCTCATGTCGTTTTCTCTTTTTTTTTCTCTTTCTTTAGATCAAGAACGTCTAAATTTAACGGATTCTTTTCCTTCGTCTTCAAAATTATTACTTTCTACCTCGATTTCTAATGGAAATATTCGACATCCCATAAAACCCCGAACAATGGCACAAGTACCTATACCAACAGAACAATCATCACTTGATCTGTCATCGGATGGTGATATAACAATTATTGAAAAACGTAAGATATTAAACAATTTATGATGTCAATTTTGTTTCGATTGAGTTATAAAAAAGGTCATATTTGTTAATCCATTTCATTTTATGACAAACTATATATTTGCAAAAGTTTTTTTTTCTTCTCGTGTCAAACGATTTTATCAGTGAGTGTTAAGCGCACTTCAAAGGTTACGAAACGAGAATCAATAGACACAAAAAAAGAAACCATTTGTCTCAATGCTACATAAATACATTAAGATTTTTCTTCTTCTTTTTCAGCATTAACGTCATCGTCACGGACTACTGACGTTTCATCGTCAGAACTTATTAATGCTTCGTCTACTACTCCTCATATAGTCATAAACAATACTAATACAAACAATAGTATTAATCAATCCATGACGTCGAATATTCCTCGCGTTGATTCAAGCAAAAATATTTCATCGGAAGCCGAATCTTATAAATCAATTGTTTTAGCAGAATTAGATAAAAATCTTTTAGCAACAGATTCATCCTCTTATACGAGTGTCAATGATCAATGTTTATCAACATCATCCTCATCATATCATACGGCAATTGCAGGTGATACATCATCGTCATCATCAATGACTGGTTATGAAACACCTAAACCACAATTCGATGATGAAACATTATCTTCCCATAGTTCAATTTCGGATTTAAGTCATGCTGAAACATTGGAACCAAGTGTTGAAGGTAATTCATGTCAAATATTAATTGGACAGGCGTATTAAGATCAGAATTTTAATTTAGGAGAAAGCATACTTTAGGAAATAGATATTTATCTTTGACAAAGACATAGTAGAAAGAAGAATTGGATTTTTTATCGTAGTAAAATTGAAAAATAAATTTTGACAGACAGTTAAATAAGCTTTTGATGTTGTTTTTATTTTTGGAATCAGATCAAGTTATGCAGAAGAAAAAAAGAAAGAAGATTACGACACCATAAACGATAATGATTCAATTGAAAATAAGATTTCCTATGTACTTTAGCAAAACATTAGATGGATGAAGAAGAACTTAATTCAAATAGCAAGTGAAGTGGAAGAAAAAAGAAAAGTAATGTTCGATGACAGAAATTCTACTATTAGTTGTTACAGCAATAGAGAGATTGAAAGAGAAAAAGTATTTTTGTCAGTCTTTTTTTTCTTCTTCTCGTCCATATACAAACAAAACATCGACACTCTTCTTTCTTTGTCAACATATATAGGTTGCTGTAACAGAAATAGTAAGAATTTTTTTCAGATGTATAATTGGCATCATAGGAAAGCTTAGATATATTAGTATCCTTAGCTTGATTTTCTTCTTGTTAATGATCGAAAGATAGAGTGCATGTCAGTGTTTTTTCTCATAAGACATTTGACACGAAATGACCACTAGTACTGCTACACGTAACTCATTTTCCGGTGATTAAATGTCTATCGATGTATATACGCATACACATACATACACGCGCGTGTCATTTTCTTATCTTCATTACCTGATGTAAAGGAAATACGGTTATCGCAGGAGAGAGAGAGGAAGAGAATGAATGTTCAACGTTACCAAGATGTAAGAACAGAGAAAAAAAGGGAAAGAACAACGAACGCTGTCACACGCGTCCGCATAAATTCACAGAACCTTTTTTTTTCTTCTTCTTATCTTCATTTATTTTTTTTTTCTTCGTCTTCTTTTTTCCGTTATTTTAACAGACCTCGACATCGTTGCCGTTTCAACAGAAGAACAAAAGGCCGCCATCATCCCTTCGGTTGACGTCGGCATGGAGAATTTACCATTACCACCGTTTTCATCGACTCTACCCAGTACATCTGTATCATCAACAAGTGATAGTTCTCCATCAACTGATTCTCGTCCTATTGAAAGTATCAATTGGTATGATGATGGTTCTATCGCTACATGTATCGATCAAACTACACCAGAAATATCATCGAATGAACTACGTGAAATATCCAATGATAAAATTTTACATCAAGTTGATATAAATGGTGTTAATGATGAATTCTTTTTAATTTCACCACGTAATACAATTGATGATGAATTCACTAGTTCAATCAGTGATGATAAACAAGAACAAATAGAAAGTCCAATACAAACATCCACACGTTTATATACCAGGGAAAATCAAACTATCAATGATGAGTTTTCATTAACGGATGATTTTCATTGTTCATCAACTGTTGATCCTTTTGGTTCTAATAATAATACTTCATCGATTATGATCACTAATTTAGATGATATATTAATTGATGATGACGACGATGATGATGATGGAGAACATCTCAAAGATTCATCAACTTATTTATTAAATATTAATTATCGTCGTCCAATACAAGAAGATATTTTATATGAAGTTGAACATGAAAATAGTTATTCGGATCATAGTCAAAATACATCATCGACACTTATTGCTGATG
>Ga0116231_10014777_pt1 | contig 10350 bp, 9 predicted proteins | sample S1TSphgellanicum_2_FD_89695 | JGI IMG/M metagenome (GOLD analysis project Ga0116231, IMG submission 89695) | Host-associated microbial communities from peat moss isolated from Minnesota, USA - S1T2_Fd - Sphagnum magellanicum MG | ecosystem: Host-associated > Plants > Peat moss > Unclassified... | reverse complement strand
TTCTCTACCCCGAATTTGCGTTTGCGTTGCAGACCGAAACTCCGGGGGCTCGCCGTAGTACCATCGGCGTATACGCGAGAAGGAGGGACCGCCGTGACCTGTCCGAGTTGCCAGACCCCGCTTCTGCCCGGGGCGAAATTTTGTGCGATGTGCGGCGCGCCGGCCCCTAGCGCAACCACCGTCGGCGGCTACACGGAGCCCGTTCCGGAGGCCGATAATCCGAAGGCGCCGATCGTCCTCGGCGACATGACGATCCGGGTCGAGGGCGAGCTCGTGCCGATCGTCGACATCGAACTCGGCTCGCGGCAGACGATCTACTTCGAGCATCACATCTTGCTTTGGAAGCAGCCCAACGTGCGGCTCGGATTCATGGGCCTCCAAAATGCGGGCAAACGTTTTTTCGCCGGCTTGCAGATCTTCATCAGCACCGCGCAAGGCCCGGGCAACATCGCGATGTCGCGCGAGGCGCCCGGCCAGATCGTCGCGATGCGCCTGCAGCCGGGCCAAGCGATCGACGTGCGCGAGCACCAGTTCCTGATGGCGAGCAGCGCGATCGACTACGATTTCTATTGGCAGCAAGGTCTCGCGAACGTGCTCTTCGCGCGGACCGGACTCTTCATCGATCGCTTCACCGCGCAACGCGACGAGGGCGTGCTGCTGCTGCACGGCTACGGCAACGTGTTCGAGAAAACGCTCGGACCGAACGAATCGATCGACGTCGAACCCGGCGCGTGGCTCTGGAAAGATGCCAACGTCCGGATGGACACGGTGACGGTGCTGCAGTCGAGCGGCGGCGGACTCCTCGGCGCGCTCGGCGCCTTCGCGAGCGGCGCGTCGCTCATCATGAACCGCTTCACCGGGCCCGGCCGCATCGGGATGCAATCGATGACCTACCACGAGCCGCAAGCCGAAGGCGCGCAGCAAGCCGGCGGGAGCAGCAACATCGGCGGCGTGATCAATTCGCTCTTCGGGAACAAATCGTAGTCAGCTCTCGCGGGTGAGGAAGCGGTAGCGCGAGTAATCGATCTGCGCGACGACGTCGAGCCAGCCGAGCCAGAAGCTCTTTCCTTTCACGGTGACGCCGAAATGAGCGGGGAGCAATCGCTCGCCGACGCGCCGGAACGTCTCCTCGAGGCGCACGCGAACGTCTTTATCGTTCGTGCCGCCGACGACGCCGAGGGGTTCCAGCGAGCGGACGTCGACATAGAGCGTCGTGAAGTCCGGATCGTCGCTCCCATGCCGGCACGTTTCGCGTAAGCCGATCGCTTCGGTCGCCGAACCGTCGAACGTCTCGCGCGCGACGGAGACCGGCACGTAGCAAGCCGGGTTGAATGGCGACGAGAGGACGATGTTGCCCGAGAACCCTTGCCCGGGCGTGATCGTCACCGTCGCGTTCTTGCCGCTGACGACCTTGCCGTCGCTCGTCCGTACCACGACGGCATCTTCTTCATCTTTGACGATCGGGCCGATCTTGGCATGCATGCGCTGGACGTAGCCGACGTAGGCCGGAAACGTATTGTGCATGAAGCGCGTCGCCTCGGCGTAGTCGTGAACGGCATCCATCGGGGCCCCATTCCCGCTGGAATCGGCGGTGCCCGCCTGAAAGAGACGACGCGGCCCGACACCTCATACGAGGTGCCGGGCCGGCGCCGTAATACGCTTCCTTGGGGGGGGCTTGGCGTATTACGCTTGATGAGCCAAACCAGAGAGCAAGACTATGGCTGGCTAAAGTTCAATAGATAATTTCGATAATGAATTTGCGCGATCTCGAATATGTCGTGGCTCTTGCGAAGTCCGGAAGTTTCAGCCGAGCCGCCGAGGCCTGCGCGGTCAGCCAGCCGACCCTGAGCTTACAAATAAAGAAGCTCGAGGACCAACTCGGCATCCCGCTGTTTGAACGAAATGGTCGGACCGTTGGATTGACCGCATCGGGTAAAAAAATATTAGCATATGCGGAAACAATTGTCGCTGCCGCCACGGATTTGCGCCGGGCGGCGACCGCGGATCGCGACCCGCTGCTTGGGCCGCTGCGGATCGGGATGATCCCGAGCGTCGCGCCGTATGTCTTGCCGCTCGTCCTGCCCGCCCTGCGCACGGCCCTCCCGGACGCCCCGCTGGTCGTGATCGAAGAGCCGACGGCGGCGCTCACCGCGCGCTTAGCGGATGGCGATCTCGACGGCGCGCTGCTGGCCACGGAGACGCCCGGCTTCATCGAAGCGCCCGTCGCAGCCGAAGCCCTGCTCGCGGCGCTCCCGAGCGGACATCCGCTGGTGGATCGGGCGGAGATCAACCTCGACGATATCGACCCGGCAACCATCCTGCTCCTCGATGATGGGCACTGCTTGCGCGACCATGCCTTGGCCCTGTGCTCGCATCCCGACCGCGCCCGGAAGATCGGCGGCGACGTGCGCGCCGCAAGCCTCGAGACGCTGCTCAACCTCGTCCAGGCCGGGTACGGCGTCACCGTCGTGCCGGAACTCGCCCTCGCCGGGCGGCCCCCGCCGGCCGGCGTCCAGATTCGCCCGATCGCCGGAGCGCCCGTCCGCGACCTGCGGCTCGTCTACCGCCGGAACGCGCCGCGGCGGGCCGCGCTCGATCTCCTCGCGGGCGTGCTGCAGCGCGAGATCGGCGCCACGCCACGCGTGGTTTTCCCAGCGTAGACGGCGGGTTGTGCGGGTAGAGTCTGGGGGCCATGCCTCACCGACTTGCCCTGCTCTGCGCCGTCTTGCTCGTCGGCATCGCGACCGCACCGGCGCTGGCCGTGGCGACGCAGCCGCTGATGATTTCGATCGACGGCGACGGCGCGCATGCCCGGCGGCTCGATGCCTACCGGAACGATGAGAGCATTTCGGTCGACGCCGCGGCCCCGGCCGACATCGACGCCGTCACGTTGACGGTGACCGATCCCGACGGAGCGCTGCAAACGTTGCCGCTGGCCCCGGCGGGGCCCGGTCATTTCACCGGGACCATCACGCTGCCTGATGCGGGGTCCTACCAGTTCCTGGTTGCACCGTCCGTGGCGGGTGCGGCCACGCCGACCGAACCGTTTACCGTGGACGTCGAGGAGCGGAGCGACCGCCCGTGGCTCGTCGGGGTCGGCGTCGGCACGGCGACGTTCGTCCTCTTCGGCGGCCTCGGCTTCTTCGCGCTGCGGCGCCTCGCGTTCGCCTAATCCGGCGCCGGGTTACCCGACGTAGGTGACGTTGACGCTGAAGCCGCGGACTTCGGCGCGATGCAGCACGCCCAGTACCGCTTCGATCTCTTCGTCGATGACGACGAGTTCGCCGGCCGTGATCCCGACCGGCGCCGCCTGTTGCCAGAGCACCCGTCGCGCGGTCTGAAACGCCGCGCGCAGACGCTGCGGCGTCGCCTCGAGTACCGGCCAGTCTTCATACGACTGCGCGGGTACGATGCGCCAACCGTTCCCCGAATTTTCCGGCTCGTCCGACGAGGCATGCGGGACGGCCGCGAGGACGTCGACCGCGGCCCGATCGCGGTCGGTCATCTCGGCGTCCGTATCGCCGAGCCGCAACACGTACCGGTAAAACGCCGGGTTTCCGACCGTGCACATGCCGGCGGGGGATCCGACGCTCACGTTCACCATTGCGAAACGTCTTCGCGATGCAAGAAGGGAGTCTTGCCCGGCCACCGCAGCGCCGGGCGAACCGGTCTTACGCCTCGACGATCAGGCCCTGCTCCGCGAGGGCCAGATCGTAGGCGCGCGCCATCACGCCGTGCCGGGCGAAGGTGTCGATGAACGCGTCGGCAACCCGCCCGGCCGCGCCGGCTTCGACGAGCGCAAGCACCGAGGGGCCCGCTCCGGAGAGCGCGGTTCCGAGCACGCCCGGCCCCTCGAGGGCGAGCATCTCGGCAAGACCGGGGACGAAACTCGCGCGATACGGTTGGTGGATGCGGTCGCGCATCGCCGCGCGCAGCATATCCGTGCGGCCGGCGGCGAACGCGGCACCGAGCAGGGCGGCGCGCCCGATGTTGTAGACGGTGTCGCGCCGCGAGTAGGTCGCGGGCAAGATCGCACGCGCTTGCACGGTCGGCATCTCGATATCGGGGACGACGACCACCGCGCGCACGCCGGCCGGCGGGGCGAAGCGCAGGTAGGCCGGCGCTTCGTTCGGGCCCTGTGCCGCAACGACGATCCCGCCGAGCAGCGCGGGGATCCCGTTGTCGGGATGGCCTTCGATCTCGGCGATCGTGTGCGCGAGTTCGGCTTCGCCCGCGGGAACGCCGCGCAGCGCCGCACCGATCGCGACCCCGAGGACGGCTCCCGCGGCGCTGCCGCCCAGGCCTTTGCCGAGCGGGATATCGTTGTGCACCGCGATCGCGAGCGGCGGCAGCACGCGCGCGCCCACGATGCGCGCGATCCCGCGCGCGATCTCGTCGCGCAACCCGTCGTGGGTCGGGAACTGCGCGCCGCTGAACGTCCAGCGCGGCGTCGCGCCCGGCTCGAGCACGCGCACGTCGGCGGCGATGCGCAGTTCGAGCGCGATGCCGATGGAGTCGAAGCCGGGACCGAGGTTGGCGCTCGAGGCGGGGACGCTGGCGCGCACGCCGCTCAGCGACCCGCCGGTACGGGCGAATCCACGAAGGCGTCGATGCGCGCCATCAACTCCGCGTCGTCGCGCACGCGCACGATCGGGTTCGCCCGCGCCGCGCCGCTCGCGTGATACTGCGCGACGTACTGCGGATCTTTGAGCACGTGGCCGGTGAGCACCGCGACGACATCCGCATCGCGCGGGATCGCTCCGCTCGCCGCGAGCACGCGCAGTCCGGCGAGCGACGCGGCCGAGGCCGGTTCGCAGCCGATCCCATCTCGGCCGATGACCGCGCGCGCATCCGCGATCGCGTCATCGTCGACCGCGAGCGCGGTGCCGTTCGAAACGCGCACCTCGTGCAGCGCCTTCTTCCACGACGCCGGCGCACCGATTTTGATCGCCGTCGCGGTCGTCTTCGCGACGACGGGCTCGAGCTCGCGGCCGCTCGCGAACGCGCGCGCAAACGGCGCGGCGCCGGCGGCCTGCACGACCGCGAGCCGCGGCAGCCGGTCGATCAGCCCGAGCGCCAGCGCCTCGCGAAAGCCTTTCCCGAGCGCGCTCGTATTGCCGAGGTTCCCGCCCGGTAGCACGATCCAATCCGGCACGCGCCAGTCGCGCGCTTCGAGCAGCACGAACGCTGCCGTCTTCTGGCCCTCGATACGATACGGGTTGATGCTGTTGACGACGGCGACGCGCGTCGGATCGAGCGTGCGCACCGCGGCCAGGGCGGCGTCGAAATCGCCGTCGATCGCGAGCACCGTCGCGCCGTAGTCGAGCGTCTGCGCGACCTTCGATTCGCTGATCCCCGTCGCCGGCACCAGCACCACGGCGTGCATCCCGGCGCGCGCGGCGTACGCCGCCATCGAGGCCGACGTGTTCCCGGTGCTCGCACAGACGGCGACGCGCGCGCCGCGTGCGTGGGCGTTCGAGACCGCGACGGTCATCCCGCAATCCTTGAACGACGCGGTCGGATTCATCCCTTGATGCAGATAGCTCAACCGGTCGACGCCCGCGTACGCGGCGCCGGTGCGCGCGGCATACAGCGGCAAATCACCTTCGCGCAGGGTGACGATCGCGGCCTCCGGGACGGGCGGCAAGAGTTCGCGGAAGCGCCAGACGCCGCTGCGATCGCGATGATCGTTCGAGACGCGCCGCTGCGCGAGCAGCGCGCGCACGCGGGCCGGATCGAACGCGGCGGTATCGAGTTCGAAGGCCAGCAGATCGCCGCATGCCGCGCACAGCAGCGTCCCGTCCGCGGCGACGCGCGCGCAGGCGCTACAGCGCAGGATCACGCCCGTGTCAGCAAGGCGAGCGGCGGCTTCGTCACCGCGCCTTCCGAGGCGGACGAAACGAGCGCACAGTACTTGGCGAACACGCCGTCGACATAACGCGGCGCGGGCGGCTGCCACGCGGCGAGCCGCTCGGCGATCTCCGCCTCGCTCAACGCCACGTCGATGCGGCGCGCGTCGATATCCATCGTGATCGTGTCGCCGTCGCGCAGCGCCGCGATGGGTCCGCGCGCCGCCGCTTCGGGCGCGACGTGGCCGAGCATGAACCCGCGCGTCGCACCGCTGAAGCGGCCGTCGGTGACGAGCGCGACCGAATCGCCCAGCCCGGCGCCGACGATCGCCGAGGTCACGCCGAGCATCTCGCGCATCCCCGGACCGCCGCGCGGGCCTTCGTACCGGATCACGACGACATCGCCGGGCTGCACGCGTTTCGCCTCGACCGCCGCCATCGCGTCTTCTTCCCGATCGAACACGCGCGCGGGGCCGGTGTGGTGCAAACGTTCGTGGCCGGCGATTTTGATCACGCTCCCCTCGGGCGCGAGATTGCCCTTGAGGATCACGAGGCCGCCGGTCGTTTTGAACGGCTGCGCGACGGTCGAGATCACGTCTTGGCCGGGCGTCTCGACGGCGAGCGCCGCTTCTTGCGCGAGCGTCTTCCCGCTGACGGTTGCGATCGAGCCGTCGATGACGTTGCCTTCGATCATGCGCTGTGCGATGAGTTGGATGCCGCCCGCGGCATCGACGTCGGTCGCGACGTATTTGCCGCCCGGGCGCAAGTCGGCGACGATCGGCGTGCGCCGCGAGATCGTATCGAAGTCGTCGATCGTCAGCGGCACGCCGGCTTCGCGCGCGATCGCGAGCAGATGCAAGACGGCGTTGGTCGAGCCGCCGGTCCCCGCCGCCGCGGCGATCGCGTTTTCGAATGCGGCGCGCGTCGCAAGCGTGCGCGGCTGCACGCCGCGGCGCAGCAGATCCATCGCCATCACCCCCGCGCGATACGCTTCTTCGTCCTTGCGCGGATCGACGGCGCTCGGGCTCGCGCTGCCGACCGGCGATAGGCCGAGGAATTCGAACACCGTCGCCATCGTATTCGCGGTGAACTGTCCGCCGCACGCCCCTGCCCCCGGACAGGCGTGATCCTCGATCGCCTTGAGTTCGGCGTCGGAGATCCGGCCCGCCGCGTGCGCGCCGATGGCCTCGAATACGTCGCCGACGGTGAGGTCCTTGCCGTTGAGTTTTCCCGGATGGATCGTGCCGCCGTAGAGCATCACGGCCGGCACGTCGAGCCGCATGAACGCCATCGCCGTGCCCGGCCCGGTCTTGTCGCAAGCGAACAGACCGACCATCGCATCGAAGAGATAGCCGCGGCCGACGAGTTCGATCGAGTCGGCGATCACCTCGCGGCTCACGAGCGACGCCTTCATCCCCTCGGTCCCCATCGTGATCCCGTCGGAGATCGCGATCGTGTTGAATTCCATCGGCGTCCCGCCCGCGTCGCGAACCCCGCGCTTGACGTGCTCGACGAGCGCGCGCAGGTTGTAGCCGCAGGGCATGGTCTCGATCCAGGTACTCGCGATACCGACCAGGGGTTTGGCCAAATCGTCGTCGGTGAAACCGATGGCTTTGAACATCGCGCGAGCGGCGGCGCGATCGCGCCCGTTGGTGATTACCGCACTACGCCGTTTTGGATCGAGGACCATTATCGTGCGGTTGGCGTCCGCGCAGGCCGAGCCCTGGCCCCAGCAGGTTAACGGCAGGTCAAGGAGCCCCTAAATCTTCTCAAAGGAGGCAGCGGGCGCGGTGCGGATTGCGAAGCACCCGCGCGAACATGCAAGAGTCGCGGACGTGTATCGCCCGTGCCGCCGGCGCGCTATGCGCCGTCGCGGTGGCCGCGCTTTCCGCGGCGCTCGCGCATCTGGCGATCGACATCGCCGGCGATTATCTGCTCCCCCACGACGCCTACGACGACGTCGCGCACGACGCCCGCACGGTCGTCGCCGCCGCCGCCGCCGCGTTCTTGCTTGCCGGCGCCGCCCGTTCGCTCTACACGAGCGTGCGCGCCATGCTCGGGCGTCGCGGCGCGGTGGCCGCGATCCGGATCGGCTCCCCGATCGTCTTCGTCGGCGCCGTGATCGGCATGTCGGTTCCGCTGCTGCTCGCGATGGAGACGATCGACGCGCTTGCCGCGCGACGCGACGTCGACGATCTCGGCGATCTTTTCGGCGGCTCGATCGCACTCGGCCTCGGGACGACGCTCGCCGTTGCCGCGCTCGTCGCCGTGACGGCGTACGCCGTGCTGCGCTTTTTCTTGCGCACGCGCGCGGCCGTCGCACGCGCCATCGGCGGGCTCTTTCAAACCCGCGAACGCGCCTCGCAGCATCCCTTCACCGGACTGGCTCGGCAGGGGCGCCTCGTCGTGGCGCGTCCGGCGCCGACGCGCCATGCAGCGAAACGCGGTCCGCCCTAGCGCGAAGCGCTCCCCCAAAAAAACAACTCGATTCCTCACCAAGGGGTACTTCGTGCGTTCTTTTTGCCTGCGCGCCGTTCGCGCGCACGCGCTCTTCTATGCGCTCGTCCTGATCCTCGGGGCGCTGCCCGCGCGTGCGGCCGGCCCCGAAATCGACGGCCGTGTCATCGACGTGCAATCCGGGCTTCCGCTTCCGAACGCCGTCGTGACGCTCGTCGATCGCGCCGAACGCGTCGTCACGGACGCGAACGGACGCTTCACCATCACCGGCCTTGCGCCCGGGCCGTACACGGTGCGCGGTGCTCACCAGGGCTACCAGAGCGCCGACACCGCGACCGTCGCGCTCGGCGCCGAAGCCGTCTCCATCACCATCGCGCTGAGCGCGATCCCGACCGAATCAGCACTGCAAACGATCGGCCATTCGTCGACCCGCGCCGGCGCATCGCTGCAGACGGCATCGACGATCTCGCAAACGATCTCACCCGAGTCGTTGACCCAGACGAACGTCTTCCGTGTCGGCGACGCGTTGCGGCAACTGCCCGGCGTCAACAACGGCATCACCGGCGACACGGCCGCCCTCAGCGACGACCTCGAGATCAGTTTCCGCGGCATCGGAACGCTCGAAACGCTCACGACGATCGACGGCCACCCGGTCGCCTTCGGGGTCCCCGGCGGCTTCAATTTCCAAATCTCGCCGACGGCCGAATTGCGGTCGGTCAACGTGACGTACGGATCGGGGGCGAACTACCTCGGGTACAGCGCGATCGGCGGCACGGTCGACATGCAGACCCTCGACCCGACGCCCGATCATCGCGAGAATTTCGAGCAAGGCTACGGTTCGTTCTCGCGCGCGGAGACGACGGTCCAAACGACCGGCACGACGGCTCGCCTGGGGTACGCCTTCGCCTACAGCGTCGGGTCATCCGACGGCCCCATCAACAACGACGTTTTCAATCAGCCTTCGGCCGCGTTCGATCAGTCGGTGGTTCAGCCCGGCGGGAGCCCGAGCGTGCGCGCGCTCGACCACTACCTCGACGACTCGCTTTCGGTCGATCGCGACGGTCTCTTCAAACTCCAGTATGCCGCCTCGCCGGTCTCGTCGCTGACGTTCACCGGGCTCGCCGATTGGAAGTGGGTCAACAAGACGGGCAACGGCGACGGCGATTATCTGCCGTACCAGACGGCCCTCGCGACCGGCGAAGGTTTACTCAAGTCGTACAAGGCGTCGTCCTATCCGAAAGTTCCCGCGTGTCCCGCGGGCACGTTCGTCGCAACGAACGCCAACGGCGCCGCGAAGGGCAGCGTGATCGGCATCAACGGCTACGGACCAAACGGCCTGCCCGACGGCGGGTTGACGTGCCAAACGCCGGAGCAGTATGCGGCGTTCAATACCGGCTTCCAAGGCGTCGGTCCACGCGATCAGACCTTCGCCGTCGACGACGCGCACCTCACGTATGAATCGACGCCGGATGGATTCGACTTCCGGTTCGATGCCTTCACCAACCGCTACAACAACTTCCAAGACCGCTTGGGCCAGTTGCCGTTCTTGACCGCACCCGGCGATACGTCAGCGGACAAACTCGAGAACACCAACGTCGGCGAAGCGGGGTTGACCGCGACGGCGATGGTCGTGCGGCCGAACAACGATATCGGCATCGGCTACACGTACCTCAATACCGCCTACCTGATCCAGACGTCGACGCCGACCTCGTCCACGCTCGGCACGCCGCTGATCGACGAGAGCGGGCTGCTCTTCCGCGATATCTATCATCCGGTGGGCTCACCGCTGACGGCGTATCTGACCGGCAACTTCGAGCACTCCGGCGGCTCGTCGATCAATCGCTACATCGATCCGAAGTTGGCGCTGGTGTATCGCGCGTCGCCGCACGACATCGTCCGTGCCGCGGCCGGCGCGACGACCACCCAGCCGGCCGGCAACGAACTCGACGAACCGTTCACGCCCACCTCGGTGATCAACGGCGGCGGCGGTGCGACGATCAAGTGCGGCACGAATGCAAACACGGTCGCGAGCCTGCCGTCATCC
>Ga0116231_10014776_pt1 | contig 10351 bp, 6 predicted proteins | sample S1TSphgellanicum_2_FD_89695 | JGI IMG/M metagenome (GOLD analysis project Ga0116231, IMG submission 89695) | Host-associated microbial communities from peat moss isolated from Minnesota, USA - S1T2_Fd - Sphagnum magellanicum MG | ecosystem: Host-associated > Plants > Peat moss > Unclassified... | reverse complement strand
TTTATAATGAATTTTTTATTATATCAACCCATTTTAATTTTTACAAAAATGTTTTTTGGTAACTTAAAAATTAATTTTAAAAAAAAAAAAAAAAAAACTTAAACATTTAAAACCTACATATTTTTGAAAATATTTAACCAAGATGAAGCAAAAGATAAAATCATTTGAAAATGCAATAATACAAAAGAAATTGATCAAATAATGGTTGAAGAAGTATATTTGTGAACAATTGTTATCTTTGAAATTCACATTTAACATTTTTATTTCCTAAAATCAATCTCCAACAAAATTGAATAAGGATTTATGAATGTTTACATGACAAATTCTACATGCAAAATGTCATTTTATCAATGTTACATGATTTTATGCATAATATCAATAAATGAACTAAAATATGTTTGTGCATGTCTTGTGACAAAATTAATGGTTATTAACAATCTATTGAAATAATGATATGTCTTACTATCCAAATTTTCCTATCATAAATATATATAAATATTTTTGCATGAATTTTTTATTGAATAAAATAGATCTTTCTATATATTCATGATTGATTAAGTTTGCATCAATTAAGTCATCCATCAAGGGGAGGGTGTAATCCATTAGGCAAACAAATAATGATCCTTTCATTAGTTTCTTTTGAAAATTCATTAATTAAAAATTCAATTTGAATATCATTAATTATATGGATAAATCACCAACATTATCTTCATTACAAATGTCACTGCTTGATGATAAATCCTAAATAAACTTTAAACAAAAAAATTAATGATATATTTTTATATGAATTTAAAATATCTTTGAAACTAATAAAAAAAATTAATTATTATTAACATTACAAAATAGGATAAAAAATTCAAATATAATTATAATACAAGCATGATTTCATGAGATAAAATGGTTTGTATGTCTTTTTAATTCATTTCATGATCCTTGTCCCATTTGCAAATGTGAGCTTTTCAAAAAAAATAGTTCATCTTGTTTATTCCATAATTTATTGTAAATGGATGTCATTTTTATATTTACAATTCATTTATTAATGTAATACCTTGGCATCTTTGACACTAATTAAATTATTTGCAAAAGAATTATAGTTTTCAAATTGTTTTTCCAAAGAACAAAAATTTGTGAAGGAGAAAATACATAATATTGTGGAATATTCAAGATTTTTTTGGACACAAAAATGTAAAAATTCATTAATTAATCTACAAACATGTGTTGAATTTTCATTTATACTATAGTAATCAAAAACATTTATATAATATTGAATATACTATGAATATATTCAATCATGTGTGTGTTTTACATCCCATGAACGTGTTGTGGAGGTTATAAATTTCTCTTGATGTGTGTTATTAATTGAATTAGATACATGGGAGGATGAATGACTTGATGGCATACAAGCTTTATAAGAAGAAAAAAAAACAAAGAAATCGATGAAAAGAAAAAATGATTTAAAAAATGATATAGTTTATGGACAAATAATCAATATTTGCAAATTGGGTGCCAATTGAAAGGCAAAACTTGAAAAACCATAGACGTCGATTTTAAGAAAAAATTTAAATCATAAAATTTTTCCCATTTTTTTATGTAGTTTTGAAACATGTTCAAAATCTAACTTTTGATTTCAAGTTCTACATTACTCAAAGATTTAATATTTTAGTTAAATCAATTGGAGGTTAATTATAAATCAAATGTTTCTCAACCTATTATCATTATGTATCTCACCAAGGTTTTGAAAACTTTGAGATTTTTTTTTGTATATTATTATTTAAAAGTGCATGACACATTTAAGTGCATTTTTGTTGCATCTTTTCATTCAACAATGACATTTTAAAGTTTAAGGTTACCCTAAACCCTATTAAATATATATTGAAAGATGAATATTAAATTATGATTGAAGTTTTCAACCTATACATCATGATTGCAAATTGTTTTAGATGTTTTTAATTTCAACATTTTGTTCCAGATGAAAGGAATAACATGTCTTAGTATATTTCAAACCACTAAACCACATTCTACATCCATAAATGTTTTATTGGATTTGATATTCATTAATTTTCATAATGTTCATAATTCCAACAAGTGATAACAATAAATTTAACATGTTAGTAGCTTTTGGTTTGTATTGAAAGTCAAACTTACAAATAAATAAATATGAAATTTCATTATAATTTTAATTTTAAAACTGATTTATGAAGATTTTCTAAATAACTAATTTTTGGTTTTTTAGTTTTTTAATAATAATAATAATTAAATCACATATGAGAACATAACAACATTAAATTCCAACTTTTTTGTAATATTTTGATGGACACTTTTTAATCCAAACTTAAAATATATTCAAATCAACATTGAAAATGATATATCCATTAAAACATTTGATCAAAGTTGACAAGTTTACATTACTTTTATCAATGTCATGATGCTTATGAAATTAGTTAGATTTAATACACTCAATTGAAACATCAAATTCATTAATATTTAATGGGAAGTGGCATTTGACAATCTTTTAATATCACCTCCATGCAAGACTTGGCAACTGGACATTTTATTTGTCCCTTCTAACACCCTTTCATTAAAATGGATAAACATTTTTTCCCCTTTCTAATTATTTTTTTTTCCACATTAATTGAATATATTACCCCTTTCAACTTTGATTGCATTTAGAATTAATGAAGATTTGACCCATTTTTCAAAGTTTTTTGAGCTTTTAAACCATTGTGCTTGTTGTTAGGCCACATTTTTGAAAGGTCCCAAAATAGGATGTCAACCTAGCAAACATTTTCAAATCTAAACATCCTTATAGTTAATCAAAATCCAAATTGATGCAATTTTTTGGTTTGAGAATAACCTAAGTTTTGTCAACAAAAAAAACATAGTTAAACAACATCGTGGATGACAAACAAATGGAGAAGAATAAAAAAAATAGGATTGTTAACAAGGAATGACAAAATGACAAGAAATAATAAGGGTGTTGAAAAAGTGCATTGGAAATGCCAAGGGTGTTAAATTGAACATGAAAATTTTATGTTTTCAAGCAATAGGAGGCATCAAAACCTTGAAGATTGAAGGCATTGGATATAATGTTGGAGGACATTGAGAAACACATAGGGGATGTTGTGGGGTTTAGGGTTGAAAATATTTTATATTTTTAAACCAAGGATTATTGGGAAGTATATGAAGGACATTGGAGGACCTTAAAAAGGCCCCAAAATTTTTATTTTCAAGGTAATGAAAAATATCAAAAAGGACATCATGGGTGTTAAACATATTAGTGTTTCAATAGGTGAAAATGAAATCTCACATTTTAGAATTATTGAAAATGAAAATAATTTCATGCGTAGTCTCTATCTTCAGGGATTACCAATTTTTAGTAACGAATTAATTTTTAATTTATTTATATAAATAAATTGAAATCTATTAATATTTTGACCTTGTGTCAATTGATCATCATTGGTAAAATGAAACCCAAGTATGTTGTGAATTAATGGAATATTTTAGACATATTTTAGGTATATTATAAATATATTTTTAAACAAATTATAAGCATGATGTTTATATTTAGATAAATTATTAACTTTTTTCAATAACTTGCACCTTTTATTTTTCTACATATTATTTGGAATAAAATGAAAGTGATTTCCTTAAGGCTTTACACTACTAGTAATAATCATTAGTATGTTATTGCAAATGCAATTGTCAAGGAGGTGTTGTCCAACAACTTGAGTGCACTATGGTGAAAGCCACAAAATATTTTTAAACTATTTTTAAATGTTATACATTTGTTATAAATCCAAAGGCACAAAATTTTAGAAAATAGAAGCAATGCTCATAGAGAAGGTGAAAAAACATCAATCCTATACAATACCTAAAAATAAATCAATATGAAACTATGTGAAATTATTTTGGGGGAATCCTTTTCAAGGTGACTTCATCTTTCCTTTTAATGAAAGTTTTTTTTTCGGGTACCAACATGGTTTATTGTGTAATAAAAGTCCATTTTTTTTCCTCTAGTGTCAATTGTGTCAATTGTCAAACACACATTCATTGATATTAATTACAATGATTATTTGATGTCATTTTATATTATTTTTATTTAAGAGATGATATCAATTTAGTTGGGATTCACAAAAAACATGGAAATAATGGCCAAATTTTTTGTTTACAAGATTAAATCAATTTTAAATACATAATTATATGGCATAATTAACATACTTGTTGTATGTAGTTTTCTTTGGTTTTGTCAAAATTGGGGTGATAGGTTGGAAGTGAAATTTTGTTCACATCTTTATCAAGGTCTTTCCTTTATTAGATGTTTGGCTACCTTCCTAACATTCATACCCATCTCAATTTTTTTCATATGCATACCAAATAACATAAAATATTATATTATATTAAAAGATTATGAACACATTGCAATAACATTTAAAGAGTTGAAGGTCATTAGAGTATTCTTCATCTTTACAATCCAAAAATAAATGGAAGCAATGTAACCTACTTAAATTAGTAGAAAATTGTGAAAGACCAAGTTGTAATAATAATGTGTGCTTAATTTTCAAGGTCGAGGAATTAGTCATGCAAAATTTTCAACACTATTGCACCACTATTATTAACATTATGTTTGATAACAGTTTTTTGTTTTATGTTTGTCCAATTTCAACTTTTCCAACTTCATGGGCATCATTTTCTTCATTTATTTGCTCTTGTTCAAAAGGTGACATTTACAAATCACACATGTTCATAATTGTATGGGTATATATGTTGCAAAAAATGACAACATTGAAAACCATAAAAATTGCAAAATGATGTATTTGATGGAGGATTTTTATATAATTTCATTTATTCAAGCATTTATTTGGAAAAATGTTAATGTGCACATGTAAAACAAACTTGATAGTGAATGGTTTATAGTGTTGCAATGATGTCGTTTTCATAAATTTCATTTCATAAATCATGCTTAATAGTTCCTAACATTATATATATTCAAGTTGTAAACATTACATTATCACAAAAAAATAAAATTGGAGGTTGCAAATTACACAAGTCATAATTGAGTTTCTAATATTTAATATATTCCAACTCAATTGAAAAATGTCAATAACTTATAAATTTAAATTGACGATTATGGATGGAATTTTTTTATGAAATTTGAAATTAAGAAATTTCTCCTCATTCTATGCATAGTTTTTAATGATTCTTTGTGCCAAATAATATTCCACCTTTGTTGAACACCATTAGTACCAAAAACATTATTGTTTAGTTCTCATTGTTTTTGCATACAAATCCTTGCCATGTTGATTGTCATTCTTTCTTTTTGCCTTACATATTGACATGTTATTTATGAAAATGAAATGGTGAAAACATTTTTTTAAAACCATTGAACAACAACAAAGGTTTCAAAACACCAATTTTTGTTTATCCATGTTGTATACCATAATGTTGATGTAATAAACATATATATATATAAACAAATACATTTGTAAAACTCAAGTTATGTTAGTCAACATTATCTTTGACAAACCATTAATGGAAAAAAATAAAGTTATTGCAAAATCAAAGGGCTTTCAAGAAAAACCTTAAACAACATTAATTTTAATCATTACATCCTTAATGGAAAAGAAAAAGAAAAAAAGATGAAATGGAGGAAGGGTAGAACGACATGTGCCTTTTTATGTCCATGTAGGTGGGCAATGGAAAAGAGTGAGATAACTAAGCGTGGAAGAGGTACTTAATTTTTAGTATTCACTTTTGTAGGATGAAACAAGGGGAGCTTATTATTCTTCCCCCTAAACCATATTTGACTTATTTGTCATGATTGAAATGAGTTCTAAAACAATTGTTATGAGGATGTGGAAGTTTGTTTAATGTTCCAATCAATTTTCATGATGAACGTATATTATAATATCATGGCAACTTCAACATGTCAATGTCAAATAATTATTTTATTTTGAGGATTTCTTGTTAAAATTTTTTTTAAATTAATTTATTATTAATTTTTCTTGAAAATTTCAACATTTAAAAGAAATTATAGTTAGTGTGGAATCTACCAAGGTATTATGGTTTTTTGAATTGGCCTACAAGGAAAAACCTTCTAGTTGTCAAGGACATCTTCAAGGTTAAGTAATGTATTTTCACCATATTCCAATAAAGCAATGTTGAAGCTAGACACAAACATCATATGTGTTGCAAGTGTGTTACACATAATTCAATTCAAACATGTTTTGGGAAATTTGGCACATTTTGATTCCCATTTTAACATGAAGCAAATTTTCACCAAATTTTTATTGTTTGGACAACTTTTTAAATGATTGTCATCAATTAATGCTATATCATTCTTGGGATGCTTGCTATTGATATTACATTAAAAATTTGAAAAACAAATCCTAATGCCATTGGTTAAAGTAAACCTCACAATTGTTTTATTCTTATAAATCCAAAGAAATCCAAATATATTATCATGAATTTAGTGGATGTTGTAAAAGGGGTTAAGCCAAAACCATATAACCACAACAAAATTTTATCAAACATCATCTATAAAAATACATTAATTTGAAATTAAATGAATGTACAAAGGAAATTTAGGTCAAATTGAATTTGGGTGGGTTTCATGACTAGTGAATTTGGTTGGGTAAATCAAGAAAAGTGTAATAGTTGGGTTTCGTGAACAAAAATATTATAATCTAATTGTGATGCCATTTTTTGGTTATTTTTGTCAAAATCATATGTTTGAGGCTTAAACTTTCAATTTTTCATTTATGAACATGAAGTTCGATTTATTAGTCTCATCTTATCACTATGATAAATTTCTTGGTTGTACATGTGTCTTTACGTGTGGATGTCCACCACATGTGAATATCCTTGCATGTTCCATCACGATTCAATCTACACCCAAAAAAAGGAAACATGATCATTGCAAATTTCACAAAATTTCTCAACACAAAATATAATATACAATGTTTCAAATCTTCAAATGTCATGGTTATTTATTCATTGTCAATTAATGTCATAATACATTGTCAAGAAATTTAACATATTTTTGTTCCAATTTTGTCAACAAATGAGAATTATATCATACATATCAAGCATATGATCATCAAAACAATGCAAAGGGTCAATGAACACACATTTGTTGTTTCGTATGTGTGCATTGTATGAAGGTTTCCAATTTCTCATAATCCATGCTCTTAACCAATGGTCCCTATAAGCTTTGCCTTCCTTGTAATTTTCATGCAAGCCAGTTATTCGGTCATTCTTGTTGATCCTTCAAATAGAATAAATGCAATGAATATGAATAAAGGTTGAAGATTATTACATTTTCATATACAATAAAATAAAATTGTAGAAACATTTTTTTACATTAATGCATAATATTCACATTTTCAACATTAACAAGATCAAATTACACATCTTTGTGTAAGTTATTCAAGGCATTACATACCATCAATCCAATGTTTTTTTTAGTTGACCTTCGAGTTGTATTTTGAAGAATACCCTTATTGATTATCATTCATTCCCATTGGTATTTATTTATAATGAATCAATATTGGCCCATAACCAATAATAGAATATTGATGTGTATAATTTTGAAGAATATTATTTCAATATTATTGTTTAATTGGATGCCTTTGAGATAACATATGACAATGTTACCTTACATCAGGATTAATGGCAAGGCTTCTCCCCATCAAAAGAATTGGCAAGCCAAGGCTCGACCCTACTATTGCAATTATCGGATATGTCTGTTCCCTTCCATCAAGTATCAAGAATAATATTTGGAAAAATGATTATAACATAGTGTATTATAACCACATTTGCATAATGAATTTATATTTTAACATATGATAATGAAACAAGTATGCATGCAAAAGGTTACATAACATAGTATCCAATACATCTATCCAATTTGAAATATTGATTTTAATTTGGTTATCCTCAACATCCACAAATTGAACTTCTATTAAAGCAATTAATTTTCTACAACAATTAAAGCATGTTGACCTAATCTTGACATCTTTATAACATTTCCAAGTACCTATGCACTTTTGGAGATTGAATGTTGCATATATGCAAGTTGAATGTAATGGACCCAAAAAAAAAAAAAAAAAAAAAACCCTTTTATAAAAAATAAAAAAAAAAAAAAAAAAAAAAAAAAAAAAAAACCCTTTTATCATGATTAATATGCAAACCATTTAGTTAAATGTTCATGGGCAAACAACATTTTCACAAGGAAATCATATTGAATGAATTATTTTGCCGACGATAAACGAATGCAATTGAAAATGTAAATTAATCTTTTAACATCACATAACATTGGTGCAATTGTCTCAATATCATGATTCACAAATGCAAAATACTATGTGGATCAATTAAAAGACAAACAACAATATTAAGGTTTAGTGATCAAATGACGAACTTGAGGCTTGAACCAACATTTGAACCAATCCATTTGCCCCATGCTACATATGCATCACATCCAAGCAAATTTACTTGATTTTCAAGCTTGTTTCAACAAACTTGTAGCAAGTCATGTAAAAGCGAATTGCAACACACTTTTGCACAAACAAAATCCAAGTTTATAAACCTTTTTTATTTTATCATGCTTTTTTTTTCCTCCTAATTATGGTAAAGGTTGAATGCACATGTTTGCAACAAATTTGACAAAGAAAATATATTCTAGTGAAGGGGTTTCTAGTTTCTACAATCAAAGAAAGATCAATTTCAAGAAACTACCTTATTAGGGTATATATTGAAAGATAACTGTGGTTAATTTAGGGTTAAAGAATAGTGGCCACCTTTGGCATTGGTTATGGGCTCAACTCAATGTTAGGTATTTTTAGTGTTTGTAGGTGTTGTAGGCTAATTGTAAGTTGTAGCCATGACCATCATGGCTTGCATTAAGTGTTAAAAAAATCAAATCAAATCAAATCAAATCAAAGATGTAATTATTTATTGTCATTCATTGGTAATATAAAGGGCGGAATCTTTCACAAGTGCCAATTACGGAGCTTAACGGAACTATAGATAGCCAATTCTTGGTCGTTATAATGCCAGCTCATTTCTTTAGTGATTGTGGAATCCTCCGTGATAAACTATTTCCGGGTTTCTATGTCCTGTTACGGGTCTGTTAGGTCTTATTCTGCCTTTTCATTGACTGCACTTTCTAGTAGAATCTGCCATTGATTGATTACTGCTGGTGATGATTCTGCAGAGCGTTCCTAATGAGCAGGCCTTGTCCTATTCTGGAAGGAACTGTCTATGAGCTGGTAACGCCACAGAACAGGCTGGATTTGGCTGATTCTGGCTCGTAACTTACTACTTACTACTACCTGTGGGCCCTGAACTTGTTGGGCACGCCAGGACCCAGAAATCAGCTTGGAGTTCCCTTTTAAATTATTTATTTATTTATTTATTTATTTTAATCATTTTGCACCCACCACTGATTTGATTTTGGATTCCGTAGAGAAGAGGAGTGAAGAGTGAACTAATAAAATCATCCATCCAATAAATCATCCATCCGTCACAATGTAATTTTTTTGGGCCCTCTTCACAACAAACAAAAAAAAATCATGGCAGTGCATTATTTTGTGTCATCTAGCCCGATGGGGTCGGTTCGACATTTTATAACCCGTAAAAGTCCCGGCAGAAATTGTTAGTTATTAACGACATGCATATTCTAGTGCAAAATCTACTCTCTACAAATGGCCCGGTTGGGGAGTTTTTTTTTGGGTTTAAATTAAATTAAATTATTTTTTTAATACATCTCTATCTTTGAACGGAATGCTGAAATTGTGTCCATTTGAGGCGGAAAGAAAAATTTACAACTTGTGTCTTCATGTGTGAGTGTGAAGAAGACCTTTGTACATGTGTAGAACGCACCCTCAGATGACGGAATTGGCCTGGTTGCTCGGCTAAGGCCTCCCAACTGGTACATTCTGCTGTGGAATGTACCTCCTTCATTCAGTGGCATAAACTCGGGCAGTATGTACTTTTTTAGTACCTTCTCCACTGCGGGCTGGGGCAGTATTGAGGGCAGAATTTAAGTTTTATAAGCGGGCAGTGCACGCAGAGCGAGAGAAAGAGTGAGAGAGAGAGAGAGAAACGGGCGTTGTTGTCTTGTGTCTCTCGCACTTCCTTCTTCCGCCATCGCCGCTGTTGTCAGCGATTTCACTACTTCCAAGGACTTTGTGTTGCGGGGTTAAGCTGCATGGAAGCTCTTCCAGTGCTGTGAACAACGAACGGCTGACGGGATTTGAACATTTTGGCGAAAATGTGGTAAGACCTTAAGATTCTTCTTCTTCTTCTGATCTTCGTCGTCTTCTTCTTCTGATGCATGCGTGGAAGCCTGAAG
>Ga0116231_10014775_pt1 | contig 10352 bp, 8 predicted proteins | sample S1TSphgellanicum_2_FD_89695 | JGI IMG/M metagenome (GOLD analysis project Ga0116231, IMG submission 89695) | Host-associated microbial communities from peat moss isolated from Minnesota, USA - S1T2_Fd - Sphagnum magellanicum MG | ecosystem: Host-associated > Plants > Peat moss > Unclassified... | reverse complement strand
TGATGATCGAGCGAGATCGGCTGGATGCTCAAATCGCGGCTGCACGGGAAGGGCGGCTGAATCCTCTCACCGACAGTCAGGCACTTGAGCGAGCCAGAGATATCATCCAGCTCGCCGATGAACTTGCTGGTGATTTCCGTCGCGTGCGCGAGCGGTTCGAGGATTTGAACCGCGATCTGCGGGAACGGCTTGTTGACGAGGAGGGTGGGAATCGCGGCGAGGTCTTGCATGCCCTGTTCGAAGGCGTGGATGTGATCGGCGACAGCGATGCCGGGCGTACATTCACGGCATTTTGGAGACTGCTGACGGATCCCGAGCAAAGCGCGACGCTGGAGGAAAGCATTGAACAAGTGCTTGCGCGCGCATTCGCCAGCCAACTCGAGACGCGCGAGCGCCGCTTCCTGCGGCTGCTCGTGCGGATGCTGCTGGACCAGGGCGGCTCCGTACACGATGTCTTGCAGCATTTCGCTCGTAGCCTCAAACACTTCGTCCAGAGCCGTGAGTACCTGGAGCAGCGGCGCCTCAACCAGGTGTTGAAGGATGCACAACGTGCGGCCTTGGAAATCAAGGATCACATTCCTGCGGTTGCGCCCATTGACTACAAGTTGCAACTTACGAGCAGCCGTGTTCGCTCGATTGCTCAATGGGTATTATTTGATCCGTCGCTTCACACTCTCAAGATCGGCATGACGGAAGGCGAGATGGCGCCCGTCGGGTTGGATACGGTCGGCGAGTTGGTGGCGCAATCAGAGATCGATTTTCGGGCTCTCAAGGAAAACCTCTGTTCCATACTGCGTGATCGCTCGCCCGCTTCGATTTCCGACGTTTTGCGCCGATTCCCGGCCGAACAGGGACTTGGCAGTATTGTCGGCTACATAGCGCTCGGAAGTAGGCACGGCATGTCGACCGGGCGTCATGAGAAGGTGACATGGGATGGCAATGACGGCGAGCGGCGAAGCGCGAAAATTCCGATGATTTATTTCGTGAAGGAGCGCTTGCATGAGCTCTGCTGAATTGCCGACTGCTCGGGGCGTAGAAGTCGAAAATTCGCTGTTCAACGGTGATCGCGGCGACCTACCCTTGGACACGCGCCGCGTATTGGTACAACTGCTTACGGGACCGTACCTCGACGGTCGGCGGCATGCGCTGCTCTGGCCGGTGTTGATTCGGGATGAGCCCGTCATTTGCCGCAGGCTCTCGGAACTCTTCCTTAGCCTAATCATAGACCGTGACCAGCAGGTGGCTTTCACTCGCCAAGCTGACACTGGTGAGCTGGAAGTGCCGGTGCTGCTGCGTCGTGCGCCTCTGACCTTCATCGACTCAGTTGTTCTGTTGTATCTGCGGCAACAGTTGATGCGGGCCGAAGCGCGTAATGAACGAGCCGTGGTTTCCCTGCCGGAAATTGCCGAATACATGGCCCTCTATGAGCATAGCGCGAGCACCGATCATGCCGGCTTCGTCAAGCGCGTAAATGCTTCCATCGAGAAGATCAAGCAGCACAGCATTCTGCAGAGAATCCGCGAGACCGAGGACCGGCTGGAAATCTCGCCGACCCTGAAGCTGTTGTTTTCTGCTGAGGAGGTTCAGGCGCTGACCGCGATCTACGTCCGTATGCGGGAAGGTGCGGCCGCGCGAAATGACGTGACGCCTTCAAATTCTACGGACGAAACGTCGGAGGACGAATAGCGTGAACACGAGCACCTTGGCAATGACGTCCTTTTCGACGCGAGAGCAATATCGGATGCGTCGCCTTCAGGTGTTCAATTGGGGAACTTTCAGCCAGCTCCATGAGGTGCCGATTGCGGAACGCGGGTTTTTGTTCGTGGGGCGCTCCGGAGCCGGAAAATCAACGCTGCTCGACGCTTTCACGGCGCTGCTCACCCCGCCAAGATGGGCGGACTTCAATCTAGCTGCACGCGAATCGGAACGAGGCGCACGAGACCGCAATCTCGTAACGTATATACGCGGCGCCTGGGCCGAGCAGGAGGACGACGATTCTGGCGAGATCGCGATGCGCTACTTGCGGACCGGGACGACCTGGTCGGCTTTGGCCCTGACCTATCGGGACGGCATGGGTCACACCGTCGTCCTGGTGCAAATATTATGGTTGCGGGGCACTTCGAACAGTTCGGCAGATGTAAGGCGTCACTTTCTGATCTTCGAACGGCCGTTCGATCTGCGCGAGATTGCCGGTTTTGATCTTGATATCCGCAAGCTCAAACAGCAGATACCGGAGGTGTTTGCGCGCGACGAATTTCGTCCGTATTGCGAGCGTTTCCGGCGCTTGCTCGGCATCGAGGATGAAATGGCCTTGCGGCTGCTCCATAAGACCCAGTCGGCGAAGAATCTCGGCGACCTGAATACCTTCATTCGGGATTTCATGCTCGAGAAGCCAGAGACTTTCGATGTGGCCGACCGACTAGTCGTAGAGTTCGCCGAGTTGAATGCTGCTCATCAGGGCGTGGTCACGGCTCGCGATCAGGTTCGGACACTTTTGCCGGCGCGCGCCGAGTATGGGCGCATCCAGACATTGAATGGTCAACGCGTTGACTTGGATGAGTTGCGTTTGGGACTTGATCCGTATCGTGAGTCTCTGCGCATGAGACTGTTGGCGGAGGAAATCGGTGCGCTACAACTGCGCCATGCGGGTCTGCAAGGCGAAGCTCGGCAACGCGAAGAGACGCTCGACAACAGAATTGCGACTCTACGTGAGTTCCAAAATCAGCACCGCGATTTGGGCGGCGACCGCATTGAAGAGTGGGAGGCAGAGAGCGCCGTGCTCGAGCGGGAACGCGCCGACCGCCTCCGAAAGCGGGACCAGGCTCAGGGCGCGTGCCGCAGTCTCGGCCGTGCTCTACCCGACACCCCGCAGGGGTTCGCCGATCTCCTGGGGGACGCGCGGCAAGAACTCGACGACTGGAAGAATAATAGCGACGGATATCAGGAGCAATTGCTCGCGCTCGACCGTGAGCGACTGCGTGTCCAGAATGAATCGGCCGACGCCGAGCGCGAACTAGAGGCGATGCGCCGGCAGCCTTCGAATATACCTGCGCACATGCTGGCAATGCGCGAGAGCATCGCGCGAGCGCTTCATTTGCCTGAAACCGCGCTTCCTTTTGTCGGCGAGTTGATCGAGGTCCGCTCGGATGAAGCTCTGTGGCGAGGAGCGATCGAGCGCGTGCTGCACGGGTTCGCTCTATCTCTGGTGGTGGAAGACCGGCACTACGCCGCGCTGTCGAGCCACGTGAATGCGACCCATTTCGGCGGACAGCGGCTTGTCTACTTCCGCATGATGCGGCAAGACTCGTCGCAACCCCGGGGTGCCGCCGCGAATTCGCTGATCACCAAACTCACGCTCAAGGACGGAGACTATCGCGATTGGCTCCGGCAGGAGTTGCATCGCCAGTTTGACTACACTTGCGTGGATACGCTCGCCGCGTTCCGCGCAACGGATCGCGCGCTGACCCGCGAGGGTCAGGTAAAGCACAATCGAAGCCGTCACGAGAAGGACGATCGCCGCAGTGTAGATGACAGGCGCTATTGGGTGCTGGGATTCGATAACCGCGACAGACGGGCCCTCTTTGAAGAGCGTGCTCGGAGCTTGACTACCGAGCTTGCCCGCTTGCAGGGGGCGTTGCAGGAACTGCGGCAGCAGAACCAGAATAGAGGGGTCCGGGTTCTCCAGTGCAATACTTTGATCAACCTGCAGTGGGGCGAGATCGACGTTGCTTTGGTCCTCGACCGGATCGCAGAGATCGCCGAAAAAATCCGGGAGGCTCGCGAAGATAATCCGGTCCTCCAGGAGATGAGCGCCCGTATAAAGATGCAGGCGGACCTCGTCGAGGCTGCCGACAAGGAACTCCGGAAAGTGAGAACCCAGGTCGAGGGGATCGAGGACGATATCCGAAATCATGAACTCATCCTGACACGCCTACGCGATGACCCAGCGATCGTGGCGCCAACTCCGCATCAGAATGCCGGCCTTGCTATCCGTTTCGCCGGAATTTCCGAGTCGGTAACGTTGGCTAGCCTGGAAGACGTTTCGCGCAGGGTGGAGCGAGGAATGCACGCGGCGCTGGAGCAGATCAAAGAAGACCGAGCCAAGTTGGAAAAGGCAGTCGAGAGCCGGTTCGCGGACTTCAGGCGAGCATGGCCGGTTGACGCGGGCGATCTCGACGCGACGCTCGCCAGCGCGCCGGATTTCCTGGCCAAGCTGGAGCGTCTCGAACACGACAACCTGCCCGCGTACGAGGAACGCTTTTTCGAACTCTTGCAGAGTCAGAGCCACCAGAATCTCGCGGCGCTTTCTCAATTCCTGCGCCTGGCGCGCAACACCATTCTCGACCGGCTCGCGCTGGTGAACGATAGCCTCAGTCGCGCCGAGTTCAACGCCGGCACGTTTCTGCGCATCGACCCGAACGACCGCCAACTCGAAGAGGTCAGGGAATTCAAGCAGAATCTCGATCGCGTCCTGGACCATGCCTGGACCAATGACCGCGAACGTGCGGAGGAGCGCTTCCTCGTCCTGCGTAATCTTGTCGAGCGGCTGGGCAGCCAGGATCCAGAACTGCGCCGCTGGCGCGAGGCGGTGCTGGACGTTCGTCTGCACGTTGAATTCATAGGGCGCGAAGTGGATGCTCAGGGCGCTCAAGTCGAGATTTACCGGAGCGGCGCCGGAAAGTCAGGAGGGCAGCGTCAAAAGCTTGCCACGACCTGCCTTGCCGCGGCGCTGCGCTACCAACTTGGTGGTCAGGATTCCGGGTTGCCTCTATACGCGCCTGTCATTCTCGACGAAGCCTTCGACAAGGCAGACAGTGAATTCACGGCGCTGGCGATGAATATTTTCACAAATTTCGGATTCCAGATGATTGTCGCCACCCCGCTCAAATCCGTGATGACGCTGGAACCATTTATCGGGGGAGCGTGTTTCGTAGACATAACGGATCGGCGGAACTCCGGTGTACTGCTGATCGAGTATGACGCGGAAAGGCAGCGCCTGCGTCTGCCTAACGGACCAGACGACAGTGCAGCCGCTGCTGTGTCCTGAGGCAATCCGCGATCGGCTGACGCGCAGCTACCGGAGCCGGCATCGGGAATGGCTTGGGGGCAACGGTACCTGGCCCCTGGTCCTGGCGCTCGGCGCGCCGACTGAGGCGGATGCCCAGCAGCACGGAGAGCTCATTCGCACATGGATCGCCGCGTGGCAGAGTTGGCAGGGCGATGGGGAAGTCGTATCCGCCGAACGCCGCTGGAGAACGCTAGGCCGCCAAAGTCTCCCTGAGCGGCTCGTGCTTCGCCGACCTGAGGATGTCGCCGCATGGGCGGGCGAATCCAACCGCTGGCGTGTGGCGACTCAGCGCTATGAGCTTTTCGTCGGTCGCTGGCCGGTATTGGCGCCCGGACTTTCACGTCATTTTGACTTCCTGGCAGATTCCGTCGACAGCGACATCGAATGCCTCGAGGTCATGCTGGCATGGCTCGATGCTCATCCGCATTCGGGTCTTTATCCACGGCAGCTGCCCGTCCCGGGCCTTCACACGAAGTGGCTCGAACGCAACCGATCAGTCATTTTCGACATGATGCTCCGCCTGCGGCCGGAGGATCGGCAGGAATCCGATTTCTTCCAATTGTGCGGACTTCGGCAGCCGCCTCCGTTAATGAGGCTGCGTGTCCTTGATGCGCATCTGCGCGGACAACTTGGTGGATTGAGTGATATCACCGCACCGATTGCCGACCTGGCTTCGATCCCGATCAGACCCACACACGTCTACATCGTGGAGAACCTTCAAACAGGACTGGCATTTCCGGATGTTCCCGGATCGGTGGTCCTCATGCGAATGGGATATGCGGTCGACGCGCTGGCGCAGCTCCCGTGGGTCGCCGGAGCAGTTTGCAATTACTGGGGCGATATCGATACTCATGGCTTCGCGATTTTGAATCGGGCACGCGCGTACCTGTCCGGATTGAGATCCATTCTTATGGACGAGCAAACGCTTCTCAGTCACCGCGCGTTCTGGGTGAAGGAAGATGCGCAACACTCTGGTGTTGAACTGCCAAATCTGAGTGAGCCGGAATACGCGTTGTATCGAGCGCTTAAAGAGCAGCGCTGGGGATTAGACGTTCGCTTCGAGCAGGAACGAATTGCATGGAGCATAGTGACGGACGCGATCGCATATTGAGGCCCGCCTCAAATCTCGGCCCGCGCTTCACGAGTTGGGCCCGTCCCCGAAAACAGCGCTCTGCGTTCATTGGCCCGTTCGTTCCCGAAGTCGGGACTCCTCTTGAATCATTCAAATTTATGTAGTAACGTAACTACAATTACTTGTGAGGTGAGGTGTGGCCATTTTGACAATGACTAGTCGCGAATTTAACCAATCCGCCAGCGAGGCTAAGAAGGCCGCTTTAGACGGCCCAGTGTTTATCACCGACCGGGGCAAACCGTCCCATGTTTTGTTGAGCATCGAGGAATACCGGAAGTTAACCGGGGGAATGACCACGCTTGCGGACGCCCTGGCGCAACAGGACTCGATGGATGTGGATTTTGAACCGCCCCGTGTGGACCGCCTCCATCGGGCCACCGATTTATCCTGATGTTCGTCCTCGATACCAATGTCTTATCCGAGTTGCGCCTGCCAAGGAGATCCAATCCAAGGGTGCTCGCTTGGGCTTCGTCGCAGCCGGTCGCCGCACAGTTCGTATCGGCGATCACGCTATTGGAGCTGGAATTGGGCGTATTGCAGAAGGAGCGGAAAGACGCCGCACAAGGTGCGGTATTGCGCGCCTGGCTGGACGGGAAAGTTCTGCCGCAGTTCGCCGGCCGCATCCTTCCGCTGGATCAGCCAGTCGCACTGCGCTGCGCGCGCCTGCATGTACCGGACCCGCGTGCAGAGCGTGACGCGATTATTGCGGCCACGGCTCTTGTCCATGGGATGACGATCGTAACGCGCAACGTCTCGGATTTTGAAGCAACCGGCGCACCCGTGCTCAACCCGTGGGAGTGAGCGACAACGCTCCGTTTGCTCGTCACTGCGCGTTTTGAGCGCTATTGAGCGACTCTCCAAACTGTATGTTCTTTATCTAGATCAGGGAGTTGGATGACTTGAGGCGCAATCTTGCCAAAGTTGAGGTCGCGAGTTCGAGTGTCGTGTCGCGCTCGACCGGCTTCGCGCCCGGGGCGGCGCTATGTCGAGGATGCGGTGTGTGGGAGGCGCACGGCACGGCAGCGGAGGGCGGATCAGGGATTCGGTGCTTTTCGCGTCATCAATCCGCCAAAGTAGGTTGCCGACAGCCGCAGAGCTGTCGGCGTTGCATATTCCCCGTGGATGATCGCCGCCGCGCGTGAAAAATCCTCGGCGGGCATCGCGCGCGTGATGTCACGGTCGATCAAGTATGGCTTTGCGTTCTGCAGGACGTCGAGAAAGTCGCATCTTGGCAGTTCGTAGGATGATTTGAATCCGTTTACCGCTCGGCACAACCTATCTTGTCCGTCCCAGATCGGACTTCCGTAATAGGAAGCATCCTCGACCGTGATAGGGCTGTGGATGGTAAAAACCATCGCCTTTCCTCCCGCCGGTATTGAGGCCGAAAGCTGTTCGCGCGCCCGGACGTCGCTCAGGAAGGTGAATTTCCAAGGCTGCGGATTCATCATCGACCAGAGAAGGGCCATTCCCACGACGGTGGAGCCAATCCCGATCCCGGCCAGTCGATTGTGCGCCCTCGAGTGTCCGCCCCATGCCGCAGTTACGGATACGGCGACGATTGCGGGCGAATATGCCTGGGCGTAGCTAAAGAGGCCCGCCGCCACCTGGCAGGCAAACAACACAATGGCCGAGTAACCGAGCAGCACGATTGCTTTGAGCCGGCCGTGATTCATCGCTAGGCCAACGAACGCTGCAAGAGGCAGAAACGCCAACTCCGCCACGTTCAATCGGAAGGCCTCGGATATGCCGTGGGGCTCGTCACCCACCCTCTGAAGATAAGCGCTGAATTGCAGGTTGAAAAGGACCTTGGCGAAGGGGTAACCGGACGCAACCGTATAGAGCGAGACGAACGTGACGGCACCCGCGAGCAGGAGCAGCCATCTTCTCCAGCTCTGCAACCCGAGCAATATGAAACAACCGGCAACTAGAATGAACCGTGGGCTCGCGTAGCAGGCCGCTCCCGCAAGAACACCCGCGGCAACGGCCCAAGACGGTGGTCCTTTGCACCAGAGCGCCAATGCGGCGAGGACGGCCGCCGCGATACATCAAACCCGAGATTGCGACAAGGACGCGACCCCAGACGAGCACTCCTGGTCCGGTCAGGCCAATACGAAAATACAAGCCGAGCATGCTCCAGAGCAGCGGCTGGTGGTGTTGGAAAAAGTCGTCCAACGGACGCTCGCCGCGGCTCACGAGCCATACCGCGTGAGCATGTTCCGACTCATCCCATCGATGGCCATCCTGGAAGAAAAGAAACAAGATCCAGGCGCAACATATTAGAGCGAGAACGGATAGTGCTCCCCGATGATACGTTTTCGCGGCTGGTTCCAAGTGTCCGACGCGCATCGCGACCCTCAAATCAAATTAATCAATAAAACAATTACATGAGAGTGTTTGGCCGTATTATTCTTGTGGTGATCGCGATGCAGCGGCTGCTGTCGTCATAGGCTTGCAAGCACGGTGGGCGAAAGATGGGATCGTTGCTGTCGGTTGTTTTCTTTCTGGCGATTGCATTCAATACCTACTATGCCGCGAAGCGCGCGGGCCGATGGTCGTGGCCGCAATTCTTCGTCGTCGTTGCGGCGTTGGTTGCCGTTCCCGTGCTGATCGTTCGGCTGTTGGCCCATGTGCCCGGGTTGCTGGACAAGCCGGAGTGGTTCGGCCTGATCGCCACCGGTCTGATAATTTTGTTCGTTTGCGCCATGGCCCTCGCCCTCAAGAAATTTTGGCCCTTGCCTACCAAACCGCCATCGTGAATGTCATCGACCCGGTGCGTCGGAGTACAACGGAGCTGATCCCGGTGAATTTGGTTCTCGAACAGTTGGCAGACCTTGGAGGCGGGACTGAAGGCGCAATGCCTCATCGCTGAATGCGCGGGCGTAGGCAGAAACCGCGCTAGGAATCAGGATCGAAACCGCTGTGTCCACGTGAGGTAGTGCCTCTCGATTGCGCTGTTGGCCGGCGAGCGCCTCGGCGAGGACCAGATGCGCGAGGCCCATGGTTCGGTCCCGTTCAGCGACCTTGCCGGTCAGCAGCGTGAGAAGTTCCCGCGCCGTGGTTTCAGCATCCCGATAGCGATCGGTGGCGACGTAGGCGCGCGCGAGCATCATGAGCATGTCGGAGTTGTCGGTGCTGCCCCCGACGACACGGCGCCAGGTAGGCATCGCCTTTTCCAGCAATTGCACCGCCTCGTTAGGCCGCGAAAGACGCATCAGCGCATCGGCCCAGTAAGGCAGTTGATCCAGAGCTCCGGGGCTGTCGGGGCCCTCACACTCGATGAACCCGTCGTAGGCCTTCTTGAATACCGGCAGGCTGGCCGCGGAATCTCCGTTCGCCTGGTCGATCCAGGCTAACCAACCGTACACGGCGGAGCGGTCGCAGAGCGCGAGCGGATCGTCGGCGTAGAGAGTCAGCAGGTGCTCGAAGATCGGCTTCGCCTCGGTGCCCTGGCCGCGCAGTTGCAGATCCATCGCCAGGTCGTACAAGGCAAGCGCGGCATCCCGCGGTGCCAGGTCATGTTCCTCGGCTTCCTTGGCGGCTGCCTGTAGTAGAAGAAGGTTCTCGTCTTTGCGATATCCGTTGTTGTCTTCGTTCCAGGCGTAATAAACCTTGGCGAGCACGCGCAGGCGCCACGGTGTGTTTTGCAGCTGGGAGTCCGCGAGCGCATCCGACAGCAGCTTTCGACCTTCGGGAAGGTGCCCCTGCTGACAGAGGATTTGACCCATGAAGATCTCGGCCTCGGTGGCATCGGCAGACGCGTTGGAGCGCTTGGCGCTGTCTTTGATGCTCGAGAATGCCGCCAGCGCTTCATCGAGGCTGCCGCTGTCGAACATGGATTCGGCAAGCGCTAATTGACCGGAGCGCAGATCGGCGGGGTCAAGTATGTAGGCGGGCAGTTTACTCATGCCAACGCGCAGCAAATCGGGAACCGTGGCGACAGGCTTGCCGGTGTTCTCGGGATTGGCCATCTTGAACAACCGGGACATGTAGGTCTGCATGCGCACCGCTCGCTCCGCCTCGCGCAGCGCGCGCTGTTGTTGTACCCAGGCGAATCCGGCGCTCGCGAGGATCGCCGCCAGAACGGCGGTGCCTAGCCCAAGTCCGAGGCGATGTCGGCGCAGGAACTTGGTGCTTCGATAGCGCCAAGTCTGG
>Ga0116231_10014773_pt1 | contig 10357 bp, 8 predicted proteins | sample S1TSphgellanicum_2_FD_89695 | JGI IMG/M metagenome (GOLD analysis project Ga0116231, IMG submission 89695) | Host-associated microbial communities from peat moss isolated from Minnesota, USA - S1T2_Fd - Sphagnum magellanicum MG | ecosystem: Host-associated > Plants > Peat moss > Unclassified... | reverse complement strand
AAGTAACAAACAAACCAGAGGTGCCACTGAGGAAGATTCTCAATGTGTGCTGTTGGGGTATGACTGTCCAGGCCCCACAAAAAACTCAGACTAGGTTAATGGGGTTTAGGGTAATAGGTTTTAGGGTTTAGGGTTTAACCATTGAAAACATCCATGAGTGTGATTGGAAAACAGGGCTCCCTTATGGCCTATAGATTGATTGAGGGTCCAGTAAGAGAGGTTGATAAGATCGAGCACCTGTAGCACTGCCCGCACAGTACTTTGCATGACATCCTGAACAGTGAAGATACGATCACGAACAGCTTCCTGCTCCACAAGCATATCCCGAGTGCTTTGGCGCACTCGATCCAATATTCTCAGGGGATCCTTCCCCCTTAGATGTGTCATAAGTTCATACAAAATCTCCTCTCTTGCATGCAATGACCATTTCACTCTTATCACCTGTATCATCCAACACAAACATTCGTGCATGTGAGTTTCAAAGTCTCCACCTTTCTAGGGTAGAATTCTAAGGAAATCAGCTTAAGGCAATAGCTGTACTATTATTCAAGGTCATAGTCACCTGATTTGAGAGGCGACGAATCTCTTGGTTGAGAATGATGCCCAACAGTGGTAGGTCGTCATTACCTTTGCTGCAACAACATAGGTACAGTACAGTGTTGTCCATCATGATTTTCAACTGCAGTTCTAAACTGTCCCTAATTATGATCTAAAACCAGAAAAGGTCAAGGACTGAGGTGAAGTAAATGCACCGATTCACAAATTTGAGTTCCACTTCATCAGCTGCACCAAAGTAATGTTTCCGGAAGAGTCTGCCAAACCAAATAAAAGAAAAAAAGAAACAACCTGTCTTACAATACTGAAACAAGTGGCCAAGCCTATCCAAACATTGGAAACAAATTCTGGAAAAAAAGTGGAGCACAAGAAAAATGAATGCAACATAGACACACAAAGAGCAATCAAATAGATACAATAGAGGAAGAGATGATCTCACCGGTCATCCCAGCGAGCTAGACGGTTAGCCAACTGGGCTATAACTGCATGTGCAGATTCTGGAGCTTCTGATGCCCCTGCACCAACCAGGTCCTGAACACATTTTTTTCTTCTGAGCATGTACTTGTACATTAGATACATACAAGAAAGGACCCAAACGCATCATGGATGCCCAGCAAAGAAAGTTGGTAAACACTTACTTGAACTTCCATTACACCCAAGACATTGAGGTGGCTAACAAATCCCTTCACATGCATGGAGGTAATCAAGAAATTGTTTGCCTGCCATGCCCGCAACACAACTGGCACATCTTCTTCCTCGTAGTGTGGGTCCCCAACAGAGTGACCAAGAAGCTCAAATAGCAATCCACCTCCTACTCGTACTGGAACCTGAAACCCATGATCCCACATTTATGAGCTCTCAGAACCTTAAGACCATGTAACCTCTACTACAACAATGTCTTAGACGAAAGACATCCCACATTTCCAATGCTTCAACAAATGAAACAATCAAAGAGTTGTGGCAACCTCATAGAGGAGGTGTTTCATGCGATCACTGATGAGACGACTTTCATCACGAAGTGCAGCACTGATGGCAGGGTGCAACCACTGTGAATTTGCAAGCCATGAGAGTATATTAGGGTGGCGAGCATCCACATGGCACCACCAGGTTGGCCCTGCTCTTGACTGCAAATATGGGGTCGCTAAATCGGCGACACTAAGTGTGCCGTCATCCTCAGATAGTGGGTCATCCGTCAGCCACTCTGCATCTACCTATACAATCAAAAGGGTGGCAAAATAGTAAAAAACAACTTCACCAGATGTCCTCTCCTCTGCTCATGAAAGATTCATTCATCATGCACTCAAGGAGAAGAACAATGTTCTGGGTGGTTGATGAGGTTTGTGCAGTGCTGGATTGAAATGTGGCTATGAGATTGATTTCTCTCAACTTCCACATACTCCTTTTTGCAGAACAGTCATTCCTACCCTCAACCCTAAACCCAGACTGTGTAATGTGTTCACAGCAAATAGATGAGAAGAGATACCTCAACAGTTGCAACAAGCTCAGCCAGTCTATCCCAACCAATTGGAAGCCAATGGTTTCCAATCTCCTTCTTCCTGTGATGATGAAGATTCCTCCCATTTGACAATGTTGAATGATCTGAAATAGATTCATTCATTTGTTTGGGCTCCTCTTGAACATCACTCGACTTAGGAGGTGCTGGGCTTCTCTTCCTCACTTCCAATTCTTTATGCTGCAGATTTCCTTGACTTTGAGCTTCCAGGCCGTTGGGTTCATGATCTGCACTATTAGTGAGTGCTGCGATCTGTTGGACAACTTGTGGTTCATGGACACTTAATTCAGCATCAAATTTGCCTTGAATGGCTCCACTGCTTCCCCCAAACTTACCCCCAACTTTGTACTTCTTCTTTGCTCCAGGTATGAACTCATATGCACAAAGCAAACCATCAGTCCAAAGCTCGTGAACATCGCCAAGGACTTTGTTTCCTTGACTTGTGCATAAGTAATGTGAGCCTTTCATTCCTCCAATAGTAGGGGAAACTGTGTTCTTGTCTACTCCTGCAAATTTTAGATCCTCATTCCTTGGAGAAAACTATCCACTGCTTCCCAACCTGTAAACTGAAGCTGTGTAGCTTGATGAAGCTGTGGTGGGTATGGAGAAGACCTTACAATACTGCTATGACCCTCCTTTGCCACATGTCGTTGATTTGATTCCAAAAGCAGGGAAGGAAATCTGAAACTCCTGTCAAACAAATGCACCAAGAAACAATGCCTAAAAGGGAAGAAATTCTGAGGCAATCGATGAAAAAAAATCACATATCAGAAGCAGATATATGAACCCAAAACATAGAAACTGGCAAACCCATCTAGCAGAAGTCTTCAACCAATCAGAACAGTATCACCAACCCTAGATGAAAAGGCTCACTAACACCACAACCTGATCTAATCTCTGCTAGCTTCTGCGTGGTTCACCAATGTTCAGTAAGAAGAATTTTCCTGTTTGCTCACAACACTGTACTGTACCAGCACCATCATCAATCATCACTTCAAGTCGTCACCACAACACAGTAGGCAGTCCGATTTGAGTATCACAAAAACCCATTGGAAAAAACACACAAACTGGGTACCATCCTAAAAAGCTGATTTCAGTTTCCTTGAAAAAGATTAAGCAACCCAAACTGACCGAGTCTCAGAAACCCATTGGAGAGAAAACACAAACTGGGTACCATCCTAACAAGCTGATTTCAGTTTCCTTGGAGAAGATTAAGCAACCCAAACTGATTGAGTCTCACAAATCCATTGGAAAAAACACAAGCTGATTTGAGTTTCCTTGAAGAAGATTAAGCCACCCAAATTCGAAAACCCTGAATGGAGATGGGAAGTGTTACTTACCGTCGCGAATATGGGTCATCGCATTCGTCCCTTAGGGCTAAGAACAATCGCTCGACCACCACCACCGGGCACAAACCAAACAATCACTGCATGCAACAAGCAGCGGGATTGGAAAACACCCAACCCCACTTCCCCACCGGCATCTGCTGTGGGGCACGTGTCTTGCCGAACGAATGCTGTAGCTCGGGACGAAGATAGATAGATAGACAGATACCGGATGAAGCGGTGAGAGAGAATTGCGATCGCGAGTTTTGGGCCATCGAATTTTACACGTCAAAAAGCTCATCTCCTACCTGCGCTTCCTTCATGAACCATTTTGCTTTTCGTAAACTAGCTACTTACTCTGCACATGCAGAGTTAAACCCTAAATCTGTGGCAATCACAGCGTGTTGTTGGCTTTGTCTTTCAGGGTAGAGACTAGAGACATCGTGATGCTCCCAGAGACAACGGGCTAAAAGTACATACAGTGGTATTCTTACATTCTAGGGTCATGTGAAGTATTCCACTGTAGAAGAAAAAAAGATTCCGACATAACTGAAGGATCCACTTCGGCTTCACCATGCTAACACCCACACCCATGTGTTTCCAATTTTAGTATGTTGAATATTTATCATCATTATGCATGTCATTTAAAGCGCAGAGCCATTATGCGACCGTCATCCTCGTGTTACTTGCTCTGGCATTGTCATCATGCAAATCTCTTCTTCCCATTCATGACAAATTTCTCTTGAACTCATTCCTGTTTTGATATTGCAAATCCTGAGCAACAACACCACGTTGCAGCTGAGTGTGGGATTTCAAGGCCTTATCACTGCGACAACAGATTCAATCATTGTCCCATGATCTTGTACCACGTTCTTCTTCGATTTCCAAATTCCATCATTTCCTCCTCCTCCTCCTCCTCCTTCCCCATCTCTCTCTCTCTTTTTTGTTTGGTTTTCTGTAATGGTGGTTGCTTGCTTGCTTGCTGATAATTATTGTTCCCAGAGCAGGAAGCATAATGATGTGTGTGTGTGTGTGTGTGTGTGTGTGTGTTTTTTTTCAGAATCAGCTTTCAAATTCCTTCTTCTGTGTTCACAAACGACGCCATGGTTTTTGATGGCAAACGGAACGGATTTCACACAACAATTCTGCAACGAGAGACAATTCAGGAGAGTGTTCTCGATCTACTCGCATTTCCCAACACTGTCCCAGTTAGAGGAGCACCGTTCCAGTTACAGGGGTATAAATTCAAGCAAATTTATACCCCCTGTTCTGGGCGTGGTCCCAGTTAGAGGAGCACCGTCCCAGTTACAAGGTATATATGCCAGCAAATTCATGTATACTCTTCCGGGCTAGTCCCACTTAGAGGGGTACAGTCCCCAGTTAAAGAGCACCATCCCAGTTACAGGGTTATATATATATATATATACTAGGATGCAGGGCCCACGGAGGGGGGAGGGCTCCAGCCAATCACGAATTACCGAATCAAGCATGTGCGGACACCAATTATTTTATATAAGTAGATACCGCCAAATTTATATATACTCTTCCATTCGTGGTCCCAGTTAGAGGGTACAGTCCCAGTTAGAGAAGTAACCGGCCACCTTTATTTTAGGGTCTCTTACAGGGTCAGATCTAGAATGGAGCCATATTTCGCTCTATAGAATTTGGTGCCAAATTTTGTGTAGGGTAAGGAATGTGGCTGTTCTTGGAACCTTTTTTTGGGGTCTTTTCCCTCTCAATTACAAACCCACAGGTATAATCGTAGGCTAGAAGTACTCATATATGTTGTTTGGTGTAGGGTAAAGCCCAAGGCCATGGGCTTTGTTGTGCATAAAGACTCATGGCAATTTTAATTTTTTTCCCATGGTACCCAGCAGATACCTGCTGAGTGTTATGGGAAAGTAAAAGATAAATGAAAGCAGCAGGCATTTTTTAGTAGAGAAGGTGCTCTCCTAGCTAAGGTGCATTACGCGTCCTACAGAGCTTTTAGGGCAGGCCCTACTTTTAGGGCAATGCCGATAGGCCAAGACCTGAAGGTGAACTAAGTGCAGAATGTGCCCTAGGGCATGCCTTCCCTGGCATAAAAGGATTTCTGAGTGCAGATTCTGCTAAAAAATAGTGCTCTGGTTTCCTCAAAACCAGCACTTTCTTCATTAAAATGGCAAATTTTCTCAAAAAGGCCATCTTCTGCAATCTAAGAACCCTAAAAAGAGTGCAGAATCAGCCCTCAGAATCCTTAATGTAAAATGAAAAGCCCACATTATCGGGCATTATGTTTTCCTAAAATGTCCGTGTATAATGGAGGAAAAATTTCAGCCTGTAATGTGCCCTCAAACAACACAACTAAAATTCCCAGGAACATCTTGATCTAACCCTATAAGGTGTATTCACACTTGGTGTTAGGGAAGCAAGTTTTGAGTCCCCTAACACCATGCTAGTCATTTAGGACTTAACTTATTTACACCATGAAGATTTTATATTAAGCTAACATTCACTTAACATTAAGCCATCGGCCATTCAAAATTGGGTGCCACCTAGGATGCCACCTAGATTTTCATTTAACACTGACTTAACACCAAGTGTGAATGCACCATAAGAGACCAGCCTGATCTTTACAATTTTTGGACTCATACATGGAGTGCCTAGAAGACAATGGAATTGCCGTGTGCATTGTGTATGCACGCACATCATGCTTATGGACAACCAACAAATGCTCTGCCAGAGATATGTACACCTCTGGCTTATAGTAAACTAGAAAGGGGCGGTGTCTCGGCTTTGGGTTGGTCCTCTCTTTGTGTTCCTCCCTTTCTTTCCCTTCTCGGTTGGTGCTTTTTCTTTCTTCAATTATGAGTTTGTTGACTTCTCTCTCCAAAAACCTCCATGACAACAACATGGGAATGGAGCAGCTGAAAATCCTAATAATTAATATCAAAGTTTCATAACAAAGTTTGATCACAAACTGAAGATGAGGTTGAATCTGTTGGTACAATCCTCAAATGGAACAGCCACTTTTTGATCATAATTAATCATAATAACACTCACGTCATAGTGACTTTTTGACAAAGCATTTAACAGATTTTTTCAATTTTGCTTTTGTAATCTTTTATTGATAACTGGCAAATTACTCAATGCACATTTACTCTTCAAGAATCCCAAGAAGATCATCCTCACCAGGTATGGATGATCCTTACAGTGAAAACCTGCAGAAAAATCCAAAGACAATTGAGCTTTCAAAAGAGGAATCAAGCCAACTCCACATCTTGCGAGGCCATTTGTATGCTCAAAAGATATAAGTTTACCATAGCTGCAAGGCTACCATCTATTCTGTAATTGAAGTGAAAGTATAATGGGATTCTGGCTCACTCCCAAATATCTTAATATATACTCAGGACTTCTCCATAGCCTCCTACTTCCAATTATGTCAAACTGAATAAAATTGAGCGATGTCTGATGCTGAGTTATATCCCTACCCCAAAGAGAGTCATTGTGATTTATGGAGATTCCAGATACGAGCAAAGAGGCGGCTCAATCCTCTATTTCTTCCTTAAAAAACTGGGAAGCACTTTGCATGACATGATGCTTACTCCCAAATCACATTTTGTATACTAGTTTCAGCTATGAACTGGTGTTCTGTGGTTCTTGACTTTTGTGAAGAACATCTGGTTTTGGTTCTAAAAAATAAATTAGAATAGTTCTTAAAAAGTTCCAGTTCCAAACTGGTTTTGAAAATCAAACCCAATTCCAATTTGGTGTTTACTAAATGGATCAAAGGCCCACAGTTCCATCAAAGTCCAAATGCTGTGGCAATGGACCATTTGGTGCTCCGTTTTGAGCTTCCGAAAAACGTATAGCAAGTTTAGTATGGTCCACACTGTCATGATGGGTGCGATTTAATTAAAAGGAGTCAAAAATGCCCTCGTGACCAAGTACTTATGCAATAACTTGTCTTAAAAGTGAGGTCAAGTTTTTTTATTTATAATAAAGTTAAATTTATGTATCTATAGAATTTAAACCTTTTTAAAATGGGGGGTTAACATGATGGTTCGAGTTCTAATTCAATTTCAAAAATATGTTGGTTCTTTGATTAGGTTTAGTTGTGCACATTTAATATTATGTAATCCTTATTTTGGAGTGTGTGCACTATTTGAATAGACGATTTGTACATTTTTTTGCTTTGGTTTAGTTATGTGTAATGGAGATGAAATCAAGCCTTTTCTTAAATTGATAAGACTCTAAATCCTTGCAAAAATCATTAGAACTGAAGGTTCCCTTTTGAAATCAAGAACTAAACAACATAGGCAAGAACCCTCCTCCTTAATCGATTTGTGTGTATGGTGTCTAGTATGTGAAGCTCAGTGGTGGGGACATTCTCAAAATAAGGGGTCTAGGAGAGCTAAGTTTGGCTCATCATAATGGATGAGGTGAAGATTATCATGAACCCAAACACATGTATATAATGAGAGCTAAAAGAGGCCAGGTTCTTACACCTACTCATTAATAGTAAGACGGATGTTACATCTATAATAAGTAGGCATAATCTCCCAATTTTAAGGATAAGACATAATATCTTCCTCTTTTTTAAAGGTGATATTTATGGACATAAGGTACCCTCCAAATACACTTAGGAATTTTCTCTGAAATACTTTTTATGATTCACAGTAGATTTTGTGTTGTGCTTTTACTATGGATAAAGTCCACAGATGGGGGGCCATTCCCAAATGCGAATGCCAGACTCCACTACTACCACATTTCAAGCCCCTTAATCTGGGAACAACTTGCAACCTTGGGCCTTTACCTTACACATAAAGATGGACGAAACCCAAAAGAGGGGGAAAGTGGAGACAACCCCATCACATATCAGCATTAGAAAAATACAATGGCAGGAGGTGCTTCTACTGGAGATGACCATCCCAGTCCACAAACATGCCAACACAGGTACCAAGTCTCATAAAATAACCGCTCTAAGATAGCTTGCCTAAGGGGGTCCCTAGAACTAGCTTGAAGTTGAGTAGTGTCCCAAGTTGCAATGCCAACCTCAACAGTGGAGGTCCAATTACACATAAAGATGGATGCAACACTTGAGGGGGACACCAAAAGTGGTCGTGTGAAGGGCCACCCAAATTGCATGTACAAATTATGGGTGGCCATCCAATACCACTTGGAATAAACAATACTAGGAAGAGTCAATGTGGGGGCGACACTTTAACCCAAAAATGATCCATTTAGTATCAGATTTTTCTTTTTGTGCAAAATTTTGCATGTTTGAAATGAATTGGAAATTATTTGTCACAAATTTGACAATTAAAAAAAAAGAATTTCCAATTTTTGGAAAAAAATTCTAAAATTTCCAAAAAAGTCATCACATTTCTTGAATTTCAAGGTTCAAGTAGGTAGTCAAAAATATATAAGGACATTAAATTTTTTTCCTTTCATATGCTTAAAGCTTAAAGAAATTTATGTGGGAAGGCATAGTAGATCATGGGAGCCTTGAACGACAGCATACATGTTCTAAAGCAAATTCAGAAGCACCCTGAGGATGAAAGGCAAATTCTGGAAACCTTAGATATGGTGTGGGGGTTGCCACTATGCCATTTGTTTGCCTGATGGGAGGAGGGTGAGATGGAGTCATGAACCATCTTTTGGTGGCATTATTTTGGTGGTAGTTTGTTGGTTGTGGTTTTGGGGATGATGTTTCATGCAAAATTTGTCCAATTTCACTTAAAAAATCTGCTACTCTAAATTCACATCTTAGAATTTCAGCTTGAAATAGTGTAAGCTTTTAAAAACTCTTTGAGAAAAATCACTCCTTTTGAGGACTCTTTTTCTTCTGATTTTATTGGAGCACAACAGCTGCCCGGACCTGACGAACCTATTGGCATATTCATTGGCAGCCATCTCTTAACCTGGCACACTCACTGGGGTTTGAACCCAAGACCTTTAGTATGTGCAACATACAAGAAGGTGGGGATATACCAGTGAGCCATGAGCCCTGGAATCCCTTTGGAATTTCTATTTTATGTTCAATATAAATGGCAAGTATCTATTTCCCAATTTTAAACTTGCCAATTGGCTACCTGGTATTTTTAAACCCACCCATTGCTTGGCATGAAGGATATACTAACTACATATGTTAAATACATGGAACTAAAATTGGGTATATGAAATTTGCCAAACTCAAACATGAGTAGTTTACTTGTTGTGCTCCAACTCATTAGGAAATTGTTGTTTTTAGTCCTAAGAGTTCTTTTCATAGTGTGTAGTTTCCCACCATTCATGCCTTGGCCTTTAGCCTAGGCCAAAAATGGAGACCAAAATTGATGGGAATAGAGTTCCTTGGTGCATGCAGCCAATTCAATTGAGGTTAGACACCGTGTACACAGAGAAGGCCCAATTTTATTCTTTTTGAGTTTTGGTGGGGTTGGGGGTTAGGGGGGGATTTTTTGTACCTATTTTGGATTTTCCAAATGTTCCATATGGTTGGAAAACATACTAGATTGTGTTCCCACAAACTTCCCAATAGTTTTAATGATATTGTTCCCATGTGTTTCCCAAGTTATTCATGATTGCATCACACTTTACCCCATACCCTTTGCACAAAAAGGCTACTCTTGTAACCTATTTAGCTAGGCCCAAGGGAAAGTGGACAAGAAATCTATTTTTGGGAGTGTGAAGCGCATGTTTTTCAATGTGCTGATCAAAGAGTGACCTCACTAAAAAAAGAAAATTGTACTACAAACGAGTCAACTTATGGGACCATCCCTTCCTCCCAAGATACATCTGGACCCCCAATTGTCTATTATTGTATCTACCAACTACCACTATGTTATGCGCTTCTTTCTTTGCTGAATATTGGTTTATTTTAGAAAATGAGATTAAACAAATTTCAAATTAAAAAATGTCAGAATTTCAACAGTTGAGGAACAAGTATACAAAGATCAACCAACCCCAGTTTTTTTTTTTTTTT
>Ga0116231_10014772_pt1 | contig 10359 bp, 8 predicted proteins | sample S1TSphgellanicum_2_FD_89695 | JGI IMG/M metagenome (GOLD analysis project Ga0116231, IMG submission 89695) | Host-associated microbial communities from peat moss isolated from Minnesota, USA - S1T2_Fd - Sphagnum magellanicum MG | ecosystem: Host-associated > Plants > Peat moss > Unclassified... | reverse complement strand
CGCTCTACGGCGTCCCGACCATGTTCATCGCCGAGCTCGAACATCCCGAATTCGACCGTTTCGATCTCTCCAGCCTGCGCACCGGCATCATGGCGGGCGCGCCCTGTCCGATCGCCGTGATGCGCAAGGCGATCGACCGCATGCACATGGGCGGCGTCACCATCGCCTATGGTATGACGGAAACGAGCCCGGTGAGCTTTCAATCGTCGACCGAGGATTCGATCGAGCGCCGGGTGACGACGATCGGCCGCGTGCATCCGCATGTCGAGGTCAAGATCGTCGACGGCGAGGGCCGCATCGTTCCGCGGGGGACGCGCGGAGAGCTCTGCACGCGAGGCTATTCCGTGATGTCCGGCTATTGGGGCGAAGAGGCGAAGACCCGCGAGGCCAAGGACGCCGCCGGCTGGATGCACACCGGCGACCTCGCCACCATCGACGCGGAGGGCTATTGCACCATCGTCGGGCGCATCAAGGATCTGGTGATCCGCGGCGGGGAGAACGTGTATCCGCGCGAAATCGAGGAATTCCTCTACCGCCATCCCAAAATCTCCGACGTGCAGGCCTTCGGCGTGCCGGACGCGAAATTCGGCGAGGAGGTCTGCGCCTGGATCCGGGTGCGCGAGGGTGAAACGCTGACCGAGCAGGAGGTGCGCGCCTTCTGCGCCGGCCAGATCGCGCATTACAAAATCCCGCGCTACATCCGCTTCGTCGATGCATTCCCGATGACCGTGACGGGCAAGATGCAGAAATACCTGATGCGCGAGGCGATGAGCCGAGAACTGGGCGCGGGGGACAGCGCGGCGGCGTGACGATCTGGAAGACGCCGCGCATCCTCGGGGTGCTGAACGTCACCGCGGATTCGTTCTCGGATGGCGGGAAATATCTCGATCCGGCGGCGGCGGTGGCGCGGGCCCTGGCGCTGCTGGAGGCCGGAGCGGACGCGGTGGATATCGGCGCGGTGGCAAGCAACCCGGACTCGATCCCGGTTTCGGTCGAGGAGGAGATCCGCCGCCTCGATCCCGTCATCACGGCGCTGCACGCGCGCGGCGCGGCGGTCTCGGTGGACAGCTTCCGGCCGGAAACGCAGCTTCATGCGCTGGGGCGCGGCGTGGCCTTTCTCAATGACATCCATGGCTTTCCGCACCCAGAGGCCCATGGCGACATCGCGCGGAGCGACTGCCGCCTGATCCTGATGCATTCCATCCATGGCGCGGCGCATGTGTCGCGCGAGGACATCCCCGTCGCGGATATCGTCGAAACCGTCATCGCGTTCTTCGCGCGGCGCCTCGCCGTGCTGGAGGCCGCCGGCATCGACCGCGCGCGGGTGATCCTCGATCCCGGCATGGGCTATTTCCTCGGCGCCAACCCCGCCGCGTCGTTTGCCGCGCTGGCGGGGATCGGCCGCCTGAAAGCCGCGCTCGGACTGCCGGTGCTGATCGGCGTGTCGCGCAAATCGTTCCTGCGCGCCGTGACCGGGCGGACGAGTATTGCCGAGTCAGGCGCGGCGACACTGGCGGCGGAACTCTACGCGGCGCTCGCGGGGGCCGATTACATCCGCACGCATGACGTTGCGGCCCTGCGCGACGGGCTGCTGGTGCTGCAAGCTGCGAGGGAGCAGGAGGCGAACCCCCGCGTTCCATGACCGCCCCATATTGCCCTGGGACCCCTCCCGCAAGGGGAGGGGACACGTATTATTCTCCCCTCCCCTTGCGGGAGGGGCCGGGGGAGGGGTGCAAGCGGTACGCGGGTCAGTGATGAAGCGGACTCTCTACAGCACCTGATCGTTGAACTGCACCGCCGCCTCGGCATCGGTGAAATTGGCGATGTCGCCCATCACCTCTCGGCCATGCTGCTTGCCGGCCGCGCGGAAGGCGTCGGCGGATTCGAATTCCAGCAGCGCCATGATCGTGATCGGGGCGGGGGCGCCGGTCGGCGTGCCGGTGCCGCGCAGCACCCTCGCGCTCGTCATGCCGAGCGGGCCCCAGAGTTTCTCTACCAGGGGGATGTGGGTGGTCAGATAATAGTCCAGGTCGAATTTCCGCTCCGGCCCCACCTGATACGTCACCGTCACGATCATGCCGTCTCTTCCCCTGTTTTTCTCTGCCCGCCGCGCGGCTGTATCGCCTGCCGCGCAGGTTGCCCCGGACCGACGGCGCATGACAACATACGTGCCGGAGATCGACTTTTTGGGGTGGCGCCGCGATGACCCGGATGCTCGCCTCGGTGACGGGGCCCGACGAGGCGGAGATCGCTCTGCAGGGCGGTGCCGATATCGTCGATGTCGTGGCCATGCCGGGCGGCGCGGGCGATGTGGATCGCCTCCGCGAGACGGTTGCCCGGATCGGCGGGCGCGCCTTGGTCGGCGCCATATCGACGCTGGATGACCTCGGCGGGGTCGCCACGTGCGGTTTGGATTTCGTGCGCCTCGCTTGGAATCCGGACGAAACCGGGGCGCTGCCCGCCTTGCCAATCCAATGCGTGGCCGTGTTCCGCGCGGAGGCGCCGCCGGATGCGACGGCGCTTCGGGACGCGGCGCGGCGCGGGTTCGCGGGCGCGATGCTCGATACCTCGGAGAAATCCAGCGCGCGGCTGGTCGACCAACTGGGACTCACCCGTCTGCGCGATTTCGTGGCGGGCTGCCATCGTGCCGGGCTCACCGCCGGGCTCGCCGGTTCGCTCGAACTTCCCGACATCCCCCGGCTGCTGGTTCTAAGTCCCGATGTGCTGGGGTTTCGCGCGGCATTGTGCGGCGCGGGCGCGCGCGGCGCGACCATCGACCTGTCGCTTGTCCAGGCCGTGCGGCGGCTGATGCCAGCCGAGGCCTCGGTCTCCGATACCGGAGATGTCGATTACCGGCTGCTCGCGGCGCGTGGCCAGTCAACAGCCGGAACGGCGGGGGATTCGGCCGTGGACCATATCCTGGTGGAGGATCTGGTGTTGCCGGTGTTTATCGGCGCCTATGCGCGCGAGCACGATGCGCCGCAGGCGGTGCGGTTCGCGATCGATGCGTCGGTGACGCGCCATCCGCGCGCCACCGAGGACATGCGGGACGTGTTCTCCTACGACCTGATCACCGACGGGATCCGTCTGCTGACCGAGACCGGACACGTGCCGTTCGTCGAGACGCTGGCCGAGCGAATCGCCGCCATGGTGCTGGGGCATGACCGGGTGGTGAAGGTGGTGGTGCGGGTGCAGAAGCTGGAAACCGGCGCCGGCACGGTGGGCGTCGAGATCGAGCGGGTGCGGGCGGCGGCGCGCGGCGCGGTCCGACCGGTCGTGCCGCTGTCCCACCGGCCGTGAAGTCGGAATTGCGGTCTGGCTAGGTCAGCCGCGCGAGAATATCGGCCGCCCTGTGCCGCGCCAGATCCTCGGCCGCCTGGGCATCGTCCGCCTCGGCGCGCACCCCGCACAGCGGCAGGCCGCGCGCGATGGCCATACCTGGCGGACGGCGGTCGGTCGTCCAATCCGGCCAGACGAAATCCGCCGGAATCGTGATCGCAAAGCGGGCATAGACGATCGCGGCCGCGGCGGCGGCGCGCGGCCAGATCAGCGGCGCGGGCAAGGTTTCGTCCGGCAGGGTTCCGGCGCAGGCATCGACATGCAGACCGAACAGCGCTCCGTCCCGGTCGGCCAGAACATCGAGCGTGGCGCCGGGCCGGGGGTTGATCTCCAGCAGATCGAACCCGTCCGGCCGCACCAGAAAATCGGCGCTGTTCAGGCCACGCAGTTCCGTGAGCGCCACCAGCCGGGCCAGGGAGGCGGTGATGTCGGCAGCGTGGTCGGCAGCGAGGGTCGCGGGCCGGACCGCCCCGCCGTAGCGGAACGGCCGGCGGGAGCCCGGATCCGCCCATTGGCGCGTGAGGGCAACGATGCGGCAGGCGCCGCCGGCGGCGAGAAAGGCGGCGGAGATCGGCTCGCCGGCCACGCGGCGCTGATAGTATTCGCCGGCGCCGGCAAGCTTGCGGCTCGGCGCGGCGACGATATGCGCCCCGCCCATCCCGCCGATGCGCTTGCGCAGCCATGCGCCCTCCTCCGGCAGCGCGGCGCGGATCTCCGGATGGGGCACGCCGGCGCGGGCGCACAGGGCGGCGAAGGCGACCGGGTCCTTGATCGCCGTGACGATGTCCGGCGGATTGCCGAGCAGGGCATGACGCGCGGCGACTTCGCGCAGCACCGCCGGACGGTCCTCGAACCCGGTGCCGGTGACCACGCCAATGACCCGCCTGCCCGCCGCCAGCCGATCCAGCGCGGCGAGCAGCGCGGCCGGGTCGAAGCCGTAGCCAAGGCTGCCGGGCACGACCTCCCATGCCTCGGCGGCCGGCCGCGTGTCGAGATCGCCGAACAGATCGGCGACCATCGGCCGGTAGCCGCCACGCCGCGCGCAGGCGGCGAGGGCCCGGCCGGAGAGCGAGGCGATCAAAACGGCGGGGGCAGGCCCCGATTTGCCTGGGATGCTGGACATGGCCCACGGTGGCGCGCGCGGCGACAATCGGCGCGCGGGAGCAACATTCTATGACGGCGGAAAAGACTTATTCGGACGGCGAGATCACGGAATTTCTCGCCCGGCATTTGCCGGGCTGGACACTCGATGGCGGGACGATCGCCCGCACCTACCGTACCGGGGGCTGGAAGGCGACGCTGATGGTGGTGAACACCATCGGCCACCTCGCCGAGGCGGCGTGGCACCATCCGGACATCAAGCTCTCCTACGCCTCGGTCGAGGTACGGCTCTCGACCCACTCGGCCGGCGGGATCACGGACAAGGATTTCGCCCTCGCGCAAAAGATCGAGGCCGTGATCCAGTGGCAGCCGGGGCGCGAGGGCGGCGCGCTAGAGGGCGTCCCGGCGGGTGACGAGGCGACAGCCTATATCGTCTATGACAGTTAAAGCCGCTCGACCGTCCCGCCCCCCCCGCCGATGGCCGGCGACACGGGGGCGGCATGAACGCGCACCCGGTTGCGACCGGCGCGCTTGGCCGCCCCCATGGCACTGTCCGCCCGCGCCATGAGCGCCGACAGACTGTCGCCCGGCAAATAGGAGGCGATGCCGATGCTCACCGAAACGCGGACCGGCCCCGAGGGCGTGTCGATCTTTGTGCCGGCGACGGCGGCCAGCAGGCTTTCCGCGAACGCCTTCGCATCGCGGGGACCAACGGCGGGCATGCAAAGGGCGAATTCTTCCCCGCTGACCCGCGCCAACATGTCCGATCGCCGGACATTGTCGGTCAACCGCTCGGCGACGCCGCACAGCACGGCGTCGCCGACGGCGTGGCCGAGCGTGTCGTTGACCTGCGTGAAATGATCGACGTCGATGAGCGCCAGACAGGGGCCCGTCTCACCCGCGGTCGCGATCGCTGCCTCGGCCGCGCGCATGAAGGCGCGGCGGTTGGGGATGCCAGTTAGCGTATCCCGTTCGGCGACATGCTCCAACTCGTCGAGCCGCCGCTTGTCCAGCGTCACGTCGCGTTCGATCGCCGCGAAATGGGTAATGATTCCGGTCTGATCGCGCAGCGGCACGATGCGCAGATCGAGCCAGTACGGCGCGCCGGATTTGGCGTAATTCAGAACCTTTTCATGCGCCGGGCGCCCTGCCCATAACGCGGCGCCGATCGCGTCGAGCGTGGCACGGCTGGTGCCCGGCCCCTGCAGCATGCGCGGTGATCGTCCGATCGCCTCGGCGGCACTGTAGCCGGTGAGGCGCGTGAAGGCGGGATTCACGTAAATGATCGTCGGCCCGGGCGGCATCAGGTCGGGTGTCGTGACGATGATGACGTCGTTCGCCGTATCCGCGATCTTGAGGAAGGTGGCATCGGGCAGGTTTCTGGAAGCGCCATCCGCCGCGCCCCCGCCGGCGAGGTTCAGGCTGCGCAGGAACGGCGACACATGGTCGGCGGGCATCGGGCGACCGAACAAAAATCCCTGCACGTCCTTGCAATTCGCGTCCGCCAGCGCCGCGACCTGTTCCCGCGTCTCGACGCCCTCCGCCACACAGGCGATCTCCAGTCGCTCGCACAATTCGATGATCGAGCGGACGATGGCGCGCGCGGTGCGCCCGCGATCCTCCGTATCCGCGAGACCCGCGGTGAAGGAACGGTCGATCTTGACCTTGTCGAACAGAAACCGCAGCAGCGAGGAAAACGACGAATAGCCGGCGCCGAGATCGTCGATGGCAATGCGCACGCCGGTCTCGCGGATCGCGCGGAGCACGGAAAGCGTGGCGTCATCCCCCGGCAGCATCGCGCTTTCCGTGATCTCCAGTTCGAGCCGCGACGCCGGCAGGCCCGATTCGCGCAGCGCGGCGGAGATCGCATCCGGCAGTCCGCCATCGCGGAGCTGAACCGGCGAGACATTGATGGCGACCGTGACGGGGTCGGCCCAGGTCGCGGCGTCGAGGCAGGCGCGCGCGATGACCCACCGGCCGATCTCGAGAATGAGCCCGGTTTCCTCGGCCACGGGAATGAACTCGCCCGGCGGAACCTCGCCGCGCAGCGGATGGTGCCAGCGCAGCAAGGCCTCGAATCCGATGACGCGATGGGTCGCCAGATTGATCTGCGGCTGATAGGCGAGATCGAACGACCGCGCTGTCCAGGCCTCCCTCACATCCTCGCCCAACCCGCGCCCGGCCGCGACGGCATCGTCTGAATGGCCACTCCCGACATGATCCGGAACGTCATGCACCTTCATAGCTGCTTCGTATGTCTTCCAAGGGATTGGATGCCCGCCCGGCGCGTCGGAACGCGAGCGAGATGAAACTATCAGGACATTGCCCGATCGCGACAAGTCCTAAAAATACGTCTGTTCACGATATTTTATGAATGGTCTCGAAAACCGCTCAGCGCAAGGCCGTGGGACGAGAAAATTGGTGCCGCATTCCGAAAAAATGGGTGCGTATCACGCCTGCTTCGCGGCAACCCCTGGCCGGGCGGTAGGCGCGAGCGTCACGGACGGCACGAGCGTCGCGATCACCAGCGTGAGCAGCGTGACCCCGAACATCGCCCAGAAGGTCAAGTGCAAAGACTGGCCCAGCGCGGTCCGCACCGCCTCATCGGCGATGGTCACGCCGGAATGGTCCAGCAACTGGCGGATCTGATCGAAATCCACGCCCCCACCCGCGCCGCCTTGACGGGCAAGGCTGAGGTTCAGCACGCCGCCCAGCACCGTCGCGCCCAGGGTGCTGCCGAGATTGCGCGAGAAGATGTTCGACGCCGTGGCCGATCCCCGTTCCGCCCAGCCGACGCAGCCCTGGATGATCACGATGGCGGAGGTGCTGAGGAACCCCATGCCGAGGCCCATGACCAGCGACCCCACGCCCGCCACCACCGGTGAGATCCCGGGCGCGAGGATCAGGAAGGCGGTCGCCCCGAGGGGCAGCAACGCGCCGCCGCACAGCAGCGTGACGCGCAGGCCGTAGCGCGGGAAGTTGCGTGCCGCCAGGGTTGCCCCCACCGGCCACCCCATCACCATCATGGTCAGCGCGAAGCCCGCCACCAGCGGGGACCGGTTCAGCACGCCCTGCACATACATAGGCAGGAAGGTGGTCAGGCCGATGATGGCCATGCCGCTGAGCAGCGTGGCCGCGTTGGCCGTCGCGATCGGCCGGCGGGCCCACAGCGCGAAGGCCAACATCGGGTCATGCGCGCGGCGCTCCTGCATCACGAACAGCACGAGGCTGACGATGCAAAGCGTCCCGGCCGTCAGCGCCACGGCGCCGCCCGACCGGCCAAGCTCCGTCAGCGCCACCATCAGCGATGCGACGCAAACCGCGAACAGCGCGGCGCCGATCACGTCAATGCCGTGCCGCTCCTGGGCCGGTCGCTCATGCAGGAACAGAATGAACCCACACGCCGCGGCGGCCCCGATCGGCACATTGATCCAGAAGATCCAGGCCCAGCTGAGCTGCTGGATGATCAGTCCGCCGGCCAGCGGCCCCATCACGGAGGAGATGCCCCACACGCTGGCCAGATACCCCTGGATCTTGCCCCGCTCCGCGCCGGGATAGAGGTCTCCCACCACGGTAAGACAGACCGGCTGGATACTCCCCGCGCCGATCCCCTGGATCAGCCGAAAGACGATGAGCGACGGCATCGACCACGCGACGCCGCACAACACCGACCCCAGCAGGAACACGGCGATCCCGGCCAGGAGGACCGGCTTGCGGCCATAGAGATCGGCCAGCTTGCCGAACACCACCGTCGTGGCGGTCTGCGAGAGCAGGAAGGCCGAGAACACCCAGGCATACAGATGCAGATCTCCCAGTTGGGCGGCGATCTGCGGCATGGCCGTCGAAACGATGGTGGCCTCGATGGCGATCATGAACATCGCGGCCATGACCGAGGCGAGAACGAACGGACGGCGAAGCGCGGGAGCTGCTTGCATACGGACCTGGATGGGAATGTGTCGGCGGGATTCTGTCGGCAGGGAGCGGCCGGTTTGCCGACCCACCCGAAATGGAGGCAGAACTGTCCGGCGAAAGAGCCGCCGGAACAAGGGGACGCCATCCTCACGGCGTCACGGACCGGCACGGAGGAGAACACGCGCATGGCCGACGATTCGTTCCCGCCCGCTTCGTTCCAGCCGGATGGGCTGCCTCGCCGCAAATCGCCCGAGGATTTGCGCAGCCGCCGCTGGTTCGGCCCGGCCGATCTGCGCTCCTTCGGCCATCGCTCGCGGGCCATGCAGATGGGCTATGCGCCGGAGGAATGGACCGGCCGGCCGGTCATCGCGATCGTCAACACGTGGTCGGACCTCCAGCCCTGCCACAGCCATTTCAAGCAGCGCGTGGACGACGTGAAGCGCGGCATCCTGATGGCCGGCGGCTTCCCCGTGGAACTGCCGGCGCTGTCTGTCTCGGAGAGCTTCGTCAAGCCGACGACCATGATGTACCGCAACATGCTGGCCATGGAGACGGAGGAGTTGCTGCGCTCCCACCCCGTGGACGGCGCGGTGCTGATGGGCGGCTGCGACAAGACCACGCCGGGGCTGCTGCTGGGCGCCACCAGCATGAACATCCCCGCCATCTTCCTGCCGGCGGGCCCGATGCTGCGGGGCAACTGGCATGGCAAGGTGCTGGGCTCGGGCAGCGACAGCTGGAAATACTGGGACGAACTGCGCGCCGGCAAAATCACCGAGCAGGATTGGCTCGGCGTCGAGGGCGGCATCGCGCGCAGCTATGGCACCTGCATGACCATGGGGACGGCGAGCACGATGACGGCGATCGCCGAGGCGGTGGGCATGGTGCTGCCCGGCGGCTCCTCGGTTCCGGCCGCCGATGCCGGGCATATCAGGCTGAGTTCTGAATCCGGGCGCCGGATCGTGGAGATGGTCTGGGAGGATCTCACGCCCAGCCGCATCCAGACGCATGCGGCGTTCGAGAACGGGATCGCCGTGGCGATGGCGATGGGCTGCTCGACCAACGCCATCATCCATCTGATCGCCATGGCCCGCCGCGCAGGACAGGAGATCGGGCTGGCCGATTTCGAGCGGTACAGCCGCCGCGTCCCGGTGATCGGCAATGTGCGCCCCAGCGGCAGCCAGTATCTGATGGAGGATTTCTTCTACGCCGGCGGCATACGCGCGCTGATGAACAACATCACCGAGCATCTCCATCTCGACTGCCTGACGGTCAGCGGCCGCACGCTGGGCGAGAACATCGCCGGCGCAAAGGTGTTCAACGACGACGTGATCCGCGCCACGGACAACCCGATCTATGGCGAGGGATCGCTCGCCGTGCTGACCGGCAACCTCGCCCCCGATGGGTGCGTCATCAAGCCGGCCGCCATGGATCAGCGCTTCCTCAAGCACTCGGGTCCGGCGGTGGTGTTCGACGATTATCCCTCGATGAAGAAAGCCGTCGATGACGAGAACTGGGACATCACCGCGGACCACGTGATGGTGCTGCGCAACGCGGGGCCGCAGGGCGGGCCTGGCATGCCGGAATGGGGCATGCTGCCGATGCCGCGAAAGCTTCTGAAGGAGGGCCACCGCGACATGCTGCGGATGTCCGACGCGCGCATGTCCGGCACCAGCTATGGCGCCTGCGTCCTGCATGTCGCCCCGGAGGCCTTCATCGGCGGCCCGCTCGCGCTGCTGCGCACCGGAGACATCGTGACCCTCGACGTGGATGCCCGAAGCATCCGCATGGAGGTGAGCGACGCCGAACTCGCCGCCCGCCGCGCCGCCTGGGTACCGCCGGAACCCCGTTTCGAGCGCGGCTATGGCTGGGTCTACACCAAACACATCCAGCAGGCGGATCAGGGCTGCGACTTCGATTTCCTGCGTACCGAGTTCGGCGCGCCGGTCGGCGAACCCGTCATCTACTGAACCGCTTCGCCCCACGCGCACCGCATACGAGGACGCCATG
>Ga0116231_10014771_pt1 | contig 10359 bp, 8 predicted proteins | sample S1TSphgellanicum_2_FD_89695 | JGI IMG/M metagenome (GOLD analysis project Ga0116231, IMG submission 89695) | Host-associated microbial communities from peat moss isolated from Minnesota, USA - S1T2_Fd - Sphagnum magellanicum MG | ecosystem: Host-associated > Plants > Peat moss > Unclassified... | reverse complement strand
TAGGAGTGAAATTACAAATAGGCCCCACTTTCAAAAAATTGTTAAATTCAATTCAATAATTTTAAAACTAAAAAACCAAACAAACAAAAAAATAAAAATAAAAAAAAAAAAAAAAAAAAATGTGACAAACAAGCAGGTTCTATTTCAAAGGATAACTAAAACCTAACTTTGCCATAACTTTGGACACCATCATCCTTATTTTATTGTATTTGACATAACCTATACATTTTTGAAAACTATTGTGCAAAGATTAGAGGCTCAAAAACTTCTAGTTTTTTATTCTTTGGACTATCCAATTAAAGTAACACCTAGCTTCAATAATTATTTTTTAAAAAACCTTCAACTCAATCCTTTGCTCAAAAGAAAGCCCTAGAAAACATATGATTGGTTAATAACTAACCACATGTTCACACCTACAACACACTCTTTGATTTCTTTTTTTTCTTTTTTCTTTGCTATTTCATTAGGATTATGAAAAAAAATTAAAAAAACCAAGACCATGACAAAATTGTTCATTTTGTGGTAGAAGCCTTCTATTGTGCTTAATTTGTGAGTAATAACTAGATTCTTGGTGATAAAAAAAACATTTTGAGCTTGATAGAAATGTAAAGGGAAAAAAGAAAAAGAAAAAAAAACCCACCACAAAACAAAACCCAAAAAGAAAAAGTTACCCAAACCCACCTTCCCTTGGCCTTTTCACCTTCATTGTTTGGTTGCCTATTGATCCTAATGTTGTTATCATCATCATTCTCCTCCTTTGTCCCAGAAAGTGGTTACTTTCATATGTTCCACTGTGCCCCCAAAATTTAGAAACTAGATTTACAACTAGTTCGCTTGGAATCACAACTAAATTTACAACTAGGTCGCTTCTAACGAAATTTGGAATTGAACATGACTCATGGAACCCCTCTTTCCTTTTTCTTGAATGCCCCCACTACAAATTTTTCCTCTTTGTCCTTCTTTGCTTAACTTTCTCTCTCCTTGTTTTACATGACACTAACTATTGAGCACGAAAAAACAGCTATAATACTGGCAATCAAGTTGCTACTAGCACTACCATCGCCACTCATGTTCTAAAGACCTTGTGAGTAGCAAACCTTGGCAGCAACTTGTTTCCAGATTTATTCAAACCTTAACATGCCTTAGGAGCAAAGTCATTCCATGTTCCATTTACCAAGATGTGGGCCCAAAATTGAAAATTCATCAAAAACTATCAACAAATACCTTCCCATCTAATCATTATAAATCAATCCATGGATATGTATTGCTTTTTGCAAGTTGTTGTAAATATGTGCTTATAGCCTAATAAAACTTTCCAAAATTACTCAATTGACATAAAATTTTGATGTTCACTAACATGAACTATATAATATATATGGTTCAACATTGGTATGAAAAATAATTATTTGAAAGCAAATTAAAATAAGGTATTTGCAAAAATCATTCTTTAGCTCATATAGGTATGCATATAGGTAGGGCATTTGGTTATGATGCATTTATTTTCAGGTCATATTGATAAATTAATAGATAATTTTAAACTTTCATTCTATTCTTTGCACTAATTGTATGAGATAGTATGACACCTTTTGAACCTCTTCAGATTGTACTACAATTTTATAAAATTGCCTAGTATGTATTCATAAATATGTTTCAATTATTTGTCTTTGGACTTCTTTTAAAGGTATTCTCAAACATTATTTATATATTGCTTTTTATTTTTAGGGTGGACCAAAAGGTGGCCAAACAAAACTTCATCGCAATTCATTTTGCAATTTTTTGACCACATAATGTAGAAATATACCAAAGTTATCAATACCAAGTTTTTTTTCTATTAATTTTTTTTCCATCTAAAGGTCATTGAGCATGACATTTGCAAATCTCAACATGAATAATCTTATTTCAATATGTTATGCATTTAAAAAAAGTTATTCTTAAAAATCCTAAATAAAAGCCCATACCTTGTTAAAAAATTACCTTACATTGGAGATGAATAAAATTGAGTCCCTAACAATTTTAAGATCCAATCATTAACTTTTATCAAAAATCCAATAATTTTTTTGTTACATTTTAACAACTGATGAATCATAATTTCAGTTTCAAAAGTCCATGTTTTCTAATTTTATTCATTGTGCATGAGAATTGACTTGATTATGTATATATTTAAATCATAAAATAAAAATAAATTAAAAATTTGAATATGTATAAATAATTGTAATCACACCCAAATCAAAAAAAATGTCACTATGACACCAAAAATGATCCACCTTATCTTGCATTTGCCCTAGGTCACTTATTTTTAGATTAACCTAAATTAATGTTTTGCATAACCCATAATATAATAATACCCTTTTACTGGCTGATTAATCAAAAGCAATATTATACATTTACCCAGCATTGATTATCATTAATTCAGTACTCTAGAAATCAAGCATATCAAGATTGGGTTAAATCTAGCCTTATATTGTTCACTTGAATCTACAATTTCTATTAGTGAGATTCATACAATGTGATTTATGTGCATTCCAATCTCAAAAAAGCTAAAGAAAATTATTGGCCACCCACCTCCACCCTTCCCCCAATGGTAGACTGATGATACAGTAAATCTCCTCTATAATCATGCCCTTGGTGACCATTTTTTTTTACACTAATGAGCTGTAATTTAAATATGTATAGTCACATTCCATATAAACCCTTACAAAATTGTGACTATAAGCAAAAAAAACCCTTACAAAAAAACCTTTTATGATAAAATAAAAGTGTCAATTGTTTAAATTTCTTACAATGCTTTTTTAAAACTTTACTATGTATTATTAAACTTAAAGAAGGTTGTGATTTTTCCTTGTTTTAGTGTGACAATTTACATTGAGTTTGAGTTCCTTAATTATTACCTTGTGTATTTTGTCAACTAGATATTTTTAATTAAGATTTATTTTTTAATTGACAATTTCACATTTTATTTTTTTACATTATATTTATTTATTTATTTTTCTCTTCAACTGGATTCATTGTTGTTAGTTTGCACAACTTAACACAAATGAACACTAACATTGTTAAAGAAAATTATAATTTACAAAACTCTAATATTTGCTTAAAATTTTATCATTATAATCACATTAAAAAAAAACTTTACAAAATATTTTGTGTTGCTAACAACTGTGATAGTGATTTAAAAAATGATGTTTCTTACTAAAATTAATGGTTACCAAAAAATGTGTGACACAAACAAGAATGTGACCAAAATGGGCGTGATTATAAAGAGGGTTTACTGTAGTAGTTGTCCCCGTAGGAGCAGTGAAAATATATGTAATAGCAGTGAAGGCGCTCAGTTAAAAAGAAAGACAGGATTTCAAAATTGGTGGAAAAACTAGTTTGGGTCCTAGTTATTTCGTTTTGTAAAATTGTGAATCCCATTTACATGTTTGATGGCCTATTATGCCGAAACTGGCCGTTCTCGCCCCCAAATCGCGTAACTCTAATGTTCTCCTCACTCATGCCTATTATTCTAGTGACGTCCTCCCTACTGGCCTTACCTATCCCAAAATTATTACTCCGTAATTGGAGCCAATTAGAAATTGCATGCATGATGGCGGTCACAAATTACGAATTTTGGACATAAGTTCCCCATGTCTCGAGAGATTTGCGAGTGGTGGATGATGATCATCACCTAATATCCATGTGGAGAGATTTGCGATATGTCGATGATCCTGCCCATTTGGAGCGATTTGCGAGTGATGATGATGATCCTACCAATGTCCAGAGATTTGTGAGATGATGACGATGATACCCATTTCCAGAGATTCGCGCAAGGGATTTACTAGTGACGATGAGGAGAATGATACCCATGTCGAAAGATCTGCTAGTATACATACCCATCGCAAGATATTTGCGCGAGGGATTTTGCTAGTGATGAGGATGATGATGATACCCATGTTGAGAGATTTTGCGAAAGAGATTTGCGCGAGGGATTTGTGACTGATAATGTCGATGATGCACGTTTGCTGGTGACGATGATGATGGGACTTTTGCGGAGATGAAAATCATTGTTGTTTTTGCAACTTGATCTTAATCTTGTGTTGCCAGAATTAGTAAAGTAGGGAGATTTTTTTGCGGAGTTTACAGTGTTTGCAGATCGGAAATTGCAGTAATTCGGGAGTTGCAGGACAACAAAAAGATCCTCATGATGAGAGTTTCGCAATTAGTTGCGGGCTCGGCGGTCAGCCCGCAGTACTCTTCGAAGCTCTCTAGACTTATTATTATTGTATCATGTTCAGATCCTAGGTTCGCGGCTGTTGTTCAGGAACTGTATATAAAGAGACGTGCAGTAGCTCATGTGCTTCTTCGAAGATTTCATGACCGTTGAGCAGCAGCTAGCTGACGAGGACGTAGTTTCCGGGGCTCTGATCGGAAGCTGGCTCCTGCTCGTGATCTGCATTCTAAAACAAATTCCAGAAAAATCTTTCCAGACTAGGGACGATCTTCAAGTTCTAAGCTGATCACGGTGCAATGCTTTTATTGGGCTGTTGCTCTTGTACTTCAACCCCCACCCAGTTGTGGACATGAAGTTTTCTGGAAAAATATGTACGAAGTCATGAACGAGCTGCTGCACCTCGCCGGATCCAACTGGTTTCTTTCGCAAGATCGACAGCGCTCTTGTACTGACATGAGACCAGCTAATGCTGCAGGTCTCGATACATTAGGGACGAAAAGACACTCAGGGCGCCTTACAGGAAGCTATTGCGCTTCAGTACTGCTAAGTAGGTTGTTGATATTGACGACGTTGTTTACAGCTGCGGCTTCATCAATGTACGCAACAGCTGCCGATCATGCCACTTCTAGTGCCCTCTTGAGAACGAGGAATCATCGCTATAAACAAACTCGATCACAAGGTCGAGTGAATTCAGATGCTTATCTTCAGCTGGATCGACTGGCGGTGGCGATCCAAGCTGCAAAGAAAACAGTCACAGTAAGCATCTCTTAGCAAGTAGTTTTCTTAGAATCTATCTGGAAAAAGCATTAGCCGGGATTCAGATCGTCGGAAGCGGTTCAGAATCTTTGAACAGTTGGCAGCTTGTTGAAACTTTTCTTCAGGATCTATGTGCATCGACTCGATTGCATTTTGGCAGCTGCATCGACGAGAATAGCTTAGCACTGAGCTGCAATTGGAGAGAGATCATGCGATATGAAACAGTTTATGAGATCTAATCTTGGCAGTGGCGAACTGGGCTGGGCGCAGCTATCCGATGGCGATCTTGTATCCTGCATCCCCATAACCAAGCAACCCGCTGTCACGGATTCCGCAACGCCTATCCAGGTTCTTAGGATTCCATCACATGCTGCGTTGCTGGCTATCGCTTTGCAGGAGTTCTCAAGATCTGTAGCCCGAATGCATCAGCACACATACAGCTTGTAGACCTTCAACACAGCAGAACATCGACAATTGCCGAGCTGTGAAGTAATTAGGCGTTTAGAGAGCTAATGCATTGGTGATCCTTTGCAGCTGGAGCCCTCGATGGTACCGTCGAAGCCGCAAAATCAGAATGGGAATCGAAAGGGATCGAAGCAGGCATCCCAACGATTCGCGTTGGAAGTTGGGTCGTGCCCAGCAGGTACCATTCCCGTGCGCCGTAGATCGCCAGACCAGACAACAGTGGAATCTGACCAACTTGACTCATCAAGCGCGCCCGTCTCTATTCACGAGGTATGTTCAAATCCCTGCGGATGCGAGCGAGCGAGTCCACGGATTGCATGCATGGCTCCAACTTTTTCTATCGTTTTTTTCTGTGTGCAAAACATAGTGACGAGATCACTCGAGCTCATCACGTATACATGTACAAAGTCTGTACAACTCCGACTTCTGATGATCTGAAGGAAGTAGGAATTGGAGAGGTTGATCAACCAGGACACAGAATCTACGTTCTCGCGTCTGTGTAATATCCTGATTTCATGTGAGTTTGGGACTTTGGTTGGTCGGGTGGCCTGGGGTGTGAACAATTGTACTGGTGCACAGCACGCATATGCATCCACAACAATAGTACATCCTCCGTCTTTCAAAGGCACTGAGGTGATCCTGAATGTCTGGGAACCTTTGGTAGAGCCTCATTGCTTCAGTCTCGCGCAATTGTGGCTCATCAATACTGGTTTCGCCTTTCCTTACAACAGCAGCGATGGCCTTCTCAACACCATTGAAGCTGGATGGCAGGTATACTATATGAAATCATATCAGAAATTTTCAATTACTTTCTACAAAATTTTGTACAGTACTGTTTGCAGAGTGCATCAGCTGGGGGAGTTTGGATTTTCCCCCCACCCTCGCAATTCCAGCAAGTAGCTAGATCCTTACCCATGATGCACCTTCCTGCTCCAAAATCCTGCATCTTTGTGAACTAACTACCCAAACTTCAGAACCCAATTTGTGGAGTTTGGCAAATTATCCAACTTTGTGAACCACCAAAAAGTTTTAGAATACAATTGTGGAGTTTTGCAAATCCATTTTTGTGAACACCCAAACTTTAGAATCTGATTGTGGTGTTAATTGGAAAATTCAATTTTGTGGACACTTGACATTGACTTTGCAATCAAAATTTTGGAGGACTTAGCAAATCCAACACGTTTGTGTGAAACACTTAAACCTTGAGCATCCAAAATATGGAGTTTGAAGTTCCACATATGATCATCATGTCATGTGGCTTGGTGCTGCAGGTTTTTCCAGATCTATATGGTGACAACCATGCACGGCTTTTCATTTATTGGACAGTAAGTGGTAATGCAATTCTTCTTTTGCAAATGTAGATCAAATTTGCAGGGCTTAATATACTGAAGGGCCTGCAAATGCCAAATGTACCAAAGCAAGGTCATCTCATAATTCATTTTGTGTGGAAGTCTAGCTGAGAGATGAACCAGCAGAGATGAAAAAACTGAAGCAAATGATATCAGCAGCAGCAGAGAAATCACAACGGAGAGATTGTCAGTTTCTCAGTATATCATTGAGTTTTTTGTGATTATACTGTCTCCAGACTGTTTGAAGAAGATTAATCCGTTACTGTTCAAGATCTGCATGACCAGAAAATTGGGTGGCAGGGGGATGATTACCAAGAAACAGGATGCTACAATCTCAACCAAGGCTGTGAAGCTGGGAGTCTGGGATTCATTCAAGTCAGCAACAAGGTGCTGATTGGGGGAAGCATTGCTCCAACTTCCATTGTCAACTCGACACAGTATGAGATCAAATTACAGGTGTTCAAGGTATCTATATCACTCACTACTTTTACCCATTCTCTATCACTACAACCATGACCGTGTTGAATGTAACAAGTCTATTCAGCCCTGAACCTTGCAATTGACCTAGCATGTCTGTTATGATAATCATGAGAATCAGCAGCAGGAGTCCATCTGTCATTTACACAATCTATCTACGTAACGTTTTTAAGTGACAACAACAATCAGTCTCTTCCCATCACAGCAGAAAGGCGCACAATCAATCACCCAATTGAATGTTCATTGTATGATTTAGGGTTTGGGGGAAAACCTTTCAGGAGATTGCTTGAATGCCCATTTTCATTGAAACCTAAATTCACTACCAAAGATCCCACCCACAGTGATTCAAATTTGGTTTAGGCAAAGCATATCTCAGGGGGTGGATTCAATTCTGTGAGGTAAGCATGCCAATGTGTGACAAATATCTGGTGACTAACTAGGAGCAGTTGTTTTCTTTTTGTGAGGTTTTTGAAACCTTTGCTATCCAAGCACAAGTTGAGAAGAACAAACCCATTTCATACCATTGTGATGCTTATCTCATCCGAAATTTGACAGACAAACTGTTTCACTTTGCCATCATAGTGCCATACAAGGACAGAGTGAACCAGCACCCACCAGCCCATTATGCAAAATGGATGCTGTAGAGTCAGGAAACACTTTCTCATTGTGTTCCTGCCCGATAGCTAACAACAGGGTTAGCTATGTACTAATCATCCACATGCATCTACCTATAGGAACCATCAAATTCCTTGCCTCTTGAAAGGCAGAATAAGACACAAGAGATCTTAACATATACTGCTGCATTGGAAAATGGATACTGTATTTGAACCCGCAGAGAAAACTAAGTGTTGTAATACTTTTTATTTCATTTTTCTTGTTTGGGGTTTTCAGGATGATATTTCAGGCAACTGGTGGCTTCAATTCAATGATGAGTTTGTGGGGTATTGGCCAAGATCTCTCTTCCACTCGCTCAAGGACACTGCTGATGCCATTGACTGGGGTGGTGAGGTAATTGTGCACAATGGAAATAGCCCACACATGCACACCAACATGGGAAGTGGGGAAGCAGCATATCTGGGCTATAAGAAAGCTGCCTATCAACGCAATCTACAATATGTAGGGACTGATAATGCCTTGCATATTGCCACTGGTCTGGAGGTATGGTTTTTCTTCAACCTATCAAGAAAAACCTCATTTTCCTCTGACATTCTTTATACAAGTATGATCCGTATATATCAGGGGTTGGGTTATGGTCTGTGACTTCAAGGGACCACCTAAGATCATTGCAACGGAACCATGTTGCTGCCTGCGTCCAGAGTAACCATGGCCCTCACCAGTGCAGAATGCAGGATAGATAAATTACTCACTTTAAGTATTTGAGCGTTTGTGGGCTTTGTGCAGGCTGTTACAGAGGCTGCATTATGCTATGGAATTATGGCTAAAAGCAGCAAGTATTGGGGTTCTTTTGTCTATTATGGTGGATCTGGGTCATGCTGCAACTTCTCATTGTAATCTGGCATGAATGTATATCTAACATATGGACTAGTTTTGGAGTTATGAACATGGCTTGAACTTTATAATTCGGCCATGAAGATTATCTTCTGGCTTTGTAGCATACCTGGAAATTTTGGTATGTCAATACAACACACAACTAGATGCAACAAGGGGTGTGTCACACTGTGGCCTTGCCATTGACATTAAAAGGGTATCTTAAGGCAAAAGAAGAATTATGGAAATTCAAAAATTTCACCATCCAAAAGTATAATCTTCAAAAAAAATCCTTGAAAAGAAACCAAAATCTTTCAAGATATCATAACTCTATAACTAATCTCAAGTTTCAACACAAGCCAAAATATCATCTTTCAAAAATCCTCATATAAAAATAGACCTACAGGCCAAAATCCATTAGGCTACTATACTCTATAATGAATGAATCTAAACACAATATACTTGCCTTGGTAGACAATGCCAACAAATTTGCTTATGGCATACATGTGGCATCTGGAGAATGACCTTTTAAAGTTTCAAAAAAGCACATTGCTTATGACATAAGTGTTTCGTATATGGGTCTATTTTTTAATTGCTGAAAGTTGTATATTTCAAATTGCAAAAAATTCACTCTTCACCTAAGACTCCCTGTTACATAGGTACCTAACCCAGGCTGATCCACCAAGCAACACCTGCAATGTTACCATGGTAAAAGCCCCAAAGTCTTTTTGCTTGCTTCTTAATATCATAAATATATATGCTCCTTAGACTAAATTGAGGTCTTTGAGTCTTGAAACAGAACAAAACTTTTCAATCTGCCCCAAGTTACTAATAAATGCTGAACTTTATGGCCTTGTATTGGCCTGCAAGGCTCAAAAAAGGAATACCATCAAATTTGGGAGGCCAGTTTGCAACCAAAAAATGCTCAAAGTTGGCCCCAAGTTTCTAATAAATGCTGAACTTTATGGCCTTGTATTGGCCGCAAGGCTCAAAAAAGGAATACCATCAAATTTGGGAGGCTGATTTGCAACCAAAAAAATGCTCAAAGTTGGCTCCAAGTTTTTTTGGCCCTGACTCATAGTGCAAAACGGGCCTAATACATCTTAACAATTTGTGGTGTGGTTCTCTGTTTTTTAATAAAGAATTGGTGGGTAAGGGTTGGGTCTACGGACCCTTGATTGGCAATTCTCAAAAATCAAAGATGTGGTTTTGACCCTTGATTCTGAAATTTTTTTTTTTGGTTATTTTATTCTGAATCCTTTTCTTAAATCCAGAATTGGGAATTCTTTAATTTTCAAAATCTGGAACCAGAGGTTATAACAAAAACAAAGAACCACCCAACACTAGCATCGAACTTCCCAATATCATCCACAATTGATACTAGTGGTAACCCGTGCCTGCAAGGCACAGACGATTTTAGATGATTTTAAAATTTTCTAAAAATTAATGGTTTAAAATATCCTTTCTTCTTATAGGAAAAAATAATCCAGTCTTATAACCAACAGACCCCTCCTCGTCCGCCCCCCCTCCCCCAAGCAACGTCCTTTAGAGTCGGACGGGCTCGGCACCGAGCACACGACAATATTGTTTATTCTCTGTCCAATGGTCTCTCGCCTC
>Ga0116231_10014770_pt1 | contig 10360 bp, 8 predicted proteins | sample S1TSphgellanicum_2_FD_89695 | JGI IMG/M metagenome (GOLD analysis project Ga0116231, IMG submission 89695) | Host-associated microbial communities from peat moss isolated from Minnesota, USA - S1T2_Fd - Sphagnum magellanicum MG | ecosystem: Host-associated > Plants > Peat moss > Unclassified... | reverse complement strand
TTTTTAAATTTTTTTTTTTTTGTGATTTTTTTTTTTTTTTTTTTTTTTTTTTTTTTTTTTTTTTTTTTTTCTTTGCTTGCAAGTTTGCACAATGTGTTTTACATTTCTTTCTTGTTTCTTCCATTTTCATTCTTGTTATTTTTTTTCCTTTTCAACTTTGTTCCTATGTTTATTGAAACTTCATTATTTGAATCATTTCTATGTTCGATCCAACTTCACTCTTGTTTTACTTTTGCATCTTCACCGACATTGCTTTTGTGACTATGCTTTAGCTTTGTTTCCATGTAATTTTTATGTTCTTCATTATTGCATCTTTGCTCTGGCTTCATTCATGCATTTGTTCCAACTTCATTCCTATATATCAATCCTCCAACTTCATTCCTATGTTTACTACTCCACCATCACCATGTTCAAGTACCTTTTAAACCTAATTTGATTTCACTCATTGTAAGATTGGTACTTTCCCTTTCCTTTGTTTTGTGCAAGTCTAAGAGCCCATTAAAGTTTCAAGTTCATGTTTGATTCCATTAGGTATGGCTCTAACTTTTATCATTATTGTTATTATTATTGTTGTTTGTTTGTTTGATTTGTTTTGTTGTGTCTATAATTGTCTGAATGATTTGTACATGTTGAAGTATGTTTGTTTCCTTTTATGCATGTTTTTCATTGTTGAATATGTTTATATGTTGATTTTTTTGGTATGTAAATTAGTGAACATGTTTATTATTTGTTGTGTGCAAAGTACCTTTAACTTTGATGTTAAAGAATAAAATTTCACCTCCTAGTTACTTGGTTGTTCTAGTAGCTCACAACCCAATAACTTAAAAAATTATTGGTAATATGTCAACTTGCTACTTCCTTAAATTTAGGGAAGTGACATTTATTAGTTTTAGCTAGTTTTTAATTGACAAAATAATTGCCAATAAAAATGGGATTTGGGGATAAGATTTGAAAAAGTTAGTTGGGAAGATAATTCCTATTAAAAGTAAAACTAAGTAAGATGATAAGATTTAAAAGAACCAACTACTTTGTAAGAAGGAGGTGGTGGGGAGATTTGGGTTTAAAAGGAAGTTCGAAGACTATTTTAGGAGGGGCATTTTTTTGTTCTCTCCATTCTATCTGCTTTTATCCCAATATAATTATTTTTTCCCCCATTTTACTTGATGTATAATGAAATACTTGAATTTGTATGGATAATTTAAAAGGTTATTTATGTGTGTGCATGGTTGGGATATTAGAATAATAATTTTTTAAAATAAAAAGTAAAAAACTATGGATTGGTAATTTGTCACTCATATGGTAGAACCAAGGAGGAAGTACAATGGTAAAGAAAAGTTAGAAGTACCCCCCTAAACCATGTTTCCTTTTTTAATTTATTAGTTTTTTGAGTTAATAAGGTGGTAGTTTTTTGGTGTAGAAAGTTAAGGAAAAATGATAATAATATGCCACTTTTGTGGTAGACCCAATAGGAGGTACATGATGAAATAATAAGAACTAAAAGCACCCTTGGAACCCAATTCTTTTATTTTCTTCCTCATTAATTTGTTCATAAATTTGTTGTTTTTTTTCTTTTAGAAACAATATTGCTAGGGATTAAGAAGGAGTTTTATTATAAGGTAGAGTTACTAATAATGTTAAAGATTACAATAAACATTTGTGAGATTTTATTTTTTCTTATGTAGTTATTTTCCATTATTTCATTACATACTTGGTAGTTATTAGGAACACATAGGTAATTATCAAGCCCTTTGTTGGGACTTATTTATAATTGATATAATTTTTTTTGCATTGCATTACACTTGTATTTTACATTTTCATTTTTCTTCATGATGAAGAAAGAAGAGTAAAGTGAATTATTTTGACCTTGTAAATGCTTGTAATTGTTTTGATTTGTATTTGATAGCCTTTAGCTAGTTAATTCAAGTTTAAAGTAAAAAAATTAAAACTATGTGCTTTGGTAGAATACACATTTGTTTTGGTTTTTCCATTCTTCATTGGTAATATAGTCTTGTGGAAAATGGAATAATCAAGTAAAAATAAGAACATACTAATATTTGAAAATGAAATATGTGCAATTAATTTCAATGAAACCATTATGGAGGAAGAAACTATGGAAGAAGAATATCCCAATTTTGCAAACACAAATTAGTAGAGTTTTGAAAATTGAAGAAGAAATAATGAAAATGAATATTCAAAAATTATAAGCTCAAAGAAAAGCTTGGAGACCTCAATATAGACATGTGGATGTAGAATATTATATTATTACAATAATAATAATTGAAAAGGAAGTGAACAATCTAATGCTTAAAATTGTGAAAAGGCAACCAACAAAGAAAAGACCTAATGTGTTTAAAAATGCCAAAATAAGGTGTATTGAAGACATGAATACATCCTATTTTAAAACATGTCCACGAGTATTTATGTTTGCGAGTTTTGATTTATGAATGCCTAAGGGATCACATGATGTTTTTGTTTTTGTCATTAATTTCTTGGGAGGAAATTGGTAGCCAAAATAGATTACCATCGGTTATTTTTAGTTACAAAAATGACATGACATGCTTTGGCATGGAATTTGACAAAATCGATGCATCAATATGGTTTAAGGTAAAAAACATTGTTTATGTGGAGGATGAAGGGCCAAATCTAAACAATAATTATTGTATTAAAAATTGTTGTAAGTTGTGAAGTTTTGCATTGAAGGAAGTTTTTAGGGCACTTTGTTTGGGGCATCTTTTTTTAAGGAATGTCAATATGTTACAATGGAAGAAATATTTTGTAGAATTTTGAAATATGTTTCAATTAAAGCTACACAATCACATTTACAAAAGTGCATTACTTGGCCTAACAATTGGAAACAAAAGTGGGATATGACATGTGTTGATTATAGACTTCACCCAAGGGAATTGAACACCCAAATCAGGCCAAGGTAGTTTTTGTCATGGACACCAACATTGGCCAACATCACCATCACTCATTTTTAATCCACTATAGATAATTTCCATTTAATGGATGAAGTTCATTCATCACTATCCTTTTTTTTCCCCCATAACATGAAAGTTAACTTATGATTTAGAAAGGTTCTCAAAATGGTTCTTGGGATAATGAACATATATAAACTTTCATGGGACCTTCTTTGAACTAGGTCTTCAAAAGGGTATAAATAAAAGTAGGACCCCCATTACCTTTAGTTTGTTTAACATTAATTTGAAGGATCATTTTGCACCAAATAACCTTGTTCACTTCATTTCATGTTTTTTATATGTTATTACAATAAAGTTTTTCTTGAACTTTTATCTTGCAAATTTCATGTTATTGTTTTTTATTTTCATGTTTTATTTTTTGAACTTAAATTTAAGCAAAATGGTTTTCAAGTACCTCAGAAATCCCTTTGTTTTTGTAGGTTTTCCTACTATGATAATTTTAAATTTCCAAGTTTTTTACAAATTTTTAAGTTTTTGATTTTTTTTGTTTTTGTGAATGGCAATATTAACATTTGATGTTGAAGTTATGTTTTATAGGTTTATTAGCAAATTAATTATGTTTAAAAAAACAGTCCAATTTTGGGAGCCATTGTTTTTTCGTTATAACAAATAAACTAATGTGAAGGTTATTTGTCGAATGTTAATTCCTTTCACATGGCACATATGTCAAATAATTGTGGATTGTTTTTCTCTTATTGTGATTGTTATGATTTGAACCAATTTCATGAGCATTACTTGCTTAGTTATCCATTGCATTTTGCCATAACCATGAACTTTGAAATTCTACCTACCTTGACACACCTTTAGGTTTATCAAATCGTGTTGGAGGTAAAATACCTACCAATTCTTGACTTTTTAAAACAATGCAAACCCAAGGTGCATTCCTTAGCTCTTAAGAAAAAGAAGGGGAATGAAAGCTCTAAAATAGGACTCGAACAAATGTGAGTTCAAAATGAAGTCAATATACACAAACTAAAAAAAAGGTATATACATTGGAGCCAAAATGGTGCATGAACTAAGTCATGGGAGACCCATTCACATGATTCATCAGATCCCATATTTAAGACGAGTCATCATTTTCCTTTGTATAATATATTTCATAAATGGTGGTGAGGATTACATCGAGGTGTCAAAAATTCTCAAGACTCCCAAGATTACAAAACTCACAACTTTGTGGGTTCATCATTCCTACATATGGATTTTGATTTAGAAACTTACAAATGCAAATTTACATCCTTTTGAAAAGAGCTTTCCAACGTCATATTGCACATTCTAATTGGAAGCATGTCAACCCTTTTGTAAGATGTTTTAATGATTTGAAGTTGAATTGTCAATTTGATTTCTAACCTTTTTTTTTTGATAAAATTTATGTTTCGGATTTTCAAACATAAAATGAAACTCACTTTGGATATCTGTTCAATAATGTCGAATTGTTTAGATTCACTTTCCCACATATGTGAGAATGTGTTAATTTTTGGCAGACTCCTTTCATCATGCCTTAGCGTTTGGTTGCGACTAAAATAGAAACATATCATAAACAATTTTATGGAAGATGATTTGGGAATTGGTGTTAAGTTGGTTTTGCTTGTTTTTAACATAAAAAAGATACATATTTCATTGTAATGCTTCTCAAAACAAAAAAAAAAAACTCTCATAATGTGTTTTCATTAATGTTTAACCTCAAATTTAAAAGCCTTTGTTTAGTTTTTTCATCCACTGGCTATGCTCAAGGTGTTCTTATTATTTAAGAATATAATAAGAAATTTTGATTTCCTATGCTTTTGAAATGCCATTAGCATTTGCATCCATTGGTTGTAATTGAGATTGATTTTGTAAACTCAGGACATGATGAGGATTATAATTTGGACATCTTTGAAATGACTAGTAACATAAATGAACTAGCCAAAGAGCTTGTCAATTAAGAGTCGGTGATTTTCAAACAATACCAAATGAAAAATAATGTTACTTCATATTATTGTTTTTTTTTTTTTTTTCCAAATCTTAACCACATTGGGATCACAAATTGAAATTGACCATTTTTTTAAAAATTAGAATATTTATTAATTTAAAGAGACAACATCTAGGACTGAACAATTTACCGAAGATATTTGTGAACAAAAAAAAAACTTGATGTGTTGTCTTTAATTGGAATACTTATTAATTTAAGGAGACATTTATTTATGATTGAACAATTTAGAAAAAATATTTGTGAGCAAAAATTGACTTGATGTGTTTTCTTTAATTGGAATACTTATTAATTTAAAGAGACATTCATTTATGATTGAACAATTTAGAGAAAATATTTGTGAGCAAAAATTGACTTGACGTGTTTTCTTTAATTGGAATACTTATTAATTAGGAGACATTCATTTATTATTGAACAATTTAGAGAAAACATTTGTGAACAAAAAATTGACCTAATGTGTTTTCTTTAATTGAAATACTTATTAATTTAAAAAATACATCATCTATGATTGACCGATTTAGAGAAGATATTTGTGAGTGAAAATTGATTTAATGTTGATTGTAAATCATTATTAACATAGTAAAGTCATTTAATTTTGTGAAATAAAAAATAAAAATAAATAAATATACAAATATATAAAAATATAAAAATTTCTTTTTGAAAAAAGAAAAAGAAAAACATATTTGATAATCAGGCCATGAGAACTTCCTTTGATAACCGACTGTTATTAAATTTGTGAGAAGAAACCATTAGAACCGGCTCGATCTGGTTCCCAGGTTCCCATTACGCACGTATAGAACTCAATCGAACGCGATCCGGTTCCCATGTTCCCATCAGGCAATAGCGTACTTTGCGCCGCTGGAGCGCAAGAGCGCGAGCGACTCGTCGGGGTTTGCGCGCTTGCGGTGGCGCAATGTCGACGCTGCGTGCGAGGATTTGGATCCCGGGAGCCGCGGGCAAGATCGGCGGACATGGTTCTCATGCAAGAGAAGCTGGGACTTTAGCTGTGAGTAGAGGTCTCGGATTTCTGAAAGCAGCGGGAAGTCAGTATTCTGGGATTGCAGCGGAGGGCCGGGGTTTAGTAGGATCCAGTCTACAATGGAAGATCGGTGTGGGAAGAGGAGAATGGGACAGTGGAAGGAGACGGGTAGTTGTGTCGGGTGTGGTGGAGAACAAGAAGCGAATGGGGATTTCCACTGTTGTATTGGAGAAAGGGCAGGAACGGTTATGGCATACGTTGCCGTCGGGTTTGTGCTTGGAGGTGCTGTTGCAAAGGGCTTCCGAGGTTGCAGAAGAAGAAGAAGTTGTTCATAAGAGAAAACCGGCGTTGGTGATGGTGCATGGATCTTACCATGCAGCTTGGTGTTGGGCCGTGTTCTGGATGGACTATTTTGCTGCGAGAGGTTATGATTGTTGGGCCGTCAGTTTGCTGGGGCAAGGTGGCAGTGATGTTCCTCCGCAACAGGAAGTGGCAGGTAGCATTCAATCTCATGCACGCGACATCGCAGATTTCGTTCATCACCATTGCCGTAACGACGACCCTCCTCCGATTCTTATAGGTCACTCTTTTGGCGGCCTCATAGTGCAGTTCTATCTTTCCCAACTCTCCACGATGCACGGAGACGACGAGGAGCCTCAAAACCCTAGTGAGAAACCCTATCCAAGGATTGCAGGAGCGATTCTGGCATGTTCGGTACCTCCAACAGGAAATGTGGATGTCGTGAAGCGGTACCTAAGGTCGAAGCCAATAGCCTCGATCAAGGTGACACTAAGCTTAGCGGCAAAGCTCTTTGCCAGTTCTCTGTCCTTGTGCAGGGAAACGTTTTTCTCGCCAAGCATGGATGATGCACAAGTGATCAAGTATCAGAAATTGATGAAGGAAAGCTCTCACATCCCTTTGTTCAATCTGCGGGAATTGAATGCGACATTGCCCATACCTCCTCCTCCGCCATCTGCATTGTGTCCTCCTGTGCTGGTTGTGGGTGCTGAGAATGATTTCGTACTTGATTGGCAAGCAGCAGAGGAGACTGCAGCCTTCTATGGAACTACACCACACTGTGTCACTGGTGTTGCACATGATATGATGCTTGATATCTGCTGGAAAGATGCAGCACAAGTTCTCTTGCAGTGGCTTGAAGAACAGCAGGGTTGCTAATCCTCTTGTGCAATCTACACACACACACATTCATGTAAGTATGGAATTTTGCACCATTCTGATTTGCCATTCTGCCACTGTCAAAAATCCCACTCTCATACATATTTATTGTATGATAGTGACATTCATGACTGAGTCTCTGCCACTGCTCGCGGAAATGTCCTGCTTCCAGGAATGTGGGACAAACTCTATGCAATTTTGCCATTCTGCCACCTTCAAATCCTGCTCTCCTATTTGCAATGTATGATGGTGACATTCATGACTGAGTCTTCCCTGCCTAGGATTTTGCAAGGATCTAGGGTTTTTGGGATCTAGGGAGAAGCTCTAGGATCCTAGATCTAAGCTCTAAGATCTAGGATTTTTTTGGGAACCCTAGATTCCTGAAAACCCTATAGCTTCTCCTAGGCAGGGAAGACTCAGTCATGAATGTCCATTTGGTTTTTGGGGATGTGAGCAAAGCTTTCCATCTGTATCTTCTGTTGTCCTGGCTCCTTATGTTTTCTTGTCTAGATTGCCTTTTGTGGGAAACAGAACATATAATTCTTCCATCAATCCAAAGAAACATTCCAGGCCTTACATGAAGCTCAATCTGTGGAAGAGACATGCTTTTGACACAATGTATTTGAAGGGTTGTTCCTGAAAGCTCCTTGTACCATGCAAATCTGTAAGATCTTTTTAGATTTTTGCAGAAACCATGAACAAATGAGATCTTTGATGTAGACAGCAAGGACTCCACCAAAGAGTTGCAAAGCTTTTTGCATTATTGAATACAATTCTGAGCTTCTGCTGTACTTTGAGTGAACCCATCTTCTGATCAATTTAAAATTCTGAGTTTCTCATGTACTGAGTCATATCATCTTCTGAACAAATTATGTACTAAAGAAGATGACAGGTTTTTGCAAAATAGACATAGCGCCCAGGGCTGCAGAATGTGAACTCATCAGGGCCATATTCTGTACCATATAAAGCCTCTGGGAGAGCCAGTGTGTAAAAGGGTGAAATAATAGGTTCCTCCCCACTGTCCGAGATTTTGAAGGCTGATTCTGGTATAAATCATCATCAAGCAGAACACCATCACAGCAGAATCTGGACTTCCCTGAAAACAGCAAGAATTCTTGAATTTTAGAAGTCCACAATAGGCAGCTGGATTTTCTCAAATTTCCTTTTCAAGAAAGGTGTACTTCTAATCTTGGCTTTCAGTTTTGTTGTAACGAAGAAAAGACAACCCATTGTTTCTATGCCTTCTGTGATGGGTTTAGGGTTTGCAAAAATGTTTCCATCTTTAGTTTCATGTTGGATGGATTGGCAGGAAACTTAAATTCTGCTCTATTTTAGAACTGAGGCTTTATCTACAATTTGACAGAAATGCTTTTCCAAAAAATGGGAGGTCAAGCTAACCTGTTTCAGAAGAATGTGATTACACTTGGTTATGGAGAATGTTGCCATCCCATATCTACAATTTGACATAAAAGCTTTTCCAAAAAACAGGATGTCAAGCTAACCTGTTTCAGAAGAATACAATTTGACTCAGCTTTGGAGAATGTTGCCATCCCATATTGCAGTTCTGGTGGAGCAGTTCTGATGTAGTCATGCATGAGGAATGAAGACAGGACAACAAACAACAGGTTGCTGGGATGTATCGTATGTCAGTTACTTGGTAAGCAAAAGTGGACCGCTGAAAACAGAGAACCTTTACAAGCACCCAGATTGGTGTACATGAGTATAGAAGTCAGCAGGGTGTCGGGAAACCACAAATCCAGCTTCTTTGCTTCCCAACTTTACAAACAGAACAAAATTGTGTATTCTAAATCTGTGGGTCTAGACTTGTTATCAGAAGCTTTGCCGTAACCTCAAGGTCAAACTTCCTTAGAACATCCAATGATCTTCCTACACATGCAAATGCCTTAACACTGCCATCATCTACAACATCTCTTGAAAAGACTTAGGTGAGAATGTAACTGCAGCAGTTAAATCTTTTCTTTTTCCACCACTACTTTCAAATAGCTGACAAAACTCCAATGTAGATTGACTGCCATTGACAACATCAGCTGCGCATGCCCCTACATGTCTAGGAATAGGTGGGTGGAAAAGTAACCGCAAGAACCAATCATTTTCCTGACACTAACTTGAATAACTGATTAAAACGCATGTATAGATTCACTGCTATTGATGAAGGTCAGCTGTGGTGGTCAGCCCCTACAGCATCCTGCACTGACTTGAAGCCATCGCGCTCTAAACAAGCTGCCAATTCTGCCTGTTATACCCACCACCACATTTGCACACAGAGAGTTTCATGAATAATCATCATGGTTCACCAAAAATCAAAAAAACAAAAAGACCTGTGACCACCTAAGTGTGGATAGAAGACACTGTTGATGTTTCCCTAAGAAAAGGCACACCTTGATCCGTGGCAGCATTGATGGGCCTTCATAAGCAAATGCAGTGTAGAGCTGCACCAAAGTAGCACCTGCCCGGATCTTCAAGTATGCATCTTCCCCACTGTACAAGTCAAATAGGAAGACAGTCAAATCCTTGACCCAACTGTGACGTGCAGCAATTGCATGCAGATGACTGCTTGTCAAACATGAACTTTGTTCAGAATTTATTTCATATTTGCATACTACCCAAGCCCAGTGAACATAATGTACTTCCTCTGAGGTCTATTGACCTCTGTTCAACAGATCCTCTATGCTTTACAGGTATCAAATTGTGTCACCACAAGCTACAAGACTAGTATTCAGTGCTGTCTAAAGCCTTTCCAACCAGATGACTTCAAAATCAGCATTCATCAATTCTGCCATGCCCCACCTGCACAAAAGGTGGGAAACTCCCACTACACTACTAGCAGCCCGTTTCAGATTCTGAAATTTTCTGCAAATCAAGTAAACTTGTAGAAAGTACAGAACATACCTGGCAATACCTCCACAACCAATGAGAGGGATTTTTCCCTGTCCAAAGCAAGAAATGCAAATGAGATTGCAGAGAAATCTCCACAAAAAGGCATTTCAAAAGTATCCTTCACAAGAATAGAGAAATCTCCATTCTCACGATGAAGAAGAAACAGCAAGGTTAACACTTCCTCAGGAAGCCACAGAAAGAATCAAACAAGGGAAGACAGAAAACAAACGAAAAACGAAAAACACACACTGGTATGAACAAAAGTGCCAGTCTCACACCTGTTCAGGGACCATCAACAGTAGTATGTATGATAGTGACTTAACTATCACAACTTCCCCACTGACTTCATCAGCTCCCTAC
>Ga0116231_10014769_pt1 | contig 10360 bp, 8 predicted proteins | sample S1TSphgellanicum_2_FD_89695 | JGI IMG/M metagenome (GOLD analysis project Ga0116231, IMG submission 89695) | Host-associated microbial communities from peat moss isolated from Minnesota, USA - S1T2_Fd - Sphagnum magellanicum MG | ecosystem: Host-associated > Plants > Peat moss > Unclassified... | reverse complement strand
TGTCGGAAAAAGGCGCGCAGGCAAGGCGCGGAAAGCTGCAAGCACTCCGGTGGTCCTGCTGCATGGAACTCGCAAGTCTCCATTGATATGCTGTAGACACACCTAGAACAGCATCCGTTTGGTCGGGACGTATAACGTCTAATGAAGGGATGGGGAAGATGTCCAAATGCGGAATGATTGCCTGCCGGGCCGCAGCGGGTTCGGGTGGTGAATCGTCCGAACTCTCTCCGTCCCCCGTCAGTCGGCACCAATCGTGAACTCATCGGCCGCGGCGTCATTTTTGAGATGCGGCAACAGGCTCCGTATGCGCGGACAGCGCTCGCTGCGTGGGATGATTGCCATGCTGACTCTCGCGTCGTTGATGTTTGGCATACAACAAAGTTTCGCGCATGCCGCTGCGACATACCCGGAGGAGGCCATCAAGGCCATCTTTTTGTACCGCTTCGCAGGCTATGTGACTTGGCCACCATCAACGGCGAATGCTCCCGAATTCACGATTGCAGTTCTCGGCGCGGAGAGTGTGGCCGGGCAACTCAAGGAGTTCTTGCCGGAGCATCCCATCCAAGGCCGGCCTGCGCGCGTCGCGACGATCCAAGACGTAAGCCAACTTGGGGACGCGCAGATGCTCTACATAGGTCCGGGTTTCACCGGCAAGCTGAGAGCCATCATCGAAGCGCTGAAGGATCGACCGGTCCTGATCGTAACGGATCAGCCCGGGGCGCTCGAGGACGGAAGCACGGTCAATTTCCTACTCGAACAAGAACACGTGCGCTTCGAGATCTCCACCGCCGCCGCCAAGCGGTCGGGCCTCCAAATCGGCTCAGGTCTGCTTGCGGTTGCCGAGCGCGTAAAGACCGGCGATGTGCGCGGAAGGTCGATATGCCGGCAATTCCGCGAAAACCCTCCGCCGTGCGCACTGCAGCTTGCCACGCAAATCAATCCACACCGATACCGCGAGGGGGGTTGATGCAGACTATGTCCGGTGCACTGCGCCGGCTCCGGCTAACACGTCCGGCCGGCGAGCATAGCGTACGTCACAAGCTCCTTGCCGTCATCGTGCGCACTACGGCGATTGCTTTGTTTCTCGCGGCCGTCGCGATGTCGCTCGTCGATATGACCGCATATCGAAATGCGCGCGCCTTGCAGCTATCGACCGAGGCAGGGATCCTCGCGCTTGCGACGGCCCCGGCCCTCGCGTTCGACGATCAAGCCGCCGCGCAACGCAGTCTCAGCGCCTTGCGTGCACATGCCGCCGTGATGGCGGCCGCGCTCTACACTGCCGACGGATCGCTCTACGCCTCCTATTCCAAAGCGGACCGACCAGCGCCTCCGGTGCGGCTCCCTGCCTCTCTCGACTCGGTGACACAATTGAGGGACGAGGTGCGTGTCACGCAGCGCATCACACATAACGGCGAGTACCTCGGAACCATCTATCTGCGGGCCCGTTTCGACATGCTGCCGCGCATCTTCACGTACTTCGCGATCACACTGCTGGTGACGGTGCTGGGCGGCATCGCTTCCTTGGTTCTTTCGACACCGCTGCAGCAAGCCATCTCGACACCGCTCGATTCGATGACGCGTGTCGCGAGCCGTGTGGTTGAAGAGCGCGACTATTCGCAGCGTGCTGCCAAGGGGGCAAATGACGAAATCGGTCTGGTCGTCGATGCCTTCAACCGAATGCTCGATGAGGTGCAAGCGCGCACCCGCGCGCTCGAAGTGTCCGACGCAGCGCTCAGAAAAGCGGATCGCAGGAAGGATGAGTTCCTGGCGACCCTCGCTCACGAGTTACGCAATCCCCTTGCACCGATTCGAAACGCGGCCGAGCTGCTTCGGCTTCACGCGGCCGATGACCGGCAACGAGAGAAGGCGCGCGAGATCATTTCGCGGCAAGTCAAGCGGATGGGCCTGCTGCTCGACGATTTGCTGGATGTCTCGCGAATCACCCAGCAACGTTTGGTGCTCAAGAAGGAGCAGGTCAGCCTGGCCTCCGTGGTATCGACGGCTGTTGAGACAGTGCGACCCCTGATCGATACGAAGCAGCACTCCCTGGAAGTGTCGTTACCCCCGAATCCCATAGAGCTCGATGCGGATCCGCTGCGTCTTTCCCAAGCCGTCTCCAACCTCCTCCACAATGCCGCCAAATATACCGATCCATGCGGTCACATTCGGTTGAGTGCCGAGCTAACGGCGAGCGAACTTTGCATTGCAGTCTCGGACAGCGGTATTGGTATAGACCCGGAATTGTTGCCGACAATATTTCAGATGTTCACGCAAGTCGATGCACCAATTGATCGGACTGAGGGGGGCTTAGGGATCGGACTTGCTTTGGTGAGGGGCTTGGTGGCCTTGCACGGAGGCACAGTTGAGGCGGTAAGTGCCGGAGCGGGCCAAGGGAGCACATTCACTCTCCGACTGCCGGGAGCGTGCGTGCGCGCCTGCAAGTCTCACGACGATACAGGTGAACCAGGGAGCCGAATGCCTCATGGCCCGACGCGCAGGATTCTCGTGGCTGATGACAATGTCGATGCCGCCGAAAGTTTGGCGCTCATCATAAGAATGTGGGATCACGAGGTATCGGTCGCTCAAACGGGCTCAGCTGCGCTAGAGATTGCGCTGCGGGATCGGCCCGATGTCTGCATTCTGGACATCGGCATGCCGGGCCTCAGCGGCTATGAGGTAGCTCGAAGCATCCGGACTCAACCCTGGGGACGCGACACCGTCCTTTTCGCGATGACCGGGTGGGGACAATCCGAAGATGTAGAACGCGCCAAGGCCGCTGGCTTCAATGAGCACATGACCAAACCGGTCGATCTCGCTCGACTGGCGGATCTGTTGGCACATCACGGCGCACAACTTGGCGACGCGACGTTGCCGTAAGACAAGGGAGCGATCAATGGCAGCTGAGACCGTTGCGATACTACGGCGGTATATCAATAGCACCGGTCGTGCGCTTTTGCGCGCCTGCCTGAGCAGGCCCACGGCGCTCTTCTTTTCGATCCAGCTCGCCAGCTACGGTGCGTCCGCACTCAGTGACGCGTCCGCTTCCGCTCCACCAACCGATTTACCAGCGTCTGCCGAACTGTCCCAGATGAGTCTCGAAGAGCTGATGAATGTGCAGGTCACTTCGGTCTCGCGGCGACCGCAGAGACTCATACAGGCGGCGGCGGCCATTCAGGTGATCACGAGTGAGGATATCCGTCGTTTTGGCGCGACAAGCCTTCCGGAGGCTTTGAGACTCGCCGACAACCTCGAGGTTGCGCAGATCAATGCCCATGACTGGGCCATCAGCGCGCGCGGCTTCAATGCCGATTTGGCGAACAAGCTATTGGTTCTGATCGATGGGCGAGCCGTATACACGCCGCTTTACGGAGGTGTTCTTTGGAACGTGCAGGATTATCCGCTCTCCGATATCGAGCGCATCGAGGTCATCAGCGGGCCAGGCGGTACATTATGGGGTGCTAACGCGGTCAACGGAGTGATCAACATCATCACGAAGTCGGCCCGAGATACGCAGGGACTGCATGCCGAAGCCGCCGGGGGCAATAAGCTGGACGATCAGGAAGAGTTGCGGTACGGCGCGGCGCCAACCGCTGGAATGTATATGCGTGCGTATGGTCAATACACCGGGCGCGGCGATGACGTTACGACGACCGGCGCACGTGCGCTTGACGCGTGGCAGATCGGTCGAGGCGGCTTTCGCCTGGATGACGATGCGACACTCCAGGATCGACTCACCCTGCAGGGAGACGTGTATCACGGCGTTGAGGATGCCGGCGGCGTCGGTGAGGAAGATATGTCGGGCGGCAACATCCTCGGTCGGTGGACACATCTTGCGCCGAGCGGCTCGTCCATGAGCCTACAGATCTATTACGATCACACCTATCTGAGCCAGCCGTACCCCGCCAGCCCTGCGGCACCCCCGTATTACAGCGGCTTTCCCGCCACCGCTCTCACGGACCAACTGAACACGGATGACGCTCAATTCCAGTATCAATTCACAGCAGGCGTGCGTCAGCAATTTATCTGGGGTTTGGACTATCGAGCAACTCAGGAGCTCAACGAAGGACTATTCGTGCGTTTTCTTCCCCAGCAGCTGGACCAGAATCTCTATAGCGGTTTCCTTCAGGATCAGATCATGCTCGTTCCGGCCATGTCGCTGATCCTCGGCTCAAAACTCGAGCACAATGACTATACCGGTTTCGAGGTCGAACCCAACGTGCGCTGGCAGTGGAATCCTGAGGCGCAACAGCTGCTGTGGGCCGCAGTGTCGCGCGCCGTGCGCACCCCCTCTCGTTATGACCGCGATTTGCAGATACCCACGGGCCTCACGAATGCACCAGCGCCAATCGTATTCCCGACTTCATTCCTCAAGGGAAGTGAGAATTTCCTCTCAGAAACGGTGATTGCCTATGAATTCGGCTATCGCGCCGCCGTCGGATCGAAATGGTCCGGATCGTTGTCGACGTTCTTCAACGATTACGATCACCTGCGCAGCACCACCGCAACGGCCACCACACCCGACTACCCATTCCCATTTCCGGTATATTTCCAGAACAATCTGGAGGGCACCACCGAGGGCCTCGAGTTCAGTAGCTCCTATCAGCTGCTCGACTGGTGGCAATTGCACGCGGGCTACAATTTGCTACTCGAGCACTTGCATGTGCGGCCCGGTCAAGTCGATGCAACCGGTGCACTCAACGAGACGGCCGACCCGAAGGGCCAGGCGTTCCTGCGCTCGAGTATGGACATGCCACGAAGCATGACGCTGGACGCAGCCTTGCGATGGGTGGATGCGCTACACATCGACAACGGCCCCACGGGAGGGCCGGTCGTAGGCGTGGTACCGGCCTACTGGCAGTTAGACGCCCGCCTCGCGTGGCAGGCGACGCGGAAGCTCGCGCTATCGATTGTCGGCCAAAACCTGCTAAAGGAATACCACGTAGAATACGGTTACCCCTCGCCGGGACGTGAACAAATCGCACGCAGTGTTTTTGTAAGACTCACATGGAATGATTAATTCCCAACGGGACTGTTCCCTGACAGTCGAGTGAAATCATGCAGGTCGGATCTCGGTCAAGCCGAACAGCATGGAGAATGCGCCAGGCAGGAACACCGATGGGAGCTGACGGGGGACACCGGCACGCATGGCGTGACCCCTTACGCTCTTGCACCGCTTTGACGGCGGGGGTGAACGCGACGTCGCTGGAGTAGTTCATGAAATTCGCGTTCCGCGTCAGTTAGAAGCCCATGTCACTCAAGGAGGGGTGCTCATCGGGCCTGCGACCCAATGGCCAGTGAAAGCGCCGCTCATCCTCGTGTATCGGCGCGTCATTGATGCTCGCCAATCTCACTCGCATGAGTCCATGCTCGTCGAACTCCCAGTTTTCGTTGCCGTAACTGCGAAACCAGTGTCCGCTGTCATCGTGCCACTCGTAGGCAAAGCGGACGGCGATGCGATTCTCCCGGCAGCCCCAGATCTCCTTCGTCAGCCGATAGTCGAGCTCGCGCTGCCACTTGCGGATAAGAAAAGCTTCGATCGCCTCCCGTCCTTGCAAGAACTCGGCGCGGTTACGCCAGCGGCTGTCGGGCGTATAAGCAAGCGCAACCCTTTTGGGGTCACGGCTATTCCAGGCGTCTTCTGCCAAGCGCACCTTTTGGGTGGCGCTCTCGAGCGTAAAAGGCGGTAACGGCGGTCTGTCCATCATATCTCTCCGGTAATTTTGAATGTGTCGAGACATTGAGGTTCGAGTGCAGGGCCGGCGGCGGACTCGAGTCCGCCGCCGGCTCCCCGCGTGCTGTAACCTGAACTTACGCGGCCTTGCTGGCTTTAACGACCGGAAAATCGATCTCCGTCTCACCGACCGTGTTGATGTAGTTCGTCCAGGTGTTGAGCGCCACGTGCTGCACGATCTCGATGATCTGTGCGTCCGTGTAACCCGCCGCCTTGACCGCCGCAAAGTCATCACTCGTGATGTGGCCGCGAGTGTCCGTGACGCGCACCGCGAATTTCACGGCGGCATCGGCCTTCACATCGTTGGACGCGCCGTGCCGGTTCGCGGTGATCTCCGCGTCGTCGAGCTTGGCCACATTGCGCGCTAGATAGGTATGCGCCGACAGGCAGTAGTCGCATCCATTGATTTCGGCGACAGCGAGCGCGATCCGCTCACGGGTGGCAGCCGGTAATGCGCCGTTGCCGAGCGCGCCGGAGAGGCTCACATAGCCCTCCAATGCCGCCGGACTGTTGGCGACGAGACGGAACAGGTTGGGCGCGACGCCGAGCTGCTTCTTGACCGCCTGCAGCAGCGGCTGGGATGCGGCCGGGGCCGCTTCGATGGAGGTGGGGGTGGGAATGCGTGGCATGGAAATTCTCCTTGAAGTTGTCGAGTCATGAGGCCCGGTTGGCCCGCGAGACAAACGTTACGTTCTTCCATTAAATTCCACTAGTCGCTATATTCGCGAATCACTATTCCAATAAATGGGAGAATAATCTGAACCGGCTCGAAGCGATGGGCGTGTTGGTAGCAGTCATCGACGCCGGCAGTCTGTCGGCCGCGGGACGCAAGCTAGGGATGCCGCTCGCGACGGTAAGCCGGAAAGTTTCGGATCTGGAGGTGGAGCTCAAAACGCGCCTGTTGATCCGTTCCACCCGGCAACTGACGTTGACCGAGGCCGGGCGCGGCTACGTGGCTGCGTGCCGAAAGATCCTCGAGGATGTGAACGAGGCTGAGCGCGCCGCCGCCGGCGAGTACAGCGCGCCGCGCGGCGAGCTGGTCGTCACGGCACCGGTCGTGTTCGGGCGCCTGCATATGTTGCCGGTACTCATCGAGTTCTTGAGGGCCTACAGGCAAGTCAACGTCCGGCTAGCCCTCGGCGATCGCATCGTCAATCTTCTCGAAGACCATGTGGATATGGCCCTGCGCATTGGCACACTGCCCGATAGCGGCTTGATTGCCACGCACCTCGGCAGCATCCGTCGCGTCGTGTGCGCGAGCCCTGCCTACCTCTCGAAATCTGGCGCGCCGGCGGCGCCTCGCGATCTCGCAGCCCATCAGTGCATCAGTTTCGAGCTCTTGGCTACGGCGAGCACCTGGCGATTCAATGTGGATGGTGTCGAAACCAACGTCCCGATTGACCCGCGGCTCACCGTGTCGAGCGCCGAAGCCGCCATCGATGCCGCGATCGCGGGGCTTGGGGTGACTCGTGTGTTGTCTTATCAGGTTGAATCGGCACTGCGCGCTGATGCATTGCGGTTGGTATTGGAGTCGTTCGAGCCGCAGCCGCTGCCTGTCAGTTTTCTCTACTCGAGTCAGGGTCGCCTGCCGCTCAAGCTGCGCGCGCTGCTGGATTTCGCGGCGCCGCGGTTACGAGCCCGCCTGCAGCAGGCGCAGGCCGCTCTCGATTCGGTCCACGCACCCGTAACCGCTGCGCGTCGCGCGCGAAACAGGCGATAGACAGCCCGTGTCGACCCTTCAAGCTGTTACGCAAACACCGCGTCGCGGGCCAACAGTCCGCGTACCAGGCTGTCGAGGTCTCGGCCCTCGCAAAGATCGGCATCCACCACCAGTGATGCGCATCGAACGCTCGCACCGACAGGGGCGGTACTGCAAACGCAACAATCGGAGTGCGACGATCGCCATGCGTCGATACCGTGGCGACCTTATGAACCTCGTTTGGAGTAACACGATGAAGAACGCCTTTGATCCCCGCGGCGCCGACCGTCACGTTGGCCTCATGCAGGCGCTCGCGCGGTACATCGAGGAGCACGCCGATGAACCGCTCTCGCTCAAGACACTTGCAAAGCAGGCGCAGCTCTCGCCGACTTACCTGCAGCGTGTCTTCAAGGGGGCACTGGGGGTCTCCCCGAAGTCATACCACGACGCGGCACGCCTGCGACTGCTTAAGGACGCTCTCAAGTCGGGGAAGACGGTGTTGGACTCGATCGCCGAGGCGGGTTTTCAGTCGACCAGCCGGGTGTACGGTCACGCCACCCGCAGTCTGGGAATGACCCCATCGACGTATCGCTCCGGAGGCGTCGGCGAGACTATTGCCTATTCATTTCGCGATACCTCGCTCGGCCCCCTGCTGATGGCGGCGACACAGCGGGGTGTGTGCTTCGCTCAATTCGGAAAGACCAAGAAATCCCTCCTCGAGCAGCTGCAGAGGGAGTTTCCCAAGTCGACCGTCCTGGAGTCCGATGCAACGCAGTCACCCGCCTTGGACGCCTGGATTGAAGCATTGGAGGCACACATCGATGGCAGTGCGCCGCGTCCGGAAGTTCCGCTTGATCTGCGCGGCACGGCGTTCCAGATTCGCGTGTGGCGATTCCTCCTGGATGTGCCGGACGGCGACGTACTGAGCTATACGGAAGTTGCGCACGGCATCGGCGCAGCAAATTCAGTGCGCGCCACAGCGTCGGCGTGCGCCGCCAATCGAATCGCGGTACTCGTGCCCTGTCATCGTGTGTTGCGAAGCGATGGCGGACTTGGCGGCTATCGCTGGGGGCTCGAACGCAAACGCGTCCTCATCGACCGCGAACGCGCGCGACGAACGTGATGGGCCCGGGGGTCACTCAGTGGCAGGTTCGGTTGGCACGACGGTGGACTGCACGAGCCGGCCGAAACGCCACAGCTCGACCGGAACGCGACGACTAATCTGCTCGGCGCCGAGCGCACGGTGGTCACCACGGCATGATCCCAAATTAGAGGTGTCCAAATCGTAGCGCGAGCACTCTTATTCATTGCGGCGAAAATCAGGGGAGATATCGAAATGTGCAATAGATGGATGTCAAGGATGCTCATTGGCTTGTCGACGCTGGCAGGCGTCACCGCTTTGGCAGGGCAACCGCCGGACGTCGTCAGCAGCGATTCGGCGAGCAACACGGCTATGGGAACCGATGCGTTGCTTTCGATCACGAGCGGCTACCAGAACACGGGTGCCGGCAATGACGCGCTGCTCAGCACCTCAACCGGATACAAAAACACAGCTATCGGCTTCGCGGCACTCGAGAACAATAGCACCGGGTACGATGATTCCGCGTTTGGATCCGGAGCGCTCCTATTGAACACAACTGGTTCTGACGATACGGGGCTGGGCATGGATGCGCTCTATCACAATTTGGAAGGAAGCCAAAATACGGCCGCGGGTACGCAAGCGCTTTATAGCAATACGACCGGCACCTCCAATTCGGCGAATGGAAATGGGGCTCTCTACTACAATCTCGGTTCCGGGAATGATGCCACAGGCACATACGCTCTTGTCCAAAACACGTCGGGCGGATTCAACACCGCGTCCGGAGCTGCAGCTTTGGACAAAAACACGGTTGGCAATTACAACGTCGCCGTCGGTTATGAAGCGCTCTTTTTCAACCAGAGCGGCTCCAACAATGTGGGGGTCGGATTTCGTTCACTTTATTACAGCACAGGTAGTGACAACGACGCTTTCGGCTACGAAGCTCTAGGAAATCTATTTAATACAAGCACCGGATCCGGAAACACGGCGCTCGGCCACATGTCAATGATGAACAACACCGCCGGTGGGAGTCAGAACATCGCGATCGGCTATGGCGCCGGCAATGACGCCGCCGAGTTGACCCACGGCAACAACAACATCGACATTGGCAGTCCTCTCCCGTCGAACGAAAGCGACAAGATCAGGATTGGTGTGAACGGCACGCAAACGGACACGTTCATTGCCGGTATTGGCACCGCCAAAGTCACCGGTGCGGCGGTTTATGTGACGTCCTCCGGGCAGCTTGGTGTTCTCGCGTCCTCGGAACGCTACAAGACGGCCATCGCGCCGATGGGCGCGAGCACCGACAAACTGGCGAAGACTAGGCCCGTCATCTTTCACCTGAAGGACGAACCCGAGGGCGCTGTGCAGTACGGACTCATCGCCGAAGAGCTCGACAAGTTGTATCCGGAGCTCGTGATTCGCGACGCCAATGGCGTGATCCAAGGTGTGCGTTACGACGAGCTCGCGCCGATGCTGCTGAATCGATTGCAGCAGCAGCAATCTATCATTTTGGCACAGGCGGACCAAGCCGTTGCGCAGGATGCGCGGATTGCCGAGATTGGTGCGCGCGAGCAAGCGTTGCAGAGCCAGCTCGCTGACGTCCTCAAAGCCCATCAGGAAATGCGCGCTGCGTTCGCGCAGTCCAATCTGCAATCCGCGCGGCTGGCCCTGCGATAGGGCGGACAGCCGTCGAGGGCCCGCGATAGATAAAGAATTTTTACAAACCAAATACAGGAGATACCGAAATGTGCAATAGATGGATGTCAAGGATGCTCATTGGCTTGTCGACGCTGGCAGGCGTCACCGCTTTGGCAGGGCAACCGCCGGACGTCGTCAGCAGCGATTCGGC
>Ga0116231_10014768_pt1 | contig 10360 bp, 9 predicted proteins | sample S1TSphgellanicum_2_FD_89695 | JGI IMG/M metagenome (GOLD analysis project Ga0116231, IMG submission 89695) | Host-associated microbial communities from peat moss isolated from Minnesota, USA - S1T2_Fd - Sphagnum magellanicum MG | ecosystem: Host-associated > Plants > Peat moss > Unclassified... | reverse complement strand
TACAAGTAACAAGGACTTTACTTCATCCAACAACTTAAGGTGAAATGCAATATACATTGGAACTCCTAGTAAACATAAAACATAGGTAGGTAAGGAGTGACAAGTAAATCATTTACCTGTTAGATGATGAGTAGCCAAAATAAATAAAATTAAAGGTTTAATATTATGAAAAAAAAAAAAAAAAAAAAACCAACAATGATGACTTGTCAATGCACTTAACACTGATGAAAAAAATCTTAATAAAAGAATTGTATTTCACAATTTCTCATCATCATAGTTCATCGTTACAAGTAACAAGGACTTTACTTCATCCAACAACTTAAGGTGAAATGCAATATACATTGGAACTCCTAGTAAACATAAAACATAGGTAGGTAAGTAGTGACTAGTAAATCATTTACCTGTTAGATGATGAGTAGCCAAAATAAATAAAATAAAAAACAGTAAATATAATATATAGAACTATCAAGTTTGCAAAATTTTGACATCAATAGGTACATAATTTTATTAGCTTTTAACATTTAGGGCAAGTGTTTTCTTTTATAAAAAATTTATAAAAAATTACTACTTAACTTGAAAATCCAAATTCCTTGCTAGATTAATCACAAATAGTTAAATATTTTTAGTCGCATAAGAAACTCCCATGAAATGTGTAAGGTGTAAATGAAATCACATGCATTTACAAAGTTCATTTCCTAGTTTCATTGATCAATGGAAGCACACTAAGGTCTATCATTTATAGCAATGGGAAGTACTTTTAAAAATCCATATCCAATGTATTTGGAAACTAATTTAGAATATGAATATTTAGATATAATTAAAATTGCCATCTTGTTTCAAATTTCAAGTCATGGTGTCACAAGGCATTTTTTTTAAATCCTAAAAGAGAGTTCCAGAAATTAATCATTTTTTTATTTTTAAAAGAGCTTTTTAAATAATTGTAGTTTTGGGACATTGAAAAGGTGACAAGATAATAAATTAAACTCATATTTCACTCATTTAATTTTACATTTTTAAAACATTAATCATGCAAAATAATTTTTCAAATACATAAGTCTAATACATTGTAAAATAAAAGTCTATATTTATGAGTTTTATAAGCTTAACAAAATCTTGCCAAAATTCAAAAGTCCATTACTTGCTTATTGAGTATTCATAATTTTGAAATGTTTTTCCATTCTTGGAAGGTTAAATGTGTTAGCTTTACATAAGTGAGTTTTCTTTTAAATTATTAGAAATGCATTATGTTATTTCAATGATGATGATTCATCCAAACTGATTTAGGGAGAATATGTTCCATATATCATCTTTTGGATGATTCCAAAATGGAATATGTTTAGTCTATTACCCAATAAATAGGATCAAAAGGTGTTTTTTTAATGTGCCTTTCTATTTAAAAAAATTCAAATCATAATCATGAGTAGATTTCAATACCTCTTGCACACTTGCATCCCATTTCTTTTCAATGAAATTTGAACTCAATTCATGCTGCATGCAATGTCATCATATATTTTCATTTGAATGAAACTTAATTTCACAAAATCAATCCATGTTTTCATCAACAACTAAGTTGTAATTCATAGCAACACAGACCCCAAGTTTTAAAATATTGAAGAGATACAAAAAAAATGTGTTGTTTTTTGGGTTTAGGGTCACTGCCCTGATTTCATTTCATAACTTCTTATTCACTTTGATCTTCCTAATCAAATAATTTCTTTCTTTACAATAATCTCATAATTCCCCCTAAAATTACCAGGGCTACATGAAATCAAATCCTCTTACAAACTTGATTCATGATCATCATGCAAAGAATTTGTCCTTTAAATGCATGTTCCAACAATTCTTTGGTTCTATCAACTAGTTGTTCATTGGCAACATCCCCCCAACATGCCTCAAGGTTTCTATCCATCACTTTCCCCAAGCTCCTGAACTCTCAGATAGTAAACGAACTTGGAAGTGTTTCCACTTGATATTTCCAAACCATGTGACATATATCTGTTAATGGACCATAGATGGGATAGAACCCAAAATTGAGCTTCTCATTCATAAGAGGGATATTGCAATTGCAACAGTAATACAGTGCAAGGAGGTTTTGCAGGACACCAATCCAGAAAGATTTGCATCTCCAGGCTTGACTAGGTAGCAAAATAGCAACTGCTATTAACAGAGGAAAAACATACACTGACTTAGTAAACGAATGAGCTTGCCAGAGATGGAAGATAGGTGCTGCTGCAGAAAAAGCTCCCAATTGTTGATGAAACAAGGTTCAGCTGTCTTTATGGAGAACTGGAGTAGATTAAGAGATGAAGACCCATGTTGACCAAATTCTCCACAAAAAACCAAGAGCAAAATGTAAGCAGATGCTGGCCCCTATTCAGGAGACACAGATTCCACCGGTACATCCTTCACCTGAGGTGACAGACTGCAAAAGTCAACATGACACAAAATGGGGAACATAGCTCAGGTTAGTGGTTGCTGTTCCCACTAGCATGCCAATTTTCTTGCATCCACAAATGCCATGAAGGGAGCATGGAAGAAACAGCTATAGCTTCTTTCTCTGTACCTTTCCATGTACTAAAATGTACTGCATCCTATCATGTGCCATACTCAAGCAATTTGTGTGGGGTTCCCAGTCAAACCCTTAGAAGTGAAATCAAAGAATGTTATAGCATTCAGACAAAAATAGTAAGTACCTGCGAGACCAGGATTTCTCAGTCACATGAACACCAAGCCCATTCCCTTCTGGAGATGATGACCGCTTTGCAGGCAGGGAAGAGAGTGTGCGGGGTTGTCCAGCCTGCCGGTCCCGCCTTGGGGAAGACAGTTTGTGATCATGACGTTGGGGAGGGGACCGTGATTCGTGTCCACCACGATGAGAACGATTAGGAGAGGGTGGAGTGTGAGTCCTTTCATGAGGTGCTACCTCATGCTCCACATGTTCTCTGAACAGAAAAGCAGTTCATAAATAGAAATTCTACTTGGCTGACAGTTGTGGCATGTTTAACGTACTCTGAACAAGTACCTAATTTGTATCAGACCATTCAGGCTCCCCTCATGTGACCTTTAGAGGCCACATCAGGAATGACAGTGCCCCACATGCCAGTTAAGGCAATTTCAAAGTAGCAGATGCCAAATTTTGCCATATGCAAGTTTCCAGACTTCCATCTGTCAAATTAAGTATGGCCAATTTTTTGGCATAGATTACTTAAAATAATGACAGTGTCTTGTACTTGTAGGTGCATACCAATCTAGGCTCTATACATGCTCATTATGCATTCAAACATAACTGGCACAACTGCCTGGTGCCACCACCACTAGTTTCACTGACAATACTAGTCAGATGGTGTGACCAGGACTAATCATTCCATTCAAGAAACTGTAAAGTACAAGGTAAGGAGCAAAAGAACCGGAATGGATGACCATAGAAAGTACTCCACTGAGACCATTCCTAATGAAGAGTCACAACTAGGACTAGAAGTGTACCTTGAGCTGTGATGCCTCGGCTGTGGTGTGCGTGATCGCGTACGAGCTGCATTCCATCAACAGAAAGCCTAACAATGAGCATGTACTTTTATGACACAATGCATGGATTATAATTACACAAAGACTATAAATTAGGGAGGCATACTAACTGGGACTTCACTTAACAACAGAAGGGTCTACACCAAAAAGGCCTGCTCAGGAAGTTTACTGCAAGAGATGCTTACATCTGAACCGGCGTGCAGGAGATCGTGGTGGGGAATGCCTACGGAAACCACCTCCACCTGGCCCACTGTATCTCCCTCCTCCACCAGCACGGCTTCCTCCATGGCTAGGGGTGCTGTAGAACAGTCAATAATATATTTCACAAACTGATCTCCATGTCTTGCTGGTCCTGAATACTTGCAGCAAGGAACTGTTGAGTAAAATAACATTTTTCTCACATGTAATACTAATAGTTTATGCTCCCTCACTGCATTACTGTTCATTGAAACAATACAAGCTAGAGAGAGAAAAACTTATTACCTAGATCGCTCCTTAATACGCATCTCTGAAGGTTTCTTCCGGTTCTCTTCAGCAAATACTACAGTGATCTCTCTCCCACCAACAACTTGCCGGTCCATGTTATATTGTGCATCAGCAGCATCTGCAGGGTCCATGTACTGAACAAAGCCAAAGCCACGCGACTCCCTGCAAGAGTACCAGGGCACCATCTCAGAAAAAACCATGAACAAGGGGTGGATAGGTATATGTGTTGAGGATGATACAAACACTCAAATGGAGGGAGGATCAGTTGAATCAGAAACTTGTGTCCGCAGCTACTGAGATAAGGACTGCCTAAAACGCATCTTGTCAACTTCTCAGGTGCACTTACCTTTTGCTCTGGAGCCACTGGCTCAGGAACTAAAGTAGGCAAACCTCAAGAGTCTCTATGCTACTTCAATCTTGTGGAACTGATATCCAAAATCAAACCTCTGTTACAAAGAAACTGGACACATGTAGCTCCCAAACCCACTCCTGCTGCTTTGAGCTCCAATGCAGTCCATTCCCACCTTCACACCATTGACCGTAAACTATTTAACCTACGGCCGGAGAGTGGATGGATAAAGGAGAAAACAAGGAGCTGTCAGCAAGGACCATCCCACAGGACTGCAATCTAATAGGATCCTGTCTGATAGCTGCGAACTGCTCTATCAACAGAGGCCAGGGTGATGAGCCTGTGACTCCCTTCCCCATCGACTACAAAGAGTAAAGCCTCAGTTAGCATACCTTGACCAACTCTTGAAAAAGCATCTCTGCACAGTGATTCTTCAACTTTGATACAACAATCAAATTATCTTCAGACACTTGCAATAAAATCTTCACTTCTTCCTTCGATTGAAGGGCTTGCCATCTCTTCACCCCCTGGCTGTGGCCCCTCTCTTTGCTGTCTTCCTATGCTGAATACTTTGGCTCTCTTTGGGCTTCCCATCACCACTTCCACACATCCCCACAGATCTAACATCCTTGGAGTGAAAAAATGAGCTTGGCAAGACGAGACTCAAGATAGTGGCCACCCCCCACCTTCAGACGCAAAACTTCAAATTTCCAACCAATTTGGGAGTTTCTTCAGTAAAAAAATGTCGTTTGGAGGTCAGATCTGTTTCCCTACTTCCTTTCTGTTTAAGAGCAGGGCTTCCCAAATCCTGTATCATGCTGATGCCACCCAATGGCAATCCAAATGAAGCATTTCAAGAACCCCAGAAAGCTTAACCTTGAAAAACTCAGAAACCAAAAAAGGAAACTCTAATCCATGTGCGGCAATATGCGTCTACAGCTTCTCACCCATTTTGGTTGATCTCCGTGCTAAGGATCTCAAAATACTCGCAGGAATGTCAGATGACGTCAGTATCGCACTTTGCCTTGACAGGCTTGTTAACAAGAGCACACATCCTTTTGTCACTCTTTACCAAGCAGCAGAATAGCCTCACCATCTGACAACCTTAGAAATGAAAAAAAGACAAGGCTTTATTTGCTTCGTTAGTAGTGCCTTCTACAGTATGCCAGTTACAGGTGCTAGCATAGAATGCCAAAAACCCTCAGAGTTGAGCAATAAAGCATACCCGCTGTAGTAGTCCTTGGGAAGATACACATCTTTCACTGGTCCAAATCTCTCAAATGGTATTCGAAGATCATCTGGTCTGAAAACCATAACCATAAAATCAACACAATAAAACAGGAGCACAAACCAAAGAAAATAACTAGCCAGGTGAAGAGATGAGAGAAGAAAGCATAAGTGTTCGAGTGCCAACATAAATAATCATATCTCTAACATCATAGGATGAAGGAACTGTGTTAAGATTTTCAAGTAAGCCATTTGCAAATTGACCTATAGATGTGACTCCACAAACCCTAAAGACATACAATGCACATGTAATGCGAAACTCAAAACTGTGTCCGCTATTTTTTCGTCTGCAACAAAAAGAAGTTTGAAAAGAAGAAAAGATACTTGGCCAAAGTACACTAAGCATATGCAATCATAAGACCATTACCACTTCTTCCAACAGGGAAAGCGAAGTAGGAAGCTACAAAATACACGTAAGAACCACAGAAAGACTGACTGACAAAACAAACACACAGAAAAAATAAATTCCTATCCACTGAAATGGACTGTGCGGATGCAGACTAAGCAGTTTGAGAATAGGTAGCAAGATAACCTGGAATCACGGGAGATGTTACGGACAAGAAGACTGGTAGGCGGGCTACGATGACGCCCACCGCTGTTCCTATCCCTACCGTGCTTCCTGCTATCCCTGCCATCGCCCCGTGACCATCCATCATCAATGTGTCGTCCCCTCCGAGGCGGTGCCGGGCTCCTGCTCCTCTCCCTTCTGACCGGCGGACTGTAACTCCTGCTCCTCCCCATCCTCACACCACAAAAGCTTACCCAAAACAAAAATAAATAAAAAGTAGAAACTCCCGCTTCTTCCCTTTCCAGACTCTCTCCCTCTCTCTCTCTCTCCAAGCACACAACAAAGAATTCCACTCCCTGAAAAACAAAGACCACGACCCCAACGCGGGAAGAAGGGAAGGAAGGCGAGAATCCGCGGAACTGCGCGAGCGAACGGCGCGAGCGCGAGACTGGAAGGATGCAACGCAAGCTTTCAAACGGTACAGATTTTACGGACTCCATCATCCAACGGCTCGGATTTGTGATCAGGCTCGGAGTTCCATACGTCACGTTCCGCGCCGGCATCTCGTCGTCGAGAGCTCCGTGCACATTCCAGAATTCCGGAATAGGCACCAACTGTCCTCTATCATGAGTACCTTACCCTAAGGTCAGTTTCGTCATTAAATAATCCTAAAAATAGTGAAATGAAATTTTGTGAAAATATGAAGTTGACATGTTGAAAATCATCATAATTATCATAGGCTACACTCTGAATAATTTCACTACTCATATCACAATATTACTAGTGTGGCCTGTGCCGTTGGCCCAAGTGTGAGCCCATTACAAAATAGGGAAACTCAACATGTGAACATTGTTTTGCAATGTATGTATTGATTTTTTGAACAGCCAAATATGAAAGGAAATCATGCTTGAATTGAATGGTAAGCCATCAAGTGCTACCACGTTCTTAACTGATTTTTCCTTTCAAAACCTGGTTTTTTGGAATTTATTTGAATTTTCAGTGGCAGAAATCACTTAAAAATCAATATCTCCCACATTTTTGAATCCAAATCTTACCAAATAAATTCCATTAAATCCTGTTCATCAAGATCTTTCCATGAACTTCAAAGACACAATCCAATTCCTCTGAAATTTTCAACTACAATTTAATTTAATTTTCAATGAAAAAATCATTCAATATCCAAGAACTTCTGCACCATAAGTCCAAACGCCATGAAACCAAGCCAATGCACCCCTCCTCCTTGAGAGCTTTCCAAAGAGACCAAGAATGTGATCTAAAGCATCATGGTTCAATGCATCTCATTGGTACAAAACAAAACAAACAAACTACCTTGCTTCATAAATAGATAATAGATGATGGAAAATATATTTAATTTCAAAAAAAATTAAATGAATTCATTTTTTGAAAAATATAATTATTCATTTTGTTAATGTGGAAACTAACCCTAAGCTATAGGTTTGTCAAAATCATCTCCAAAAAAATCACTAGGAAAAATTTGGATTTTGAAAAAATGTCATCATTGTTTTTACTACTTATTGGTTGGAGTGGTCTATTATCACTTTTGTTGTTGTTTGGAAAAAACTTTGGATAATTCTTAAAGTTTTATTGTTAATAATAGTTAAATCTACCTTGGGATTATTTTTATTTTTTTCAAAAAAATGAAAAGAAACATTGAACCCATCACCCAACAACCAACCAATGTTGTGGGAATATATATTTTTGATATATTTTGAAATAATTTTATTTTTCAACAAGTAATAAAGGTATATTAATATTTTAAAAAATTCCATCAAGATAGGGTCAAGGTACACAAAAATTGTGGCTTTTGGTAAATGGGTAAGGTCTAGATATTCTTATCATATATCCTTATATAGGGTAATGTTTGAGTATTACTTTTTATTTAGGTCATTAAAATTTTTAAAAGGTTTACATTTTGAAAGAAATGAAACCTTTTTCAAGGGTCAAAACCCGTGTTGTTTACTTGTGATGGAACTCTCAAATGTTTACATGACTATATTAAAATGGCATAGTGTTTCTTGATGTTTTCTTTAGGTTTTTTGAATGATTCCTTGAATGATTTCCTTGGTGACTTCAATTCTAGTTTTTATTTGGTTTTTCAACTTTTTCATGGTGAGTTGTTAGAATGGTTTTTGTACTTTTGCTTTCTATATAAATGATGATATAAAGTTTTGTCAGTTTACTTTTTTTTCTTGTCTTTAGTTCTCTTTCTCTTCTTTTGTCCTTGCCTCTCAACTTGATTTCATTTGTTTGCCTCATCTTTTGTTCTAGTGGTGACATTGCAAGCAAAAGATTCAAAGGCTTCTCAACCAACTATTGTTCTACACAAGCTTAGATCTCACTGAAGGTTCAATACAAGTTGTAACAAGGCATCACCTTTATTTTATTAGATGACGAAATGATATTTAAGGTAGTTCATCTTCCCTCTCTCTCATTTTCTCTTTGTTTTTTTTTTCTATCTCAATGGTTCAAAAGTAATGGAACTTGAGGTTAACATCTCACCCCGCCCCTCATTTTTTTCCTTTCGTTTGCACTTGCTCTATGTGATTTTCTCTTGGGAAGCAAGCGATTCCATCACAATTATGAAGGGGTGTTGGAGTGCCCTTTCCCACATTTTCACTTTGAGGTTCATCACTTTCAAACCACACCCACTCAAAATGCTTATGGTCTTTTTTTGTAAACAAATCAAACAAGTTCAAAATTCCTTTTGCATAATCAAACAAGTCTTTTGGTATTGGGTCCAAGCCCAATTTTGTGACATAAGTATCATGTTTGACCCCTTCACAATAAAACAAAGGTTGTTTAGCCTTGATTTGTAAGCCATGTTCACCTAATGGGAACTTTCAATTGCCTTCTATGGTTTTGCCATTATTAAGTTCATGTTAAGTGTCGATGACAAAACTTCTTGTGCAAGCTTGTGAAAGGGGCAATATGATGTCATGCCTGCCCATGCTTGCCCACAAAGTGACATGTAAATGCCCCCAACTCCCAATAATGAATATCTCATTGAACAATTCATCTTTATAGATGAAATTATGTTAAACAATCAAATTAAATGCAATCGATCCCTCATCCTTGACCCAAATGGAAATGGCTTTGGATGAGACCCAACAAATTTAAATGAACATCCAATTACACCAAGGGAATTTTCTTCCACATGGATCTTACCCTTCGAGCGCAAATTTCAAATTCACACAAAATTCTCAACCCAAATAATCGACCCTCAAATCTCAACAACTTCATTTGACAATCAAATTCCAACCACATGTTACTTCATGGCCCTTGTAGCTTGCACCAAAAAATGGATGCACATCAACACATGAGGGAACGTTCACTAACCATTCCAATCCCCAACACAAACAAAAGGATTAGTGAGTATTTTTTTTCCCAAAAGCTCCCCATATCAACAGAAAGAAAAGCATGCAAAAGTCTTGGTCTAACTCAATTCCGTGTGGTATTCGCATTTGATAATTTCCAATTTCAAGCCCCATGATTTGAATCTTTCTCCTATGGAAGACCTTAAGCAACAAACATGAATTCAAATCACGAACTTTCAACAATCAAGACTTCCTCATTCTCCCCCCACACATTTTGCACAAATGGCCCAACAAACCTCCCCCCCCCCCCCACCCAAATAACAACACAACAAAGGACTTATCTACTTCCTTGTTTTTCATTTCTCACACTTGTCCATGATTAATTTAAATGCTACCAATGGTGGATTCCAAGCAAACTTCGCAACCGAAAGAAACCCAAGACACCCCAGCAAAGCCTCCCACTCATGCAACCATCATTTGCAAGTTTGTTGTTAAGGGATCAAAAGTACTAAGGAAAGGCATGCAAGATTCTTTAACTGAATTATCTCTTAAAAGTCCTTCAAGGCACCAGTCCAACACATTTGCACAACCCACCAACACAATTCACAACTTCAAAAACTTATACTTGACCAATTTTGACTAAAAGGACCCTTTCGCAACATCGACAGATACAAGCCATCGATCATGGAAGTTTCACCCAAGCCAACGACAAACTAAACCACGCCAAATCCACCCCCCCCCCCCCCCCCCCCCCCCCACCCCCAACCCCACCACCCCCCTCCCCCAACCCATCCCTAACCTCACCTTCAACCCACACACACACAGCGCACTCCAGCCCCCCACAACAACCATGATGCACCCCCCAACAACAAC
>Ga0116231_10014767_pt1 | contig 10360 bp, 7 predicted proteins | sample S1TSphgellanicum_2_FD_89695 | JGI IMG/M metagenome (GOLD analysis project Ga0116231, IMG submission 89695) | Host-associated microbial communities from peat moss isolated from Minnesota, USA - S1T2_Fd - Sphagnum magellanicum MG | ecosystem: Host-associated > Plants > Peat moss > Unclassified... | reverse complement strand
TCAATGTAACACTTGTAGTACTAAAAGTACATGACGAAATTGTTGCAACTCAACCTTAAACCTTCATATTTTGCTGGTGAGATGCACTATGCAACTTATCCTTCTGCATCTAAGAAAAGGGAAATTTCAAACATGATTTGTGAGCACCATTTTTTGCAAAACACATACCTTGTTCAACAAAACGTAGATCATGTTGGAGATATTGTCGATGGTGTTGTAGTCAATGATGACCAACAAAGTGAGGTTCAACGACGAACTTGAAATGAATGTTGACAATGGTCTACATGGGTGGATGGAGGACAAAAATTGGTGGGTATGTCTGATGACATGGGTGTAGGTGGGGTCACCGAATGACATGGACATTGAAAGTGTGGGGTCCAATGGTGGGGCTTGTTTTGGACGTGGAAGGCATAAAAGTAGGGTCAAGTGGTGGGGTAATAACGTTAAAATAACATCGGATAGAGCTCATTAGGGGGTATTTAACACCTTGCCATATATTTACACTATTTTTAGCATTACAACTATTATAATTAGTTCAAACCTTGTGAATTAATCTTTGAACCTTGGGCATTAAATGCACAACCTTGTTTAATGGTTGTGCATTAAACCTTGTACTTTGTACTATGAGAACTTGATTTGAGTAACGGGTTTTACCTCATTTGAATTTCAATATTATTATATTTTTAATTTAATTATTATACAAGTGAGATATGGTGATTATGGTTTCAATTAGGGTATCATTAAACGTGATACCTTGAGGGTTTCAAATAAGAATACCTAGGTGATATTTGGGGGCATTTTTTATATTTGCCCAACATTAGTGTCACAACCCTAGCTTTGGGCTCGTGACCAAAGCAAAAGGCTTGCAAGGGTGTGGGCCAAGACTAAGCCTGGGAGTTGCATTTTCATGCCCTTGAGAGTGCAAAAGAGTGTGAGGGAAAGAACCCTCACACTCCCAAGTGAACTCCCATGTTGGGAATTAGAGTCCCGGTGGACTCCTGAATGTTTAAAGAGTAATTGCAAGGGTTGAAACCCAATGGCTCAAAAAGTTCTTTATACCATTAGAAAGTTATTGAAATGCATATGTCTAAAATGGGCTCACATGACCCATTTGGACATCTGAAACACAAGTTATGGCCAAAAGAAGGGTTGGGAGTCAAATTGGCAATTTGACTCCTGGCCACTAAAAATCAAGAATCAACCCGATTCCCTTAGGTGCAGGTGGCATGTAACATACCAGTGGAAAGCTCTCAATGAGGGCTACAACTTTGTTGTAGACCTCATCTCAATCGGAGGTCAAAACACAAAGTTCTAAGGCCCCAAAGTTGCGGGAGTCCCAACTTTGTCGATTTCGAGACTCCCACTTGGGAGTCCCATGACAAAAAGTCATTTGGATGTGGGTCTCATGGAAAGGCATAGAATATACTATAAGGGGGAAGGTAATGGCTTCCCCCAAGTCCGGGTTGTGGTGAGTCTTGTGAATTCGAGTTGCCCGTGGCTCGTCTTAGCACCAAAAGTGCTCCAATTATGCACTAACCACCTTGTGTTGGTTTTGTGCATGTCCGTGTGAGTAGTTGATGCTTGTCACTCTTCCTAGTCCCATCCTAGAGCTCCAGCACGCCCTTTTACCCGTCAAAGTACTGCGAGCCAGGGAGTGTGCCCTGATTATTTGTTTTTCCGTTACCTTCAATTTGGACTCACATTTGAGTCCATTAAAGAGCTTGGGGGTGTATCAATTAGCATGGATCGGTTGTGATTGAAAATTTTGATCATTTGGGTGGTAATCGATATTTTTTGTTTTAAAGATTTTCTTCATTTTTTTCAGTCACTAGAGTGCAACTAAGGCGTGGATTGGTTGTGACCAAAAATCTTGGTCATTTGGGTGGAAACCAAAATTCAATTGACATCTTTCCATTTTTTTTCTTCTTTTTTTCGGTCATTGCATTGCGACCAAGGTGTTAGGTTGGTTGTGACTAAAAACTTTGGTCATTCAAATGGCGATCAAAATTCGATTCACACATTTCCACATTACTTTTTTTTAAAAAATTGATGCAAAATGACCAAGGTGTGGATTGGTTGTGATTGAAAATCTTGGTCGCTTGAATGATGACCAAAATTCGGTTGACACCTTTCCACCTTGAATTATTTTTTCAGTTGTTGCACTATGACCGGGGTGTGGACTAGTTACGATTGAAAATCTTGGTTGTTCAAGTGGCAACCGAAATCTAATCAACGTTATTCCACCATTAATGTTTTTCAATCACTAGATTATGACTTAAGTGTGGATTGGGTGCAACCAAAAATTCAATCAACATCCATCATCAATTTGTTTTCCATGTCATTGGACTGTGATCAAGGTATCAACTACTTGCAATTGAAAATTTTAATGATCAAAATTCGGTCAACACTTTTCCATCACAATTTTTGTTTCATTTTTTGTTTTGGATTGTTGGACTACGACTAAGGTGTGGACCAATGTTGGCTAAATACCACATTTTAGGGTTACTTTAGGATATCAATAAGGAATTTTATGTTAAAAACACAATAGACAAATGTGCATTGAAAATTTTTAACAATTTATTTGTAAAGGCATATACGAATTTGTTGGTTATAAAATTCAAACAAACTATGAATACATACAAAGGCATACATATTCAAAATCTATTTGATATGGATTCAATTTTAATTTAAATCCTTTTGTGAATATGAATTCCATTATGGATACATATAAAGGTTATGCATAGACAAAATCAATATGATCACATCTTTTTTCCACTTGCTTAAAGCACATTCCTAAATTATAAACTGTAATAACTTGTGGGGGAATTGAATTCCAATTCTCAAAATAACTTTGCCCATTATAATGTAAGTTGCCTACCCCACCCAAATAATCGTATGCAAAAACTCATATAGAAACCCAATAACTTGCCATCCAATAATATCCAACTTTTGTCAATTGATTTTTTCCAAGCCAAATTATTTCCAAGCTTTCTAGTGAGGAAACTTGTTGTAGATACTTGGAATTGTTAATGATAGTAGAATGAAAAAATGAACAAAAAAATCATTTAAAAAAAAAATACAAGGAAAAATTAGAAAGTTGATCCAAAATACTTATTTTCTTCAATTAACTCATAATTGTCATAAGCTAGATACCCTTCAACTTTCAAGTAATCTTTCATGGTCTTATTTGGCATACAATTAACGCATAGATCATCTGGTCAAATTTTAACAATTATGATGATATTATCCAAGTTTTCCACTTATAAGTGGCATCTTCACAAAACTATCAGTACTCCAACAAGACAAAATATTCTTTTTGTTTTGATTTGTGACCTTGGGATGCCAAACATTTGCTTGGCTAGAAATGCCACATTCACAAATTGCCCTTCATGGTTGCACCACCAAGCAAAAGGATTTTCACATGTAGTAGGAGGTATGGATAACCTCCTAAACAAAGATAATCCTCCAATGACAAGTGCTCGAGAAGACTCCTCAAAAAATGTTCCAACCCCAAGATGTTACCTTCATGTTTAGGCTCATCACCATGATTAGAAGTGCATGCCTCAATAGTAAGGTTTAGGGCTTCAAAATAGGCTGTGAGAAGGGGATCACAACTTTCAAATCATACTCAAAAGCAAGTTGGATTGCATCCCCACGTCCCACCAAAATTTCCACAATTCATAGTGATTTGAATAAAAAATCCAACATAATAATAAGCATGTTATAAACATGGTATGCATCAAATAATTTAGAAATTGGAGGAAAGGCTTGAAAACTTTCACAACTTCTTGCATCTTTATTTGGAAGGAGATGTTTTAGTAATCAAATTGATTTAAAGCCCTTGTCCCATTTGAAACTTGCTCCATTTCAACTAGTTAAACTTGTAATTTGATAATTAAGGTAATGGCAGTAGTTAAAGCATTAGATAGTAGCCAGTGACCACAACATTAATTCATAACACAAGCCATGACCACAAGGTTCATGCATGATGTGACTACCTCTGCAATGGGCCACACTTGAGCTTTTGGAACTTTTTGTTGTAAAGTGACAATCTTTTGCCTTCCATACCATGTGATGATAACTTGTTTGAATTCCAAAGTCTCCTCAAACATGACAACTTTGGATGCAAATCCGGTTTTGATTAGAGTCTTAAGTTTTTAAAATGGCATCCCACATTCAATACAAGCCTTCTCCCATTCCTATTTTTTTCCCCAAATTTTTTTGTCCATGTAATTATCTTTTGTAAAGCAACACGTGCATCCTTCACACTCACTTACACCAAACCTTTAAAAACTTTGTCATCATTAGCATACTTGCATGCTTTAGACATCACATGCTGAAACACATACCTTCATAAACCTTTATGAGCCTTAAAGGTTGAAAATCAATGATGGAGCATAATGTAGATGCCTTGGTTGTCAAATTGTTGCCTTCATTTTCACAAATACAATCACATGATGCATCAACCCAAACTTTGAAAATTGTGATTCAAGTTGCTTAGCCATATTCTACCCACTTGTTTCATTCACTTCAAATAAGCCCATAGTAACATGCATAGGGGTCCATGATTCATTTAAATTTTTTATCATAAGGGCAAAAATGTCCAAACCATCCCTAGATATCCAAAGATCAAAACTTGTATAAACAATGATTGCAAATGCAAGGTTTGGAATTCATGTTTGATTTTATAGGGGTTCAAAATTTCAAATGGGGCGTACAACTTAAATCTAAATGTTAATTCATGAAATTGTTTTTAAAAATCCAATATATCATCCCTAGGGATTATGTTTCATATAATGAGATAAATTTGTTATTAATGTTGGTTTTAGCCTTGATGACACTATTTTAGGATTTTACAAGATAATCATTTGTTAAATGTTAAATACAATTAAATTTGTTTTAAAGGTCTATGCATTTTACCCATCTTTGATGAGATTGCTTCATTTATGAAATCTATAAAAGCAAGCTAATTTTGTCTTTGAATTAGGAAATAGAATAGCAATCAATGTCCTTAATCTTACTTTTCCACATCATATATCATCATTTAAAAGGAATTTGATGGGCGATAATAGGGAGCTAGAAAAACCTCAAACTAAGTTTGTAATAATATGATGTCATTAATGTCTAACTATATAGATGACCTTTTGAAATACATATTATGGAGATCTTGCTTTCCAAATGGAATCCACAAAATTTTGAAGCACATAAATATTTTGAGATTTGTTTACCTAATCAATTTTCACATCTTTTCATATTTGACATTTGAATGTTTCTTTGGGGTAATCATGTCATATAACAATGATTTAAAAATATACATCATCCACTATATTCCATTGTAGTAGTTGAAATGGTAATTCTTCTAGTCATGTAAGCATCTAATCTAAATGTTTTAAGATTATTTTGATTCATTCCATACGGCTTGGTTCATTTTGTTGGCATTTGGTTTGGTCCCAACCCTTTTGTTCATAATTTTGATGTTGTGTTTTTAAAATATTCTTTGATTGTTGCATTATGTTCCTTCCTTGAGTGTTGTTCGTGTTTTGCATGATGCTAATTTAGTTACTGATGTTTTTGTTATGTGTTAGTTTTCTTTGGTTCATTATAATGGTTTTGTTACCAATTTGTGGTTACATGCTAGTACTTACATTGGGAAGAATTTGAAAGCTTTTGTTGGTCATATGTAACGTTTCCACTGACTCATACAGAGGCAAAGAAATTGGTGAAGGATGGACACTTTTCTGCAAGTAGTAATCAGTCACTCAGCATATCTTGGAGTTGATTGCAACTATGGAACAGGAGTTTGAAGCTCTAAGAGTTGCATTGAAGGCCAAAGAGGCTGCTGATAGTAGAGCTGCTGCAATTTCCAGAGGCAGTTTTAAAACATCCACACTATTATCTGCCAATTTCACTCCACTGAATAGTTATGATAACATAGTTGGGGCTAATTATGTATATATGCACCCTGCCCCCAAGATTATTACCCCAGTTCAAATCTTGCCTCACAATCTCATGGAGATAGTCACATTTACATAACAGAATGTAATATGTCACTGCAGTGACTGTTTCACCTGCTCAAGCCAGTGACAAACTCTAGCTGTTAGCTCTTGGCAATTGGTGAGGAAGTGACAATCTGATAATTTCATGGAATTTACAAGTTTATGACTGCACTCATTTCTTTGTTTTGGTTTGGCCAAAATTATCATGTTGTATGGATTCCAGCAAGTATGATAATATGTGTAAATAACTGCTACACTAATATCCATGGACCATACATGCATTTGGTTGGAAATCAATGCATCAATGTGCTGCAAATGATGATATAATATAATGGTCATATGGTATTTAGATGTCAATTGGGCTTAGGGTTTAGGATTTTTGCAGTCAAAAAGGTCATGAAATCATCAGAAGGGACATGACATAAAATGCCAAATTCATAGTGTGAAAGGATATGATATAAAATGTTCAAATGAGAAACAAGACACAAGAAATGCTCCATGAAATTGCCAAAAAATGAATTCCATGTTCGCAGTAACACCTCAAAATGTATGCATATAAGTACCAAATGAAAAACTGCTTAGGGTCTGCAGTGTCTCCCTCACAGGCAAAGGCAGAGCCCAATAGAATCCTAATGAAAAAACCTCTGTTTTTGAAGAGTTCCAGCACTGCTATCAGAACTCACAGCAAAAAGATGAATGCAGAGAATTGAAAATCTTGTTGTTTAGGCCTTCCCTCTGCTGAAAACACTTTGCCATGTCCTAATGCCTCGTCAACAACAGATGGCTGGCTCACACCTGCTGACGCTACGGAGAGCTCACAAACTTTGCTACACGGTGTGTAGGCCATAGTGACTCTGATCAAAACAGACGATGAGAGCACACTCAATATTAGTTCCCAACATGCTTGCCAATTTCATGTATAACTTACGGGGAAAGCTTTCAACACAATTAGGTAAAGAGGCTACTACATAATAAAAAAGCCTTCAACGGCCTACTGGGCTTTCTTAAATGGGCGAGAACAAGGATACAGTTGCGAAAGACACAATGATCCAAGAGAAGAATTGAAGAAATCTGCATCCAAGGACGTGTTTTACAAATGGACCAGAAATACGAACCCTCAAGAACTATGTACACGAAACTTATGCCCTCTCCCCGCGGATGCGACGAGCCAACTGGATGTCCTTGGGCATGATCGTCACCCTCTTGGCATGGATTGCACACAAATTGGTGTCCTCAAAGAGCCCCACCAAGTATGCCTCCGATGCTTCCTGCAACGCCAAAACCGCAGAGCTTTGGAAGCGCAGATCGGTCTTGAAGTCTTGAGCGATCTCCCTCACCAATCTCTGGAAAGGAAGCTTGCGGATGAGAAGCTCCGTAGACTTCTGGTACTTACGAATTTCGCGAAGCGCAACAGTCCCAGGCCTGTACCGATGCGGCTTCTTCACACCCCCTGTAGCCGGCGCCGACTTCCTCGCGGCCTTCGTGGCCAGTTGCTTTCTTGGCGCCTTCCCGCCAGTCGACTTCCGCGCCGTTTGCTTAGTACGAGCCATGGGAGAGAAGAAAAACTCCAAAAAGAAAACAAGGACAAACTCAGCAATACACAAACTCCGAACTACGAAAGGAGAAAGAATAGCAAAAGAAGAACCAAATCGCAGAGCTCCAACTATTAGAAAGGTTTACGGAAGATACACACAACTGACGATCTCGATCTGCAGCACAAGACATATATACTCTCCTCAAGCTTTGAACAGGACTCCGGTTTCCCGCCATTAGAGCATCTCCACCGGTGCTCAGTATGTGGGCCTGCACTGGAAATATTGGATGAGGTGCAACAATCGTATCCAGGGAATCCACTGGAAGACTGCTGCGACCCTGAAAGTAAACACAGCTTCTCCCAGGGCACCTCCGCAGGAGCCCTGGATGAGTTTAATAATAAATACATTAAAAAATCCTAGTTATCGACGGCTCCCTGTTTCTGATTGCCTACATAAGTAGTTTGATTGGTCCAGGTGGGTTGCTATTAGTAATCTCCCACCTTCCTATTCGCAGTCCCAGTTTTCGAATTAGTTTTATGGGTAGTGTTGAAAAAAACAGTAAATAACTAAACTTGGATGTGAGACATATTTTGGAGGGGAATCAGTTTTGTGGGTAGTGTTGAAAAAAACAGTAAATAACTAAACTTGGATGTGAGAAATATTTTGGAGGGGAATCAGTTTTGTGGGTAGTGTTGAAAATAACTGTAAATAACTACACTTGGATGTGAGACATATTATTTTGGAGGGGAATCAGTTTTGTGGGTAGTGTTGAAAATAACAGTAAATAACTAAACTTGGATGTGAGAAATATTTTGGAGGGGAATCAGTTTTGTGGGTAGTGTTGGAAATAACAGTAAATAACTAAACTTGGATGTGAGACATATTTTGGAGGGGAATCTGTTTTGTGAGTAGTGTTGAAAATAACAGTAAATAACTAAACTTGGATGTGAGACATATTTTGCAGGGTCACATACTGAGCACCTCTGGAAATGCTCTTAGTAGTAGTGCAAGCTATTGTTTTGAATGCCTAAATTCAGACTCTGTCAAACTTGAAATAATCATTATTATTCACTCACACAATGCAACCTGCACTAGGCTAACATCACCACCCCTCCGAGCAGTATTTATTTTGGCGAAATTTTTCCAAATAACGATTTTTTCCAAACTGGCGAAATTTCAGCGCTTTATGAGTTTTTTGGACGCCAAATTTCAAAACACAAATCTAAAAAAAATTGTAAAAATCGCCAGATTCTATGGTTAGTTGCAAAAGGTAGCCAAAAATATAGGTGAATACTTTTTTAAAAACTTTGGTATTTACGGCTAATTAGTCTTATGGATGATTGCCACTTGAGCAACATCACAAAATTGGAAAAAAAACAAAAAACAAACACTACATGCTTCAGGCTCCAAGTAGAAAATAGCCATATGTTATTTCTATTATTTTTCTCATATAGCCAGTCAAAAGATAACCAGGCATGTGATTGTCGCCACTGGAGTTGCTAGCTCAAGGCACACAGACAGTCCCCACTTAAACCACTTCCAAGAATCCTTCCAAACAATACTGGCCCTTCCCTATTCCAGCTTCATTCTGCTACTCTTTGGGTGCTGGCCTGGAAACAACCCACACATTGGCAAATGGAGTTTTCCTCTCATACCTCATTTTTCAAGCTTCCAATCTCTCTGTCCTTTTGGGCTTTTCTGGCTTCTCATGGTTCTCAAGAGATTCTGCCATCCCACTGATCCACAGCAAGGTTTCTGGCACATGTCTAGGTTCGATGACTCATGTACAACAAAACAGAAAAGTCTGCAGAACATTCTCAACATCAGTTTCAACATGTTTGCCAATTGCATATAATCCTATAATTGCCAACAGCTCAATTGCTAGAAGAGATAAGCTGAATTAAAAGAAGGCAGTGATCATCAGAGGCATTGCAAATCCTGTGAGTGGAACATGCAGAAGATCATGAATAGAAGCAAGCAGGGTCTGCAGACAGATGCATGCGGATAAAAGAGATGCCAAACAGACTGAGAACAAGCATGCTGTAAGAAAGATTCTCAAGTTCAATCCTCTCTGATTGAGATTCTCATGTTCTTTCTGCTCCTGTAACCTCACACGCAGCAGATGCTGCTTTATCTAGAGCTTTTCCAAATGTTGATGCCTAATGCAAGATCTTTCAAAGTCCTGCCATCAAATTAATAAGACTAATTATAAACACTGTGACACAATCACAGAACTCTGTTGTGGTTGAACTTGGGGGAGAGAAACGAACTTGAGAACCTTTCTTGCTGCAGAGATTCCCCCGCACCTCCCCCCACGTGCAGTACTTCTTTGGTCCCTACTTAATTTCCACTTACTGTGTGAATCATTTCTACTGTTGTCACATAGCACATGCAAGAAGAAAGCGATTGCCATGAGAAGAAGTAAAAACAACTTACAGAAAACAACACATAGAAGTGCCAGGACGACCAACAAACAAAAGCTCACAAAGAGAAAAGTTCCAAACGCCACTCATGAAGAAATGTAATGCAGCCACATTCTGCTGCCTCCCAAGAGTACCACCATCTCCAATTTCTTCTTGACATGGTGCAACATCTCCAGATTTTTCCCTTGAAGAAAAATGGTTAATGCAACACCCAATGCACCAGGTTCTCCGTCATATATGGCAGGCATGAAGCAATTCACAAGAGTTTTCACAAAGCAAATTGTTCATATTGCAGATAAGAATTACACAAGAGATCATCAATTCTTGATGTCATTCAAGCATTGATTTATCTGGGAGAGACGGTGATATTGGAGCTTGGCTCCAACAGCTTGCCATTCCGGAGCTC
>Ga0116231_10014766_pt1 | contig 10361 bp, 8 predicted proteins | sample S1TSphgellanicum_2_FD_89695 | JGI IMG/M metagenome (GOLD analysis project Ga0116231, IMG submission 89695) | Host-associated microbial communities from peat moss isolated from Minnesota, USA - S1T2_Fd - Sphagnum magellanicum MG | ecosystem: Host-associated > Plants > Peat moss > Unclassified... | reverse complement strand
CCCTAGGTGCAAGAGCTAGTGATCACCTAACAATTTCACTTTTGGTTTGCCTAGTTTCATTGGGGAACACTGGTTAAGGTCTGCGACAGCCCCAGTAGAACCTCATCACCACCTATAGGAAGTTTAGAGAGATCTCTCATGTCAAGATTCAATTGACATTTAGACCAGTTATTTAGAAAACACTTGGTTATCAACTCGAATATTAATAGCTTATCAAATGGTTATTGATCCTTGTTAAAACTAGTAAAGAACCAAGAAGACTTTTATGAGTTGGTTATTAGATTCTTAAAATTTGATAACATACTTGGATGTTTAGAATTTTCATTTAGGTAGGTCATCAACCTTGAAACCTTAATATTTTAATGACTTGCTTGCATTTCTCATCCATGTAAGTTATCGATGCTTAAACCCTTAAATTCAAATTGGTTCAACATTCCAAAAAGCCTTTGCTAGGTTCCATTTTATGTTTAAAATTTGTAATATGAGTGGCAAGGTTATACTAAGAAGATAAGGCTTTATGGCTATTTGAGAGAAAAAAATTTGTGATATAGGTGACTATATTGCAATGACAAAAGTGTAAATTAGGTAATAAATTTTGAATTGCAAAGGTTCTTGGTGATTCCTACCTGAACATCCATGTGTACTAAAGCCAGTTCAAAGCATGTAGAGGTGGTCAATTTTTAGGATTTTTCCAAACAATTGTGTTTTGCAATTTGTCAACATGTGGCAATTACAAGTAAAAAATAAAAACTAAATTAAAACCCAATGAGGATTTGAACCCTAATCACAAGGAACTTCCCTAGTGCAACACAAAGTACATGTAATGGTCAATAATTTTAATATTATTATATACAAAAAACAAGACATGATTGTGCAAATGTAATCACTTACATTCTTCAACTCTAGATTCCAAGTCTAATGCTTGCAACTCATCATTCACTCCTATTTTAAATTTGTTTCCATAATTCCAATTTGTAATAGCAATTTGGAAAGGAAATGTTTTCTTAATGAAAACCTTTTGAACAAACATGCATATTTCAATATCCAAATGTTTAGCCAATTGATTTTGCAACTTGGATTTCATAAAAGTTAGAGTGGAAAATGTTTGTTCCTCTTTCACATTGCCAATGACTAAACAATGGCTAGATTAACAAGTTTCATTAGTTCAAAAAGGCAAACATTTAACATACTATTTGTGGCAAGTTGATGCCACAATTTAATCATTCAATTCTCGTATGTATGCTCTACCATGGCCTTAACAACTTGATTATTCATGGTCAACTTGAAAAAAATGTTTGTAAGTCCAAAGTCTCCTTTGAAAGTGAGGCCAAAACCCAATTGCCATGAGTACCAACTTTCTTGGATGTACAATAATGTTGTTTGATCATGGTTAGATGGTTTACAAAGGTGGATTCAAAATTTGGTTATAACCAATATTGTGAGTAAATAATCCCAAGAGCATTCATTAGTTCATGGTTTGAAAACCTCCATTCTAATTCAAGCACCAACAAATCGCATAATGGTGCATTGAGATTTGATAGCTTTGATTGCTTAATCAAAACCTTTTTACATAATTGCATGATGGTTGTTGGTCCAAGAGTCAACATAATGAACCATGTGGGTTTATCCAATGATGCAAAAAACCATGTGCTTTGTGCCCTCATTTAGGTCAATCACCCATTTTGGGTAAGTGTATAAGATTGGTTTGTAACAAAATCCATGAATTCAAGAAAGTCTTAAGGTTGGAATGAAGTGCTTGGATCAACGTACATTTTGTACAAATCAATTTGGTAAAGTTTTACAACTACAATGTAAGTCACAAATGAAGACATCTTTAGCCTACACTGATGTATCAAACTGTTAACAAATTTTTAACATAAGCTAAACATATAATAAGTAAAAATTGTACCAACATCGCACAAATTCACCAAATTTACCTTGATTACTTTCACAGTTTATTTTAGTAATCAAATAGTAAGATTTTAGTATTCAATTTTTTGTATTTTTTTCCAACTCACTTCAAAAGTGCCCACATGATGATCCACCTTCTTTTCATATTTGAAGCATTTTTTGTCCTTCAATTTCCACAATTTTAGCAAGTTTTGAAGAGTTAGAGAAGTACCCATATAATGATTGAAATTTACAAACCCCAAACCAAATATGAAAATAATAATATATAAAGATCCTTCTATATTTTTGGCTTTCTATGGGAACCCATCACAAAAATCCAATGATTTTTTTTTCTCCAAATAAAATAAATTGGGGCCATTGTTTTCATGAATTTTTTTAATATAGGTTGAAATCAAGTTTTCCAAGTCAAAATTTGGCCCAGATTTACATTCATTGAGTCCATAGCCAATGGTAATTACATCAATAAAAAAAAACTAATTAATGTTTTTTCAATTTTTCTAACAAATCACCTTAAGAATGACATTGTGCCTCGACAAATAGACAAATCACATGCTAGCACACTTGTATCAAAGCCTATAGGTGGTCTCTCTCATTTATGTTAAAATGATGTGAGTTCAAAATAAGGTACATTTGTTTATTTCTTTGGAGAGAAATTTACTAAATATTCATAAAATAAACTAGGAAAAATTTATTTTAATGTTTTACCATAAAATAAAATAATTATAAAACATGCAATTAGATGTTACACTGGGCATTTACATACATGTTCTGCATCTATTAATTTTATATTGTGGTTTTTCTTTGTGATTATTTCAACTTGTTTTCATCTTTTAGGTCATGTAATAGAACATATTATGTTTGAACACATGAAGAAGATCATGAACATTCATTTGACAAATTTAAAATATGGGCAAGCCTTTAGATGGCCACACCATTTACAAGAGTTATTGTTCTACAATGGAACCAATGATAATGTTTTATGCACATACATTTTGATGAACTTTATACATTTGATTTTTATAAACATTCATTAAAAAAGTAATGGGTCTAATTAAAGATGTTTTTACATTTATTCATATCATTAATTAGTTATTAATTTTGAATTTTTACCATATTTATCAATAAAAGGTAGATAATTTCACTAATTTCATTTACAAAAAATAGCAAATTAATACCCTTCAAACACAAGGGGGACAACAAACAAATACAAAGTGACCCTTCTCCCCTTGCCCCCACCCCCCTCCCCCCCCCAGATCAAGGCCTAAACACATAAAATAATGTTAATTATATTGTGACTTTAGCAAAAGAGAAGTCAATTTTGAAAATTATGTAACCATTTGCTAGCTTCAAAACACCCCAAAATTTTAGGATAATGGTAGCCAAATCCAAATTTAACTTGAAATCTAATGATATTTTGACATTGATTTAAAAAAATAATAATAAACCCTTTTGAAGTCACCAAAGAAACCTTGATATGGCAATCTTTCAATAGGTGGGCTATATTTAGATGCTTCTTGCAAGGGCTACACTAGAAAAAACCACACTACATTGTTCAAAAATGTTGTCACACATGTACTATTGAATTACAACATTGGGTATTTTTGTTGAAATGTATATGTCACATTTGAAATTATTCTTGTTCAAATTTTTGTTACAATTATTAGTTTGAAAGTCAAACAACTCATTTCTTTTTTAAAAAATATCAAATAATGTAGATGTAAAATTTTAAGTATAACAAAATAATCCATATCATAGCAAAAAGTTCATTGATATTGAAAAGTTTGTTGAATTTGCCTAGATTTTAATAATGAAATGTGTGTTATTTCATTTGTAAACCATAAATGTATTATGAATTTATTTTAATCAAATATACGTTTTCATATGGAAAAAGGAAAAATTGTTTTTGAGGTGGGCTTGTATTAGTTTTGCATTTTACTTCTTTTTTCAATGTTTGATGAACTATAAACATGAAGCTTTGTTGCTATCAAATTCAAATTCAAAATGTATGTTATATACTATGTGTACATTGAAATTATCAATCTTTTTATTTGGATCAACATTTGTCTTTGTTTAAGTTTTAAAGTGAATCTTTAGTTTTGAAAAGTTATCATGCACATTCCACATCTTTTTTGTTTGAATTTAAGATTTTTCAAAAGGTTGCTACCAAGATGCAAGCTTATTACACAAATTTTCATACTCATTATACATGAATACTTTACCGAAAGTGGTGCACTTGTAATGTGGTTTCACCACAACTTGGAGACATTAGAAGATATTTAATAAATTAGACCTTTTAATTTTGTAACATTCCAAAATGACCAACCTTTTGTTTTGGACATCAATTGAAAAACATGTATTTTCATTTCATGGTTGTGTCCCTCACTTGGAAAGAAAGGAAAGGTTTGGAACTTCAAAGCTCTAGGTCATATAACCATGTGGATCTATGAACATATCCCACTATCTAGGTTCACATGGTGAATTCTAAAGTTCCAAAGTTTCCAAGAATGCTGCACCTATTTATGACACCTCATCCTCCATCCACTATCATTTTAAAAACTAAATGGGTGCCTCCATGTTAATAGGAACTAGAGACACGACCATTGATTTAGATGACTACTTTTCCTAAAATATTTCCAACATATTTTAAGAATCTTTTGTTTAAAAGTTGATTTTGTTTACTTAATAGGATGTTACAATATATTATTATGTAAATATTTGTTTAAAAAACCTCTCTCAAAATATGTCATGTCTAAAAACTCTCCCAAAAAATAAGAATCCTTACAATGCTTAAAATGAATGTTTGAGTAATCTATCTTCATTTGTGGGATCCCAATTACAAGTAGTTGCATGCATCAATTTAAATGGAAAAAAATGGAGTATTGTGAGTACCTTACCCATGATTTGGTCCTTGTTTGATTTATTTCTACCTATATTCAATCAAGTTGTTATTCATTTTGAAAAAATCATCATTTTTTGGTACATTTTGGCTGCATGGTCTACAAATTGAACTATTGTTCATAGTTGATGTTCACCAAGGGTGAACCAAGGGTGAAATAAAATGTTTGAAGACAATCACATTTTCAAATGCATATATTTATATATACCTTGTATTTTAATGAACAATCCTATAATATGACCATTTTAATTTTGAATGCAAGGCTCATTCCTTGCATTTCCCAAATTGCATGGATTACAAGACTTTCAATACATGTCATTGCTTTGTATGCCACACTTTTATTGTCATTATGATGGGCTATGAGCCCAATATCATTCTTAAGTTCATAGCCAATTATCAACATGTTCATCGAACAATAGATTTCGTGAGCATGAAACATAATTTGAAGTATTTCTCTGTTGATGACTATTGGCTATTTATATCATTTGCCTTGATTACCCATTTAATGGGATCACTTGTAAATTTGTGGTGGCAATTGAAACATTGTATCTTCAATTCAAGATTTGGTTATTGGACAAACTCCTTCAAATGCTTATAACATATTCATGTCCTTTGATAGCATGTTAGGTTGTGAAGATTGATCAAATGCACATATAACTATTGCAAGATTGTATTGCACAATGAGTTGTAAAAGATTTGAACAAGGTACAACTAGACTATAGGAGTAACATTTGCTTGCTAAGGTGATTATTTAAAAATTAGTAGTGGGTTTGTTTGGCATGATGATGTGGTATATTATGATTATAAAAGGGGATGGATGAGAAATCCATGATCTATATATTCACAAAAAATATTCATGACAAAAAGATGTGAGATTATATTCATATGTAGAGGTGTGGATCATTACTATTCATGATTATGTAAATTTAAATGTATTTCAAGTTATACAAAAAATGGGAAAAATAATGAAAACACTAGTTATAGTGCTTTAGAATTAACTAAAGTTGGATTAAAAACGTGTGAATTTTAATTGTAGAATTCCAGAAGTGATTTATACCCTTTAATATAATTACTATACTTGAATTTTTTGCTAAATCAATCCATTGAAATTAATGTAATGTTTTAAGATTTGGAAATTAAAATATTTTGGAATTAAATTAACTTATTTTTAATAATTTAATTTAATTTTCAATGATTATTAAATATGTACAAGTGTTATCAATTTCATTATGAAAATACCTAATTATGTAATAAGGTTAAAATGTAAAATATTAAAAAGTATATGTGTTTATATATTTTATGATAATAATTTTTTGCCACCACATGAGGTGGTGGTCAAATGGTAAAAGCCTTGGGTTGTACTAAGGAGGTAAAGGTTTAAATTTCAGGCATCATATTGGACATGTCATAATCAATGTTTTTTTTGTTGGTGAATTTTTCCAACTTGGTAAAAAGAAAAGGAATTGCGAAAGATACAATAATTTTTCTTGGAAAAATGGGCCCAGGTTGCGACATTATGATGAAAAACAAAATCTAAGGTCATCACATAATTTAAATGTTGTGGTCATGGAAATTGTTACAACAAATGTGGATTCTGAAAAACAATGGTTGTGCTACTTAATATCCAGCCAAATTTGATTCATTAACGTTTTGGATGGTTGCGAATCCACTTACAAGTGACAAAATCGAAAAAAAACCTTTAATCATGATGATTTGTCATGAATTTTGGCAAACTATCGATAGTTAGCCCCCAAAATTGGAGTCATGGGTCCAACATGATTACACTTTGGATTCATCCATAATTGAATCCCAAAAATAGAAAATAAAAATTTATTGTTATTATTATTCTAAATTTGTATTAAATAATTTATTTCAAAAAAATTAAAAACTTAAACTAGTACTATCACATCAACTAGAAGTTTTTAATCTTCTAGGTCAAATAGACTGAGTTACAGTTTATCATAAATGATTGATTTATTTTGATTGAGGACATTTTTGTCCATTGTAATTCTAGCCATAAAAAGCATGTTATTTAATAATGTTTGAGTTAAAAATGTGGTGGAAGGTTGGTCGTTAAAAACAACGAAAAAGGATAATGAACCTTTAACTATGGGACCTTTAAATAGCCTTCCAACATGAAAATGTGTTCTTTACTAAAAATCCTTGATTTTGTTTGACAATCATTTTACTTATCAATAAGGGGTGATGCCTTTGATGCTTTTTTACATCGGTTTTTTTTTGGTGTGAAATTTTGCTTCCAATGTCAATTTTTTTCAAAAAATGCCACAAAATGTATTTTGATGGGTTTCTAATCATCAAATTTGGACTTTTTTTTTGGGAACAATCAATCCCTCACATTCTACATTTTGATAGGTAGTCAAAAATTGGAAGGGTCCTTAAATGTTATTTTCATATTCTATTTTTATCAAAATTTGGCAAAATCATATTACGAATGATCACTAGGAGCCACTAGGAACCTCTACAATTCAAAACTTATTGCCCAATTTACACTTTTGTCATTGTAATATAGTCGCCTACATCAACTATTTTGTTTTTTCCAAATAGCCATAAAAGTTTACCTTCTTAGTGTAACCTTGCCACTCGTGCTACAAATTTCAAACATAAGGCAAAACCCTGGTGGACGTCATGGAAACGTGCCGTAAAGTGGCTATGGTGTACAGACTAATGAAGAAGAGCAAGGACCGAAGGTTGAGTAAATAACCTAGACAAAATTATTGCTAACATTTGGTGACTATACTCGTGGGAATGCATTTTGAAGGATTAATTTGTTGTGAACAGGGTTTTTTCCTCAAATTCCTCAAGTAGGTGTACTGGCGAGGATCCTCAGCATTAATTAGCAATAAATGGCGACTGTCCTGGTGGAGTTGTCGATCTTTTTTGGAATCCTGCCTAGTTCTAGCGACCTAATAGAACACACTGTCTAAATCTGGCGACTTCTAACTTTCTTTTTCTTGAGATATGGTGAATTTTTTAAAAAACATTCTCAAAAATCCATTTGTTGGATTCGCCAGCCTCCCAACCCGCCTTTTTTTGTCGGCAGGTGACGGAAATTCGCCACAAAAAAAATCTCTGGTTGTGAGGGAAGAACATACTTGTTTGTGTTTGATTGAGTAGAGTATCAAGAATACAATCTTACACTTTTCTTTTGCTTCATTTAGCACTATCTATCACATGGGTAGACATAGTCCCGTATACACGTTTTTTCTTTCTTTATCACAAGGTAGACTTTCAAATTGCTGTAGCATGTTCAAAAAAATTCTTCAAAAATTGTCAAAGATGTTGTCGTGTATAGATTTGGGTGCAAATTGTCAAACTTGCCAGAGCCACATGAGACCTCTTTACCAATAAGAATAAGCATTGCAATTTATCACTTTCTCTTTATTGTTTGGACAGTAGTGAAAGAGCCAACATATCACTAATATAACAGAGACTCAGCACACCACATGTGCTAGATTTTAGATGGCTCACCTGAAGCTAAATTTCTCACTACCACTGTACTTCAAACCTATGAGAACTGAAGAGCTGGCCCAGGGAAAAGGGACAGAGTATATACCCAACCCCCCTACATATCCAGTGTGGACTGAATGTACACTAAGTGGGTTATTAGTGATAGGATGTTGAACACCCCCTAAGTTTGTGGATGTCAGTGGGGCATCCTGCCCACGTTTATTTTGATTATGCAACTCATGTATGGTTAGAACAACAAAATTCCTTCTCAGTTGTTTTTTGGGTACTCATCAGGGTGGCTAATCCCTACAGAGGAATGCGGTGCATTAGGAATAAATTTGTATGCAACTCATTTTCTGCAATATTAACACTGACTTGTTCTGCTTAGCAGAAGGACAAAATTTCTCCCTAGCCCTGTATGTGTGTGTGTACAGGTGTTGCCTAAGTCATCACACTTACACTCATGAAGTTCCTAAAGGGGCTTTTAATGTTCTGCAAAATTCCTTGGCTTACCCAATCCCACCAGAGAAGGCAAAAGCTGTGTGTGTGTATGTGTGTGTGTGCGCTGAGCACACAGCCAACTATTCTTTTGCTAAAGAATATAGTGTGCAGAGTACATTCAGCAGCATATCCAACCAGAGAAGGCAGCAAACTCTGAGGAGTCCATCTAGAATTCTCAGAAGTCTTCCTATGGATGACTGCCATTTTTGCTACATTAGCAAATTGACCAAGAAAGAAACACCCGAGTGCTGGGAGCTGGATTTTTTATGTTATCTACACAAACCCATGCTTTCATACTATTGGACTGTGCTGGGCACACTTCTTAAGTACACTCTTTCACAAGGTTGAGTTGATAGCCCTCATGATAACTCAGTTGCAATTGCACTCCTTCAGTATCTCCCATATTCATTCTCAGGCACTTAATTTGCATTCAAGTTTCTCCTTCATGATCATATCAACTTCCATTGAATTTTTTCAACAAAAGAAAAGGTTGAGAAAAAATTTGGACTTTTTTCTAATGTAAATTCAACTTATTTTGCTAATCTCTAGGAAAAAATGAGCCAAATTATTTATATGAATTTTTATTAATATAGAAGAACCCTCATTGTCCTATACATTAATTATCACCATGTACTTTGGCTTCATATTTTCAGAAAAAGTTTAAATGATGAAACTGAAAATAGAAAAAAAAAAGAAACCGTTTTTCTCAAATTTAATGAGGATTATTTCCTGTAAGGTCAACGACTAATATGATCCCCATGTCATATATTGCAATTTGCACTATTGGCCAAATATATCAATTTCCTAATACCATAGTACCTTTCGGATTCCAGCAGTAACTCAATTGTTTCCAATAAATGCCAAATTTTCTCAAAATTAGCTACTTGCAATGCCAAAAGTTCTAGAAATTTGTTTGACATTATTATTGAGTGCCTATAACCCTAAAGCTCAATGGTGTGATGTGCCTAGGTAGTGCAAAATTACTTTACATTTTTTTTTCTCAAGTCAATTCTAGGAATTTCAAAAGATTTTTTATTTTTACTGCCAAAGTGAAAAAAACAGAAAAAATAAATTAAATAAATAAATAAAAATTTAGAGGAAAAAGGTCGACAAGACCCAATTCCATAGTACTTAAAGTGGTGCAAGATAGGGAAGGAATCATCAGTTTGAGAAGTTTCTGAAGCAGCAAAGGAACAAGAGCAAAAAGAGCTAGTAGCTGGTGCTGTTAGACTGTAAGCATCCATCTGGCCTCTAAGTGCACTTTGCATGCTCATCATGTTGTAAAGCAAGCTCCAGGGGTAGAACTTGGAAGCCTGGAGGTTGTGAAGCAGAGCTTTGGGTTGTCGATTTTCAGCCAGGTTTGAACTTTGAATAAACCTTTCTCACAGTTCTTCGTTTGTTCAATTTTAAGCTTAAAATTATTTGTACTTTCTTTGTTGGTAAAAATTAGCTCAAGTTTCACTACAACATTTGGAGTAGTTTTTCACATTTTTCCCATAGATTTTCCTCACTGTTGCCACGCTTTTGATCACTCATATCATGGACTGTATGTTACAAATCTGTAGCAAGACATGGGAAAACTATG
>Ga0116231_10014764_pt1 | contig 10362 bp, 11 predicted proteins | sample S1TSphgellanicum_2_FD_89695 | JGI IMG/M metagenome (GOLD analysis project Ga0116231, IMG submission 89695) | Host-associated microbial communities from peat moss isolated from Minnesota, USA - S1T2_Fd - Sphagnum magellanicum MG | ecosystem: Host-associated > Plants > Peat moss > Unclassified... | reverse complement strand
GGTAAAGTTACAAGATTGGCGTGACAGTGGGAGGAACTGGGCGGCTATTGGCCCTAAAAAGAGAGCCCCCCACCCCCACACCCCCCCCCCCCCCCCCCCACTTCCCCTGAGAATCCCCCTTCAAGGCCAACCACATTCACCACCAGGGTGAATGAAATTGGTGATCATCCAGAAAATAATTTAGCCAAATTTGGCTACATACCTGATATGAAAGTAGAAAAGGAAAGAGACAATCCTTCAATGTTCTTAACTACCTACTAAAACCTGACGATTTGAAAAAAAGTTTATTCGAAATCTGGCGAATTTGGATCATTTTTTCCATGAAAAATCCATCATATAGGTACATCGAAATCATATTTTCCAGGTCGAATTTTGGCGAAAATTCACCAGTAAAACAAACGCTGTGAATCACCAGTCTACCGATGCGGGACGGGATTTGGAAAACCCTAAAATAGGATCCTGTGTATATAACCAACAACAACGAGATCTTCGCGCTCGTCAATGCAGCAGCGGCAGGATTTGCAGCTTTTTTGCAGCTGCAATCCAAAAAACATGAATCTGTTTCCTCTGAGTTCTTCTTGTGACAACACAGCAAAGCAAAGCTGCTTCTGGGGGGTAACTGGAAGTGGGTTGTAAGGAATTTGAATGGTAGAAAGGAAGGAAGAAAGAAAGCAAGCAAGCAAGGAAGCTGGGAAGCTGGGAAGCCAAGGACAAATAATTAGCAAAGACACGAGCTTGCAGGTTTTTCTTTACATGTTCCAGGAACTCCACTGAAATCTGGATACCAAGCTACCTAGCTAGTAGTGATTGCAAGCACTTAATTAATATGGTGTTGCAGCAGCCGCCAACGGTATATAAATAAGATAGGTAGCAGTAGCTGCATGTAAGCGCTGGTGAAGCTGCTGGCATGCTAGTCTAAATTTCCTATTTTGCTTAAGGCGAAAAATTAGATTAGGAATACAGGAAGATCAAATCAGTTTCTATATTCTGCAACTGATCTTTTCTGCAATATATCTAGCTGATGCATGTAGGAGGAAGAAGATCGTCAGTTTTAGCTATCTGCAGCTACAGAAGTAGTACCTTTTGGCTGTGAAGTTGATCATGTGGGAAGAGGAGGACGAGCTAGGAGGAGGAGGAGGACTAGTATAGTATAGTATAGTACTAGTTGTCGTAATAGTAGATATGTTGTTGTATTAAGGTATAACTTGCAGCAGTCGATGGATGCTGCTCATGGACTTAGAGATAATTGAGGAATTATAACTTTTGCAATGGGGACTAGAGAGATGCGATCAACAAAATTGTTGACTTTGTCGTGAACGTGGCTGTTTCTGATCAGCTTGAGTTCCCGTGTTCATAGCTAATTGCAAGCTCAGTGTTATTGTTGATGGTTTGTGCAGTTCTGAAGTTGGGTTAGATTTCTCTGCAGTGAGAGCTAGCTGCAGCTCATGTGGTTCTGAAGTGTTGGAGGTTGGAAGACAAGGCTGCTGGCACAGGTACTTCAGTGACAACTAGTTCCGACTGACGACGGCACCCGCGGCCAGCTACAATGTCGAGCATGGAATTAGCTGCGGTCGATGAGAACTTGTATTTGCCAGAGGCATGGCTGAACGAGCTGGAGCTCGTGAACGATATCGATCATGCAACCTTGCCGGCTATCCTTCTGCCTTATAGTTCTTCTCAGGAATCAGCCCGTTTTGCTAATTCGGAAGCTGATACTACAAATCTGAATCTTCGGGATGAACAGCTTCAGATGGTATGGGAGTCAATGATTTCGGCACCCCACGATCACGATGACGTAGCTGGTGCAGCAACTACTAGTGATTTGCAGATGTCAGTCAATAATCTGAATCTCCCGCCGCACCGCTCCAGCTACTTGCTGGATTGCAGCACGCGTGCAATGTGCAAAAAAGTGACGTTGAAAGAAGCTGTAATGTATGAAGCCATAGAGAAGCTTGGAGGCGGAGAGAAGGGCTTGCATCTCTTAATGGATCACGTCAGGTCTTGGATAGCTGCTGCTGCGCGTAATTGCAGTACTACTAGTACTACTGATCAAAATATTTCCATATCAGACTCCCTCCAGCAGCTGTGCGTCACAGCTTCTGATCAAGCCTCACCACCACCACCACCACCACCACCATCGACGTCGCCGCCGCTTCAGCTGGCAGGTGCTGATCATCTGTACATCACTGATCTTGCAGCGTCGCACATGAGTACTAGTACTCAAAATGCAGTGAGTCGTTACAGCTGCAAGGCCCATCGAAAGAGAAAGCGAAGTTCTATCGCCAACACTACCGCAACGGAAACAAATTACCACACGGATTCCTCATGTGTGTATACCAGAAGTAGCAGCTATGACCATTCCTGCTGGAATCGTATTGTAACAAATCCATTGCAACTTGAGAAACGTCGTCTAGCTGGTTATAATGTTTATCACTCAAGGTCGTCAATGTCTCGGACTTCTTCCACTGCTGCTGCCGCCACTCGCGCAGCTCGCAAGCATCGGATGGCTTACCTACGGCAGCAGCTGATCGGCAGGAGTTGTGCAGCTGGTAAACAGCCAGCTGCGGCCTCTAGCAGCAGCAGCGACTACGCCATGCAGCAGCAGCAGCCTACAGCTTCTGCAGCGACAGCAGCAGCAGTTGCTGCGACTGGTTTAGCTGCTCCTGTTGCAAAGAAGCTGCTACAGAATCCGGTTTCCTCCACGGCCAACAAACAACAGTATTCCCGAAACCAGTTCTTCATCAACAGTCCACAAAAGGTGAACGCTTATTTCAGATTAGAACATACAGTGACTACGATTTTGCCATGAGAGTTACTTTATTGCTCATCTTTGAAATGGAATTTCGCAGCTGATCACAAAATTTAATGCATTGTTGAGTCCCCAGCTTGCTGGCTGCAGCTAGCTATTACTGTGCATCCGTTGTGTGTAACTTGTTTTTTCAGGTCACAAATACGCACATCAAATTGAGATGGGGTTGGATATTATCCATACATATATATCTTGCTCTGCTTCTTGTGGTTGTGCAGCAGCAGGGACTCAGTACAGGGACACTAGTATTGCTGCTGCATAAGTTGTTGCAACCCAGTGATGTTACTAGTTTGGGTCGCATAGTGTTGCCCAAGGTGTGTATTGCAAAAACCCATCCATTTTCACTTAGTACAGCAGAAGAGAAAATGTGCCTGGTGTTTTCCTACCACAATACATGTTACCCTAGAGACCTTGGCTCATGTGACACACAATATACCTATTATATGTGTGAGGTAAGCTTTGCGGTTTCAAACATTTCAAGGTAAATTATGTGTAAAACCCTTGACACTTGAATGCAGTAACACATTACAAAGAGATGAGTGCATGTGTTTTTCTTTTCACAAATAAAAGTTGCAGATCATGGATCATATTGACACATGTGTGAAGGTAAACTTTGTGGATAAAGCAAGTCTGTAGGTAGATATAAATTCCTCACACCTCAGATAGTAGTAGTTTCTCTTACTTCATAGATTCATGAAACCACAAAGTTTACCTCACATCATTATATGTGAGTCATGAACCATCATGGCTCTATCAAATGTGGCTTCTTGTATATTCAACATGAGTACCCATGTGTCACACTTGATGTAAATTGATCAAGGTAAATCCCCCTTTTTTTTTGGTCGTCTGAATTCGCAGAAAGAGGCAGAAAGTTGTTTGCCTTACCTTGCTGTGAAAGAGGGGATGTCACTTGCAATGGAGGATTTTGACACGGGCAAGACCTGGAAGGTTCGATATAGGTATGTACAACCCAAGTTTTGCCTGGTCTACTCTAAAACCAAGACTAAATAATTAAAATATTGCTGATTATGTGTAGGTAATTTGTGAGATTTCTCAAGTGCAGAAGTAACTAAACTCATTTCAGGTTCTTTAGAAATTCCAAATGCTAGAAGGTTAGGTGCATTACCTAGAACCATATCACAACATTAAACAAGATATAAAACTACAGATGTCCATGGTTGTCACACTGGGGATCAGGGATTTTACAAGGAGTGCAAAAGAAGAAGACTTTCCAAGTATGTATTCTATTATGATTATTATGTTGTTGTGCTCGTTTGTTGGCAGACATGAATTTCTCTTCTTTGAGATCATGCAGACTGCCGGTCTCTTAGGTTCCTTCTTTTTTGAGGAGATTTGACTTATAAGGGTTTTCATTTTTCTCTTTTTTTGGGTCCCCTCCTTGCTCAAGGATGGTGTTTGCTTTGCTTACAGATACTGGCCTAACAACAGGAGTCGAATGTACTTGATAGAGAACACTGGTAACTAAGCTGCCACTGTTACTACTCCACATGATTGACAGACCTGTGTGTACAATGCAATTAAACCCAATTTCAAGATTAGAGTCAAGTCTGTAAGTAGCTTGCTTTCAGTGCCTGATTGATTGTGGCAGGTTGGTGTTGGAATTTTATTTTCATTTTTTTAATTCTCTAAAGAAAATGAGTTTCATGTTCATCTGATTGCTAACATTGGGTTTTTTTCAAATCATGTATTTGTGGCAGGAGTTTTTGTAAGGTCACATCAGCTGGAAGAAGGCGATCTTTTGATACTCTACAGAAATGTGGAACGCAACAAAATTGTACTGTATCTGGATGTTCTAAACACCAGAACCTTACATAACGTAATGTTTGTTGGTTTATTTTCAGAGTGAGCTTCATATACAAGGGTTCAATCAATACCCATGTATCCCATTCATATCTAATTCTCCATGAATGAATGAATGAATGAATGAATCAGTGGTGTCCGCTGTTGGAGTTTGCACTTAATCCTTCATGAATGGGGGTGGCAGGTAATACAAGGCAAGAAAAAAACACAATCTGATGGTAGCTGTATTGGAGCTGCTGTAAAAGATGAGAAGCTCTCTGCTGCTGCTGCTGCTGCTGATGCCATAGCCACCCAGGATTCTGGCGGACTGGTCATGCCCAGACTGGATGCAAAGCTGCAAAGGATGGCTGTGAAGTCGGAACAAGAAATTACAAAAGATCAGGCTAGTAGTCAGCTGCAGTTGCATTGTCCTGTATTAGCAGTTCTAGAAACTGCTTCTCATAAGGCTGGGTATGGAACACAGTTTGAAGATTCATCAGACCTAGGTGATTTGATGCAGGGAATATTTGAAGACAAAAAGCATGGTTCCTCATGTGGACTAGCACCTGGTGGGCAAAATTTACAACAGTTGCTGAGTTTCCCAAGCCTCAAGTATGGTGATTTGCTCATGGCAGATGTTTCACATTTGCCATCATGGGATGTTAACAGCACTGCTGCAGCTGCAGCTGTGATCTCCAAAGTTGAGCTTGACTAGATGAACTCAAGGGTGGTCCCCAGCAATATTGCAAGCTTGGAGTCTGAAGCTTCAAATCGACCTAGAAAAGGAGCAAAAGTTGCTGGAGCTGGCACATAGTCTCACCACGTTTATCAATGCAGGTCAATTCCAGTTTTGATAAGTAGTGCAGATCTTTTGGTACTTTTGGTACTTTGAAATACCATGTTGCAATTTCCAAGTTTCACAAAGCATATGGACATTGAAATGCCTATGTTGCAAGCAATTTTCAAGTTTTCACCAACACAGTACTTCAAAATACAATGACAATGCAATTTCTCGAGTTTCACAAAACACATTGCCATTGCAAGGCTATGCTGCAATTTTCAAGTTTCACATATGATTGTTACATTGAAAGAGCATGTTGTCAATTGCTGGGTTTCACAGAACATAAAGAGCATGCAGATGTGACCCACATTCTGATGGACACTTCGCAGAAGAACACACAAGCAAAAGAGTGCTATGAGCAGAGGTGCACAATGTAAGTAAAAAATAAGAACGATCCTTATGCAATTTGCATTCATAGCTCCACAACTTTGCAGAAGATGAATGTTGACTATGTTGATTATGGCACTAGATATGAAAGGGAAAATCATATGACATAATTTTTAAAACTGCTCACATTCGACACCAACAACCAATCCCCCTCCAACCATCTCAACCCCCAATTGATTTTATCATCTAGGCTCTTATCTAGATGGCCCCATCAATTATATATATTCTCATCACATCTCCAAATTCTTGTGGTAGAGCTACATTGACATTGGAGTGAGGTTTATTGTTTGAATGCAAACAAACTCCTTGTTGAAATCTTTGAAAGAGTGAAAGAATTGAAAATGAACAATGAAATGAAATGCTAGGTTGATATTTTAATGCATGAATTATATCACATATTAATGGCCATTTGGCAGACCCAGTTCATGGCAACCAGGGTCTTTTTTTCAAATTCTTCAAGCAGCTCCACTGGCAAGGATCCCCAGCATTAATTAGAATTAAATGGAAACTGTCCTCAGTCAGCGTTTGTTTTAGGGATTTTCAGAGGAGGCCTAAGTGGCTAGGTTTTGCCAACCCATGGCAGCCTTTCAAATTTGAACCTAGATTGTTGAAGCTAGGTGTCAAAGTTTCCAGTAAAAACTTGGCTAGGCTATGGTTTTTTTTGTGTAAAGCCAAAGGTCATTGTGCCTCTCAAATTCTGCAGGCTATTGCAGTGAATCAAATGTAAAATTATTGGCAACCAAATGCAAAATGCAGTAACAATGCAGCCACCAAAATCTTTGATAACTCAAACGATTGCAAGTCATGTCAAATTAATTAATCACAAGTAACATCTCTTAGGGGAGTTGAAACCCATCCAAATGGACCCTGCCTATTATAACAAGAGATTGCGTGCAAAAAAATATAGATAATAAATTAGTTTTACACAAAAAAATTACATCAACTGCCATCAAGCTCAAAACTCTAGTGCATAGAGCCACCAAACAAGTTCAAAAAACACCAAAACTGCAAACATCAACAAGTGAGCAACAAGTCCACTAAGGTAAAAAATCAAAAAATGTAAAAATGTGGCAAGAACAAATGCATATGCAAAAACATGGTTTAGGGTTTAGGGCTTTGTTGTAGGGCTTTGCTGAGCAATTTTCATGTCTGTTATGCATCTATAGCCCTCAAATTCTTTTGCTAGTCCCAAGATTTGATAGCTACAATAAATGGGAAATTCTCCATAGTGTAAAAGCTTTATGCATACATCTACACCACAAGATCCAAATGAGCTGTCAATTGGTTTCTCAATTTGCTTTCCATGAAAGACAAATTATAAAAATATTTTTCATCTTCCATTTTGCCTAAGTCCACAACCATGGACAACTCCACCAACTTTAGCCATTCTGACAACTTAGAACAAATAATTTGATTAGTAATCAACAATGCCCACATCCTAGAACATAGATTACAATTTAGGGGAAGTTTCATTATTGTAGCAAAATTGGCCAAAATTGTCACTTTGAAGAAGGAAACTTGTGCTTCTAACTTCAACTCGTCAAGCAAGGGAGGGATTTACATTTGGTTTGCCTCAATGTTTTACCCATGACAATAATGAACCTTCAAAATGCTCAACTATGCCAAGAAAATTTGTTCAACTTCTAGTTAAATCCAAAACTAAGGATTAATAATCTCAATTCCATCCATAATCTCTTGTGAAGGAAAGCACTATTGCAACTTTTTAATTAAACCTTGAGCAACACCAGTGCATTGTATTTTAACATCTTACACTGCTAAGAGCCAATCAATTCTAAAAAACCAACTCAAAACACCTATGATTGTGCACCTATTATATTGCATATAACTTATAACTACATCCATAGAACTAAAAGGCCTTACATATTCAAGGCCAGTGCTCTGGTGAAGAAGCCAAGCATGATGCAAAACATCATTTGAATGTTGTACCATGTTTAAAAATTGCCCAAACTCCTTTTGCCCATTCATGGTCTACTAATCACAATACACCTGATACAATTACACCTCACATTCCTTGACACCAACAACATAATCACATATAAAAATGTCCTGATTTTGAGCAAATTTGGACAAGCCCTAAACAAGTTCCAACATGGGAATAATACATGTCAGTCATAAGAACACTTCAACATCACAAAGCAACTCCAAACCTACTTTAGTTGTGTCATGGGATGCTTGTTCATCAAACATCTAAATCACAACTGTTTTGTATTCTATCAAAATCCATTTTGCAGTTGAGAGCATTGAAATCCAATGTGTTTTCACATTGCAAAACATTTTCAAAGGCTTCTGCTCCAAAAAAATCTCCAAGCTTGCATTTATCTAGATGCCATTTAGAAGATAAAAAATAATAGGTGTAGATTGATTGTAACATTGTTTCAATCTTAACCACCAAAGGTAGTTTTGATAATGTTTGTACTACTAGGTTTGTTCAATGTGTAACACAATGCACCCTTAGCATGTAAGGGGGCCAAAGGAAGATAGAATATACTAGAAAAATAGATGTTTCCACTTTAACCTCCCACCTATCATATAACTACCATAAAATAACATCAAATTACTAAAAATATGTGTCAAGTACCATTAGTTGGCTCTATTAAGTTTATATATATCTCATTCTAAGAAAATTAAAAGAAAATGAATTTAAAAATTAGATAAAAAATACATTTGAAACCAACTAAAATATATATGTTCAAACTTACATTTTGGTTAGAAAAATTGATGAAATTGATACGTAATAAGTTAGAAAATGAAGATCAACATATGTGTAACAAGTCATCAAAAAAAATTTATTTGTTTTTTTAAAAAACCTACTTAACACCTACTTGAAACCAAAGCTCACAATGAAAAGTAGACATAAAAAGCTATTTGTATTTTGAAAAATTTACTTAAAACCTACTTTTATAGTTTGAAATTTGAAAATCAATGCACATTAGGGTAAACATATATCAAATTTAATCATTCAAATGAAAACATTCAATGTTTCACAATTCTATAATGGGTTTTATTGCTATTTTAAATCTACTTGTTCTAGTTTTAACAAGGTAATCAAATCGTTCACTTTATTTTGCTTATAACCAAGGGGCAAATTTCTCCCTCAATTGTGTTGTAACACCACTTTTTGGACCTTGAAAAACTAAAACTTTATCTACACCAAAACTTATGAGTTTTGAGGCAAGGTCAAATTATGACAGTCCCCATATTGAACCACACTATCCACTATAACCTTTGTGAGGTTATTTGCTATACCAACATTGACTAGCTGTTCCAAGGTCAATAACATAAGGTTGCACTTCTAGCCATCAACAAAGTACACGTGCATAGCTAGTCAAGATTGGTAATCCACAATGGTAACCTCATTAACAAAAATAAAAATGAACCTTGCTTCTGAACAACCATCTGTATGTTTATGAGCACAATCTTGTGCATGCTTTCAACCATGATCCAAACATTTGAATTGCTCTAATGGTGTCAAAGGTTGTTTGGCACTTTGACAAAAGGAAACAATTGTCACATACTTTCATAATCTAGAAGTGGGCATCCTTGTTGTAGAAAGTGGAAAATTGTCACAAATTGCAAAAACTTTTGTTTTTTTTCAATGTGCAAGCCAACAGTAACTAGTCAATTATAGAACCTCTTGCATGCATTATAACAAATTATCGTTCATTTTTAGCATGTTGGTTATTCAAACTCATAAAATACTTTCCCACCTTCACACCAAGCTTCGCAACAATAGTCTTTCATCGCCTAACATGTTTTTGTAAACCATCAAACTTCGAGACAATGACTTGTCTCTTTTCTCAATAGAATTACAAACCTCACACTTCACAATGGATAGTTTACCATTAGGACCCATCACTACTTTTAACCAATGCAATTTTGCAACCCAAATATCTTGAAACATTTTGTTAAGTTCCCATTCAGCCGTCCTAGCTTTCTTTAGTTTTGGAACAATAGGGTTAGAATCAAATGAAATAAGTTTTTTAGCACCAATAGCAATGCCTGAGGAAGAAGCACCAACTATAAACAAGGATTTGTTACTACCATCTTGTAGGGAAGGGGGCAACAAAATATTTGTTTTTGCCACAATAGACTTGGAGTTAGAGGAAGGATCAATGGGAACCAAAAAAGAAAAATGCTTGGAATTAAAATTTGCAAGAGGTTTTAATGGAGCCATAAGAGGTGGCGTGCAAGAAGACTAGATGACAATTCCACAAGATGTGAATAAAACATCAAACCAAAAAGAAATCAACAAGTAAAGAATCCAAAAACCAAAACAATTCAAGCTCAAAGGTTTAGGGAATCTGAAAACCTAAAACAAACTTCAAACTCCGAAAGTTTAGAAAGAGGTCAATGAACATTGAAAACCTTTGTAGTTTGCACAAAGGTTTGTGTGAGCTCAATACCTAAGTATGCAAGTCATCCATGGTGAAGGTGGAAAACTAAGGTTTGTGTGAGCTCAATACCTAAGTATGCAAGTCATCCATGGTGAAGGTGGAAAACTAAG
>Ga0116231_10014763_pt1 | contig 10362 bp, 6 predicted proteins | sample S1TSphgellanicum_2_FD_89695 | JGI IMG/M metagenome (GOLD analysis project Ga0116231, IMG submission 89695) | Host-associated microbial communities from peat moss isolated from Minnesota, USA - S1T2_Fd - Sphagnum magellanicum MG | ecosystem: Host-associated > Plants > Peat moss > Unclassified... | reverse complement strand
TATAAAAAAAAAAAGAAAATTTATAAAATAAAAGATTTTTTTTTTTAAAAAACATATTAGGGGAGCTTGTCCTTTTTTTTTTCCCCCCCCCCCCCCTCATCCCTTCCCCCCTTCAAATGATTTGTCAATGTTTATGATTTTTGAAAAAGTTTGAATATAAAATGGCAATTTAAAGGGGAAAATCACGTTTGATTTTAGCAAACAACACAATTTTGAAAGTTTTCAATGATGGGGATAAGAAAATGGTTTTGTATGTCGTATTAAATTACATTCCCAAAAATTATGAGGTTCCAATGTTGACATTTAGATTTGGGAAGTCCCCCGCAATTTGACATTTCAACACAGTTCCCATTCCCATTGGAACTTACAAAGTATACCATCAATATAGTAGTTTCTTCTTGGGAATCCAAGTTCCCATTCCCATTGGAACTTACAAAGTATACCATCAATATAGTAGTTCCTTCTTGGGAATCCAAATCACGGTGAAATATCTATGAATATGTGATTAGTCTTGAATTGAAATTTGGCTCCATTTGCACTAAATACCCCTTTTTGATGTTTAATAAAATTGAGGCGAATAAAAGTTATTTGTAAAACATGCCAAATTCTTTTGATCACGTTTTTCTTTATAATGCAAGTGCGAAAAACTTGCCAATGATGTGTCAAGGTTCTCATTAGGACATAATTTGCCTTGTTAAATTGAACCATGAATGGCCAATACCCATTTAACAATTTATGATATGGACGTTCAAACCTTTTAAACTATCATGAAACAAGTTTGTTTTGGGAATGCAAAGTGCATAATCTTATAATTCTCATTGAGATAAATTTGGGAATCATTCAACAAATAAGTTTGTTTGAAGAAAAACAAAGTCATGATTGTGAAATGCATATCCAACAATAAACATTTTGAACAATCAATTTCATCCATAACAAAAGACATGATATAAATTACCTCCAGATGCTTTAATTCATGTTCATAAAAAATAATGTTTACATCAAAAGTAGATTTGAAAAATAATCAATGTTTGATGCACATAAAAAATAATGTGAATTGCATACATTTGATATGCCGCACATTACATTTTACTTCTAAAACTCATGATTTTTTGGATGTCAAATTGAACAATTTAATTTAAAAAAATTCTACATGAATACAAATCATGTCATAAGTTACAACACATGAAGCCACCTTCAAACAAACATTTGGAGAAAAAATTACATAAGTTACATGTGTAAGGCATTTTATTATAGCTATAAGTTGGTTTTGTGAAAAATACATGCTCCTTGCACATAAGTTCTAGGTCACTTAAATTTTGTGACCGTACTATCAACACTCCAAGTAATAATTAGAAAGAAACTTTAACAAAGTGTTGAACATAAGCTAGTTTCCATCCAATTGATGGCCGCTATTCAATAATTAACTTTCAATGATAGGTAGCAAGTTGAAAATTTGGTTGTGGATTCAAAAAGCTCTATTCAAAATAAAATCTCATAATGTTTAAATGAAAGTTTGAAATTTGAAAAGTTAAAATATTACCAACATGTGTGTAAACATAAGATGCATAAAGAGATGGATGTTTGTGTTTGTGTAGGATACATTTTCAAATCCTACGACCTTAGTGATTGTGAAGATGATGACTCTAAACTAACAAATGATCATATGTTATGATGAATGTTGTGCGTGTATATTTATGGTTTAAGGTATACATGTTGTGTAAGTGCATAACATCAAATGTGTAAGTTTTTGTGTCTAATTGTGTAAGTTCATTTAATGTTGTGTAATTCCAATTAAAGGTTGGTGTAAAATAAATATAGTTACACATTATGTAAAATTGTGTAAAATCATGTAAGTAAGGGGAAAATATGTGCAACACATGAAAACATAATGTTTTTGTTTTGTTTGGTTTTTTTCACTTTTTCTATTGTGGTAATAGTGGTGATCTATGTACAACATATGTAACCTTAGTGATCATTCCTAGGATATAATAAGATAACATAAATGGTGAAGTGTTTCCAAAAAATGTCTTAGGCTAATAAAACAATAGCCCCAAACTGAAAGTTTGTCAAAAATGTGGCAACCTTTTTTTTTTTGAAAAACCCATTTCATTTAAAATTTGCAACACATTTATAGTTTGTAGTCTCTTGAAAATGTGGCCATTTATACTACCTTATACAAAGCCAAAAAATATTTACATTGGTTCATGTATATGTGAAAGGAAATGTATACATGGCATAAGTGCATGCATAAAAACATTTCCACCCACACCTTCAATTTGGGCATCAATCAAGATTTGTCACATTTAAAATGTAAATCAAAAGTCATCCCCCTCCTCACTCATAAATAAGAAAAACTAAATACTATGAAATGAAAAACAATTTATATCTCACCACCTAAGCCAATCATTATGGTGATTAATAAAAAATAGTGAACAACAATCATTTCTTGTTTATCATGTTTTTTCATTTCATCACTTGGGCCAATTAAAATAGTGAACATTATTAATTGCTTATTTATTGTGTTATTATGGAATTATTTTAAGGCCTAAAAAGATGTGCATGTTTTGGAACTTAAAGTTTGTTTTAATAGAATCCACATATTTGAATGTTGTATTTCATCCAAATTTTTGTTCAAGGTGTTTTATAGTTGTTGTTGGAGATGCTCTAAGTATAATGAACTTGGGCTTCATGTTGTGACACATTACTAATGATGATCAATTTTTTTAATTACTTTTTTTATGTTCCCATATGTTTTCCAATAGCTTATTGTTACTTATGTCAATGTCAAATTTAATTTGAATTAATATATATATCATGAACATGAAAATGCACATGCTAATTTAGCTTTTCATATTCTTCTTGGTGGGTAGAGAAAAGGAGTGAAAGAGTTATAAAAGCAAGAGTTAATTATTTGGATATTTAATAAGAAAAAAAAGTAGTTATTAGGAAAGAAGTGAGATGATAGGCTTGAAAATGAGGTAGTTATTTTACGAATTGTCTAAGAATCATCATACAAAAGATTATGCAAAATCAATTTAATGGATTGTGTTACGTAAGTGTAAATCATTTGCATTTATCTTATTTTATAAGTTTGTTTACATTCCAATTATCGCACAACGTTGGTTTTGCTTTATGTTGTGACATCTATTTAGGAAGAACAGTTTGTTTATTTGTCACAATGAGATTTCAGAAACCATAGCACCTCTTGTCATGCTCTTGATATTGTTGGAAAGCCCTCAATGAATAGGGATGCACCAAGTTGGTTTCATAATGTTTCGAGCTTTATGGGAGAAATTATAGAATATTGAACAAATATTACACTGAAAATTTATTTAAATCAAAACTAAATTATAGGAATTTGAGCACACTCTTGGTATTGTTGGAAGCCATTTGTGAGTAGGACTTAAAGAACATAACTTGGAAGGTGAAATTTGAGTAGTTTTTGTCATTAAAAATTAAATTAAATTATAAATAACAATTTTGAAAGGAAAAATGAGTTCACACTTGGGCCAACAGCAAAGGCTACACTAGTGAAATTGAAATTTGGTTCAAAGATGGAAAAATTCATAAACTCTACCACAATAATATTTCAGAACATTTCAAAATATTGACCTTCAATTTTCATAAAAGACATAGTGTCCTTGTGAGATAAGGAAAAAGACTATTGAGTTTGTTTGTATTGGATTGAATTTCATTCTAGAGTATCTATCCTACCTTAAGATCCTTTCTTTCATAAATGACAATTTAAGTAACTACATTAAAAAAAATCATTGACCCTTCCTAAACCTTTTAATTTTTGACCCCCCTTTGGTAGATTTTGGCACACTTTATATCTACCTCAGGCAGTGATTTGGATTCAATTTTCACTTGCAGAGTGTATTAGCCTCTATGAGTGCATTAGCCTATGAGTACCCTAAACCCTAAATGGCACCAGTCTCCCAAATATGCCTTTCTTCAAAGGAAGTGTTGAAACATATTGGATAATGTGATGGGTACCTAGTTAGTTACTATTGTTTTTCTTTTTTTTGGGGTGGGATAATGTGATCAAAGTGTTGTTCATCTAGAACTAACTCTAGTCCAACTTGGCTATAAACCAGATATGAAAGTACAAAAATATAAAGGGTCATTACTATATTATTTTTGGCTGCCTATTGGAACCTAGTATTATAACAAGGAGTGTGTCGCACTGTGGCGTTGCCATTTACATTAAAATGTATCTTAAGGCAAAAGAAGAATTATGGAAACTCAAATATTTCAACATGCAAAAAATATAATCTTCAAAAAAATCATCTGAAAGAAACCATAATCCTTCAAGATATTATAATTCTATACCTAATCTCAACTTTCAACACAAGCCAAAATATTATCTTTCAAACATCCTCATATAAAAATTGACCTATTATTATGTAGGGGCCCAAAATCCCTTAAGCTACTATACTCTATAATGAATTTAAATACAATAATCCTTGCCATGGTAGGCAAGGTCCATAAAGCTTTTGGTGATTTTGAGTTTTTGCCTTGGAATCTGGCAAATTTGGTGCAATCAGATCTCTTTGAATAAAATCCTTTTTTGAAAAGGTTGAAATCAAATCTCTCAGCTCAAAAATTTGGTGAAAAATCACCAATAGGGGGGAGGGAGCAATAGTAGTAGCCCCATGCTCCTTTAATAAAAACTTTGGACAAAACAGCCACCAAACAAGCATGGGACAGGGACTATTGCATTTGATCCAACTTTTGGAAGTTTTACCTTATTAAAACTGGTTTCACATCAGGTGAACTGGTTTCTTTGGTGAAAGTGTTTAGACTGTTTAAATTGGAACAGATGTTTTTTTGGGTGTTCAGAGTGTGGACACAGTAGGTAGATGTACGACATCTTATCTATTGGCAGGGCCAACGTGTTTGTGACGCCTTCTTTGCTTTGTCTCACATAGGCATTGTGAAAACTCATTTTTTGTGAGTATAGGGGGTGGAGAATCAAAAGTAGACTTCATGGATAAGCTTGCAAGTGTACTTATAGGCTTTCTCTCTTTTCGTCTCTTCGAAGACATCTGATAAAATTGAAACGATACAGAGAAAATTAGCATGGCCCTTGCACAAACATCTGATAAAATTGGAACGATAGAGAAGATTAGCATGACCCCTGCGCAAGGATGACACTCCTTTCAAAAGTTAGGTGAGATGGAGTGAGGTGAGATAAGGTTATAGGTGGAAATTTAGGGAAAGAGGAGAACTGTATACCTTACCAGGAGGGTCAGTTTTGTCATTAAATAATCCTCAAAATAATGAAATGAAATTTAATGAAAATATGAAGTTGACATGTTGAATATCATCATAATTATCATAGGCTACACTCTAAATAATTTCACTACTCATACCACAATAGTATAATAGATGATGAAAAAATTACATATAATTTCAAAATTTAAAATCGAATTCATTTTTAAAAAAATAATAATTATCCGTTTTGTCAATGTTGAAATTGAACCTAGGCTACGGTATTTGTATTGGGTCTTTTGTTTTCCTTTTTGAAAGGCAATTGGAGGAGTGTTTAGGGATGGAGGGGCAAGGATAAAAATTTCCTTTTTCCTTAAAAATGAGGTTTTTTCTTGGGGGTTCTTGTTGGTTTATTTATTATTTATTTAGATGCTGGATAGCATAGGTTTAATGGGGTTGTATTTTATAACTACTATAGACTATCCATGAAGGTTTTATGACTATATATATTTATATATTTTTTATTTTTTTGTTTGTGGATTCTTTTTCCCCTTTCAGATGAAGTGCTCCTTGCAACAATGGACTTTTCAGTTAATAAATAAGCATAAGGTAATGGACTGCAACCAGTTTTTTTTTCTTTTTTCTTTTTCTTCTCCTTTTTTGGGGAAAATTTTGTGAATATTTTTTTAATGAGTAAATGAAAAAAAAGAGAGAAATTTTGTGGTTTTTAGGAATTTTCATCATTTTCGGAAATAAAAATAATTAAATTAGCCACATCTAGATCGATCTAGGCACTTCCTAGGTCGGCACTTGACTGGTAGCAGCACTTTTGTGAAAATGTTACAACCCACTTAGGACAATCGCCATTTAATGCCATTTAACGCTGGGGATACTCGCCAGTGCACCGACTTCATCAATTTGAAAAGAAAACCCCTGACTCCAACAGATTTATTGAAAATAAATATAAAAAAAAATCTGAGGGCATTAAACTTATTCCAAATTTTACAGTGACGCTTTTACAGAAGAACACAGGGAACATTACATTACCTACAAGTTCCAAAATAAAAAGAATTGCGCTTTTGAACAACTATTTTCACATTATTGAATCATATATATAATTTTCTATTTAAATTTTTTTGTTGGGAAATATTTTTCTATTTTTTTTTTTAAAATTTGGAATTTTTTTTTTTTTTTTTTTTTTTTTTTTTTTTGTTTTTAAATTATATACCTCCCTTTTTTTTTTATTTTTTTTTTTAAAATTTGGAATTTTTTTTTTTTTTCCTTTTTTTCTTTTTTGGGGGGTAAAAATGAACACCACACTGAATTTTTGACAGTCATTCAACTATGGTTAGGTGAACTACACCCAAGAAGACCAGTCCATTTGCCTTGTGAAGGTACTAAATCAGAGGAAGAGAAGTCCATATGAACTTCTTTTAGGGAGCAAGTGTAATATCCCACCTTTTATTATAATATGCCCTCCAAATATACTTAGGAAATTTCTCTTAGTGCTTTAATTATATGAAAAGGCCTACTCTACATAGCCTTTTCTAATTTGAGGATTGTAGTCCCTAATGCATAGGCCTCTAAAATTAGAGGACAGCCATTGGGAGTGGGAATTCCTCCATGCAAAGCATGGTAAGGTTTTTGACCTTGTTATATTTTGTAATCCTTCAAGGGTTGCTTGCATTCTCCATGTGAATGTTCTTGTCTATTGGCAATAAAAATCTTCCTTTCACACTACACTACATTTCAATCTAACTTCCTCCAATGATGACATGCGGTACAAACATATCTCCAAATGGGGAAGCACCCTCCATGTGTGAACGGGAAGATCCCTTCAATTGAAGGAAGGATGCTCCACAAAGGGAGATGCTTTCAAATACAAAAAGGAGAAAAACATTGGAGTGCTTTATGAAAGTGTGATAAACATTGGCTTATCATGTTTTGGTCTTTTTTCAAAAGTGTGAAAGGTTCCATTTTCTTGGGTAGGTTTCCTATCCTTGTGGACTATTGATACATTTGGTATATTTCAATAGATGTCATCCACAACCTTGCAAACTTGTTATAAAAGCTTTTATTACTTCCATCTCATAAATAGAAAGATTGAAATAGGTCTAAACTAATGGTAAGCAATCTTTTACTTTTGTGAGGAACCTTTGGTTTTGGTTCTAAAAAATAAATTAGAATGATTGTAGTTTTAGTTTCAATTCCACTTATCAATGGAATTGAGAATTTGACTTTGGGTCTAGTTTTCCAAAAAAATAAGTTCTATTTTTGGTTCTAAAAACTAGACCTAATTCTAGTATTATTTTTTAAAAACTTGAACTAAAACTAATAATTAATTATTAGTTAACTCTTGGTCTAGGTTTTTTTTTTCAAAAGTATATATCTCGGTTTTGGTTTAAAAAGATTTGAATGTATAAGACCAAGCACCCCCAAAAAATGCATCCTTTGTGTTCATTCATTGTTGGTCCTCAAAGATATACCTTGATGGGTAGAAACAAAAGAAGAAAGTTGAAAAATTATGCCCATGAAATGGTTTAAAGTTTTACTTACAATAGATGTAGACAATGCTAATTTGAATTTATTTTATAAAAATTAGAAGTAGCTGGAGGGTGCAATTTTTCCTCCTACAAAGGAATTCAAAAATATTACAAAATGATTGGCATAAAATGTGTTCTCCTTGCAAAAACTTCAATAGCTGTAAGTTTGTGTGAGATCGTGCAATGGACAAAATATGGGGTGCTTGAGATTTTTTGTGAGCTTTGGCAATGGCAAAAAATTGGGGTGCTTGTGTTTTTTTGTGGGATTTGGTCATGGCCATAATTAGAGGGTGCTTGTGTTTGTTTCTGGGATTCATTGATGGTTAGAAGAAGAGAAGAAAGACTATAGGTGTTTTTCATGGGATTCAACCATGGCCAAAATTGGAGGCTTGTAATGTTTGCTTGTGCAACTTGGCAATGGCCCAAAAAAAAGAGTTGAAAGTTTTTGGTGTTTGTTGGTGAGATTGATGATGGTCAAAAGATGAAAATTAGAAGCTTTCAATGTTTATTTGCGAAATTCAACAATGGCCAAAAGAAGAAAACAAGAGGTTCCAATGTTTTTTGGTGGGATTCATTGATGATTAAAAGAAGAAAATAAAAGGCTACAAGTGTTTGTGGGATTCAATGATAGCTAAAAGAAGAGAAAAAAAAGGGTTACCCTTGATTTTTCATTAATTTTAATCATGGCAAACTTGGAGCACACAGAAGAAATTGATGATTACAATTTGTATGACTACAAGGCTTGTTGATGCACAACTACTAATGACAATTTTGCTTAAATGGAATGTTTCATGGCAAGGTTTGGCAAAAGGCTTTGGATACTAATGTTGCAATGTGTAATTGTAGAGATTTGGAAATGTCTTTATAAATTTTCATGTACCTAGAAACATCCATATGATAGTGGGAATGTATGTAGTAGAACAAAAATAAAATTCACAAAAGAAAATAAGAAACTAGAATTGAAACGAATATGAAACATCATATTTTTATGAAAGTGTGCATATTCCTTCTTTAATTTGGCATTATTACGTAAAATCCTAATATTTGAGTTTGTTCATGGAGTCTTTCCTTCACCCACTTTAGAATTCATGACAATCATTTAAAAATACTTTAAAAAACAACCTAGGCACTAGATACCTTGCATTATGGGTAGCCTAGAATTTTCATGAAATCACCCAAGCTTTATTTTAGGTGACCTAGTATTTTTCTTAAGCAACCTAGGCCTTTGAAACCTTTTGGATAGGCTACCTTAATACAAGGGTAGCTTCAACACATGTTTGTCAAATAATTGATTAAATTTGAAGATTCCTAATTTATTTCAAAATTTTGCCAAACCTAAAAAGGGTGGACTTTTTAGGGTTGGCAAAGCCCTAAACCCTTTTACAAAAGTTTATTTTTGAAAAAATATATTTTAATAAAAATTTCAACATTTTTACAAATAATATAATTAATGTCAAAGTTGCCAAGGTACTCACATATGCAAAACATGGTTATGGTTGTTTTTGTATTTCATAAGTAAACATTGGTGTCATCTTGTTCACAATTTCAAATCATTTGTACATCCTCCTTATCACAAGTATGAAGAATGGCATAGGTGGTGAAGACCAATGTTGGGGAATTTTTCCATTTCAAGACAACCTCCAATCTCAAATTTGAAATTGTAAACTTTATTTGGAGATTGTTTGGGTGAAGGTTTGAGCTTGATTCTTTCAATTTCTAAACCCTTTGGTTATGGTTGCAGCACATTTTCTCAAGCTGAAGATCCTCGAAGCCTAGTTCAAAAACTAGTTTCAATTTCATGTACACATTCCCCAATGTTGGAGATTGCAACGGTATACAATTTTACATCACATTAAAACAAGGATCTATGTAGGTGCAAAGTTCAACAACTAATTAAAATGAATAAATAAATATAAAATTCAGCCATTATTATAAACTTAAGAAAATACAACTTTCTTAACCAGAGATCATAACCTTGTGTTCAAGAATGAATTTTCATGATTTTGATGCCATTTATGGGTCTAAACAAAAGACTAGTTTCATGGTCCAGTTCTTGTGTTGGTTTCAACAAAAGGGTGTCAAATAGGGTATGGGTCATAAGAATCTTGACTTGAACCTTCAAATTTAACCCTACAAATTGGATGCCCTCACAACATTGTATTGGACAATTATAAGAAACTGTACCAAACCCCCCAATGGGTATCACGGTGGTTCTTTAATGTTTCTAACTGCAATTCGCAACTACCCAGACTGAATATATACCCATGGTCGTGAAAAGTCGAGTACCCAATTTTGATATATACCCATCTGCTTCTTACTTTTTTTCTGAAAAATCAAATAATCACCAGTTCTCTCTTGAAACCCATCAATTCGTTGAGGTTTTGGGAACCGGCGGTTCTTTGATTCTGATTTTTTCACACACACACACCTGGCATTTCATTGATTTTTTTCACATACCCACCTTGACGGTTCTTTGATTTTGTTGGTTCCTATAAGGGGGTATAGGCTAGGGTATAAGGATTTGGACTCGCAACATGCACCTACGGGGTATTTTTCCATGTAAAGGATTTTTTCCACCACATTTCCCATATTTTGAGCCAGAAAC
>Ga0116231_10014762_pt1 | contig 10362 bp, 15 predicted proteins | sample S1TSphgellanicum_2_FD_89695 | JGI IMG/M metagenome (GOLD analysis project Ga0116231, IMG submission 89695) | Host-associated microbial communities from peat moss isolated from Minnesota, USA - S1T2_Fd - Sphagnum magellanicum MG | ecosystem: Host-associated > Plants > Peat moss > Unclassified... | reverse complement strand
TAATTTTTTTTTTAAAAAAAACAAAAACCCCTTTTTTTAATAAATAAATTTACTTTTTTCCCCCCAAACCATAATTTTCCCCCTCCATTTTTTTATCAGGTTAATTTTTTTTTTTTTTAAAAAGGGCCCCCCCCCCCCCCCAAGCCAACAACATATAAAAGTTTACATCTATCACATTATTATCAATGACAATAAAATTAAAAATGTATGGAATTCCATGAATGTGGATTTTAAGATCCTTGACCAATCCTACTTGTTTAATAGTTGTTTGATATAACATTCTAAGTTTGTAAACAGTTGGTTTGGGAATTAGTAATAACTTTTCCCTTGGTTTTTTAGTAATGATGTTTTTTCCCAAAACCTCCATTTAACAAAACATCGTTTACGATATTATTTCCAACTTGTACAAGTCAATGGCTACCATGTGGTGATTTATGGATGTAGAAGCTAGACTTTAAAGTTAAACTTAAGTAGTTCAATAAACTTCATAAGAGAGTTTGGAAATAACATACTTCTTGAAATTTGGTGCCAAATGAAAAAGTTATCTTGAAATCAAGATGTATTTGTTCTCCGTAGGTTGTTTTCTAATTTCTTGTAAAACGGTTGGATCTTTATCCTTGTCAACTTCAACATTCCTCCTTTCAATAGATGATGTTTAGGTATATATCATATTATTAAGACCATTCTCTTTAATCACTAAATGCTTTAGTTGAATTGGAGGGTCATGTTTCTACATGTTTTATATGATAACTTCAAGAAATTTTTGTAATTTCTCTTTTATAGCCCAATTGGTAACTTCAATGGCTTTGAATGGCTCCTTATCCTTGAAAGCCACATTCTTAAGTACTTTGATTCTAATAGTAATTGCTAAAACCATATTTACCAAAACATTTTCCTTCTTTTCACTTTTTGATGTCAAATAAAAAGGTTGTACCTTTGGTATCACCATAAAAAATGTTAGTTTTGCTAAAGGTAATGATAAGCCATGAAGCTTGTTAGTACCCTTGTTGAACTTTTTATGACTCTTCAAAAGGTCATTGTTTTGATTTCTAACTAAAATATTACTTCAAAAACATTTCAATTTGGTAATCTAATCACTACTGAACTTGGAAAAGTTCAAAATTTCAAATTTCTACCTTTAGCTTTAGTGTTGGAATATTCTCATTTAAAAAAAAATCAGAATTGATATACTACTTCCAAAAAATTAATTTAAAGTTTCAAATACCAAGGTATCCAATTTTTCATTTTTTGGTAATCAATTCTTAATCTTTTGAAGTGGTTGAATATCTAGAACCAATTTTCAAAGTTAATTTTTTAAAATAATTTTTTAAAAACTAATGCAGCTTTTAATTTGAATACATAAGAATTATATTGGACTTGAAAATAAAATTCCATTGGCCAAAAGAAATAACAATATAATTACATTGCTCAAATACAAACAAAAATGTTGTGATCAACACAATGTTGCAAATTGAACAAATACCAAGATTTAATTAAATCTAGCTTTCACAATTAGACCAAAATCAAAAGGGACAAAACTTGATTGAAAACTTATTGGGGAAATTGGTTTCTAAATGTTATGTGAACCAATCCACAACACAAGCATGAATAGTTACAACATTATATTTATGAAACATAATTGCAATATTTGTGAACAATGAGCTAATGTTTTTGGATGAAAGCACACTACATGCCCCGCCCCCCCACCCCCACACCCCCCTACGTCACCCCCCCTCTCAAATTGTAGTCACATGTATAATCTTTTTGCAATTATATTTTTTGCAATGTAAAAACATCAATCTTAGATTATTTTCATTTCTTAAAAGTATATTTGATTAGCCAAGTAGATTTAAACTAGGTAATTCCTTCAAGAAATCCAACAAACATTGAAAAATTTGAATGTACGAGTATATTTGTCACAAAATAATACGTGTCATAGAATTTGGAAATATATATATTTATTTATTTCAAAACTAAAGTTGTACAATGTTGATTTTATATAATCCTTTTCATCTAATTGTTGGATCACGACTAAATTTGATTCGTAGGGAATTTTGAGTTTCATAATGTTGTCATGCACATTTTAAAAGTTTTTTTTGCTTATGAATGAGATTGTTAAATAATGCATTCAAATTTTAACATATTATGTACTATGATACTTGTTATGCATCACATTTTGGGACAAAAGTGATATACTTGTAATGTGCTTTCATCCTGAGTTTGCTTAAATTTATTCACCACTGTTGTGGTATAACAATTTAATAGAGTTAATGTTTATACTTCAAGAATTTTGCAGAGGCAAAATATATAAATACATCAACTAACAACTACATCAAACACCAATTGGTCTTACCAAATGGTCATGGTTTTTGCACGTGATGGATGTCAAAAAGATGAAGATTCTTTGAATGCTATAACACTTTGAGTTGTATGGAAAATACTTGAAAAAAATGTGGAGATGGAAACACAAAGGATATTTGTAATAATTAATTGCACCTAATTTGTAAATCCTACACCCCAATCTAGAAGCATGGAAGTTAGGATTAACATTAATAAGTTCTAAGTTAAAGCATTAAAGATGACATTTAGTGCAAAGACATGATTGCAATCAACATGGTGAGTCTCTTTCCATATCCCATAGTCATGAACGAAGAAAACAAGGTTAACACCAACTTAATCATTGTTATGTAAAATGATGATCAATGTTGGGCAATTCTTACCTTTCGAAAAGAACTTTTGGGGCCAATTCTTACAAGGGTTTTGACAAACCAACTTCATTCTTGAATGTTCTTTTCAAAAATTTAATATTTTTGCCATTTTTTAAATTACCCAAAAATGGAACAAGTAGTTTTCAAATATAAAAATTATCAATGCTAATGAGATTTGACCCAATATCCTTTTTAGAAAGACATGAACCCAAACCATTGGGCCATAAAATTTTACAACAAAATTTCTTTTGGAACTTTTTTTATCGAAAGTTTACATGTGCCAATGACTTTAAAGCTAAAGCCATTGGCTTGTGTAAATTCTTTGCATTCAAGTGAAAATGAAACCTAGTGGTTAAGGCTTATGTCAACATTCAAAAGGTTTGAGGTTCAAATTTGAATTGAGTAACCTACCTATTAATGACTTTATTATATTATTTACTAGGTTTGAAAATTAGGCTTGAATTACCCTTTTACTTGCCTTGGTATTAAGGTTGGGTTGAATTGATACCTTAACCAATTTTCAAGTGAGTTGGTTCTCACCTCTTAGAAAACTATTGGTTTTCAATAAGAGAACAAATTGAAAATTGGCTGGGTATACAACTCGTTCATGATACCCACTTAGTAATTGAAATTGGTGAGGATGTGAATGTTTGTAATTTTTTGTTGTTATATTTACAATAGGTGTTTTTTGATGTGCTCACCTACTTGCTAAAATTGTGGGAAAAACTATGAATGCCAAGAAAGGAGTGAAAGAACATCAAACAAGGAGAAAAGAACATTGAATAACATGAGAGAATGCAACAAGCAAGGAGCAAGAGAACACAAACAATGTGTGTGAGAAAATACTACTTGATGAATGAAAAAGCTAAGCAAACAAAACAAAAAAAAATTTCACAAGGAAAGTATTAACAAAACAATCAAAACATATATGATGTGGAATCCAAACAATGTTGGGCGGTCTTTTAGTTTTTTTGAAAATCATCGAATCCAGGTATTAGAATGGATTCAAAAACCTACCTTGGTTCTTTTTATTATTATTATTATTTTCATCTTTTAAAAGGCCGAACAAGGTTCCAAAAATTTGTAAAAAATAATTTCATTCAGTATTCAAATGCCAATTCTCACACATCTTATATCAGTCGGTTCTGGAAGGTGGGGTTCACATACCAATTATTACAAAAGCTACTAATTCAAATATTAACTTTTCATTTTTTAAAATAAAAAAATTGTGATTTTTTTTTTCTTAAATTTCTTTCAACATTTTATATGTCCATTATTTCATCTTATTCAAATGAATCTTCAAATTTTTCTAACTGCTTTTCAAAATCTAAATATGTTCAAATTAATTCCACTAAATTGGAAATTGGTTTACAACTAATTCTAAGATCACTTGGCGAATTCTTGTTCACAAAAATCAAAAAATTTAAATTGTCTAATTATAAATGACATCTCTTTCAGTTTGTAAATATGCATGCTTAGGAAAAAAAATCTTTTAGTTTCAATTTGTGATCCTACAATGTTGAAGATTTGACAAGCCAAAAAACCAATTGTAGGAAACATGGTTTCATATTTTCCCCACCATTGAAAAAGGCACTTAATGTTTTTGGGATCCATTTGGAAATGTGTAAAAATCAATAATTCCTTAGTGACAATTTCCTTTGTTGGTTCACTTGTGGGTGCAATTTGTTGAAAAATATCCAAATTATAATCTTCATCAATTATTTGATCTACACACCCAACAAATTTTGTCATTGGATGCAAATGATGATAACACTTCAAAATCATAGGATACAAGGTTCTTCTATCATATTCATTCATAATATATATTTTCATTTTCTTCTCAGCCAACAAAAGAAGATACTAGATGAAGGCTTTAGGGTGTAGCATAAAAAACATGTTGTAAACTTTTCTTTCTTCATATTTTCTTTGAAAAGAAAGGAACTAATCCAAAACACCACAAACTTCCCTTCTCATATTGGAAGTAAAATAAAAAAACTCAAAAGCAATCTAATCATCACCAATCAAATTGATTGGGGCAAATGGGATCTGATTTCTTCCTTGAGTTTTAAACACATAGTAATGGCAAATTGTAATGCACTAGAAAGCAACCAATGGCTACTAGATTGGTTCAAAACATAAAAAATCACAACATGAGACCTCAATTATTTTACAAACATGTTAAATAAAAATAAAAGGCATTCTTCCACTTATTTTGATAGTATCGTACCCACTATAACAAAGGATTATAAGATCTTTGAATTGTAAAGCTTTTTGAAACATAATGATTTTGTTGGCAAATCTACAATTAGATTTTAAAATGCAATGTTAAAAATGTTTAACTAAAAGAATTTAATAAGAAACAAAGAAAACAATAATTATGGAAAAACATTATAAAGAAAAAAATTGTAATAGATTAATAATCACCTTGTCTTCACTATAATATATAATTTTCTTAGGGGAATATTAGAATTTGAACAAGCCTTGTTCCATTCTTGTTTCCCTTCTTAGATTTTTTACGCCAAGTTATACATTTTTGCAAATTTGATAGTGTAGACTTGATTGAAACAAACTTGAGATTTTTGCAAACTTTTCCTTAGTATTAGCACATTAATATGCTTTAGAAAAGGGATGGCCAAAATAAATACCTTGAAAACTTTCATCCAAACTAAGGACTTCACACTTCATAACAAATTTCAAAACAATTGTCATAGTATTTAAATTTGGGCCCTCATCCTTAACAGAGGCAATGGTTTGGTTTATTAACCCATGTTAATCAAATAATTTTATTAGATTGTTGGCCAATGCTTGTCTAATAGTTTTTGTTGCTCCAAACAAACCAATAGGTACTTGTTTTTGGTTGTCAATCAAATCCCAAAAAATTAATAACAAGAGCAAATATATCATGCGGCCCCTTGCACATCCATAAATCAAAGCTTACTATCATATAAATATAAAGTGTTAATTTTGACAAAACAAATAATTTTTTTTCTCCACCAAGTTAAACAATATTTCCTGAGAAAACTACTTCCTATCATAAGGGAAGATATAAAACATTTATGTCATGGCTTCTATAAATTTATCTTTAAACATGTAAATCTTACCAAAAAAATCATTATTAATTCTATTTTTTTTCAACTTTGCTTTTTTTTTTTTGCACATTTCCACTTTCTACTCTTTCCACATATTCTTCAATTTTCATTTCAATTAGTTTCATTTTCATCTTCAATCAAAATTAGATTTTCATTTTGATTTGACCACGCAATTTTCCATCATAATATTGCCTACCTTGAAGGAGAAATTAGAAATAAGTATCTTTTTTTCCAAAACAAAGAATTTGTTTATTTATGTTATGAAAATCAACATAAACATTTACAAGAAATTAAAAGAATTTTTCAAAAAAATGCAATGTTATGTAAATGTGCAAGTGAAATGCAATGTGTAAAATTAAATGTATAATGTCTAAATAAATTTTCCACACAATAAACAAAAATTGTTAATCAACATTATCCAATAAAAACATAGACAATCAAAGTAAGGAACAAAGTCATTAAGAACAAACATTTGAAAAAAAAATTAAAAAATCACCTTCAAATCTAGTTTGAAGAAGGCAAGTCGAATTTGGAAGGCTTTCTCCTCCCACACCTACAAAAATGTGAAGGGGGAAATACCAATCTAAAACAAGAGGAATGGCAACAACGTTGAGAGGAAAAGCAACAACATTGAGAGGGAGTAGGAAGGTACTTGCAATAGGAGGAACAAGAATGGAGTTGAGGAGGAGTAGGAGTGGCGTCAAGGAGGAGAAGGAGAAGTGTTGAAATGGAACAAGAGGAAGAATGATGTTAAAAAACAAGAGTAGGAGTGATGTTGAAGAGGAGCAAGAGTCATGTTGAGAAAGAACAAGAGAAGGAATGTTGTTGAGGAGCAAGAATCATGTCGAGGAGAAGCAAGAGGAGGAGTGGTGTCAAGGAGGAACATGAATAGCATCGAGGAGGAGCAAGAGGAAGAACAATGTCGAAGAGGAGTAGGAACAATGTCGACAAAAAGTAGGAGGAGGAGCGCCATAAAAAAGCAATAGTGATGTCAAAGAGGAAAAGGAATAATGTCGAAGAGGAGTAGGAACAATGTCGACAAAAAGTAGGAGGAGGAGCGCCATCAAAAGGCAATAGTGATGTCAAAGAGGAGAAGGAATAATGTCGAAGAGGAGAGAGGAGCAATAATGATGTCGAGGAGGAGGAGGAACAACCACACCAAAAAAGAAGAGCTACTTTGAGAAAAACAACAACAACATCAAGAGGAAAGAGGAGTTGCATCAAAAAAACAATAGCAATGCCCAGAGAAAGGAGGAGGAGCATTAAGAGAGTCACAACAATAGCACCAAAAACGAAAAGGAAGAACATCACTGAGAGGAGTGGGAACTCCATTGAACATTAGCACAACAACATTGAAAGGAGAAATGGGAGCTTCATCGAACATAACAACTTCAAGAAGAGGAAAAGCGCAAGCACATCAAACTCACTAACAAAACAATTTTTAAACCATCTCTTCTTCCTCATTAGAAAACTACTCATTTTGTGGTTAAAAATTAGCTTTAAAACTTGAAAAGTTCTCAAAGATGGTTTTTACTAATGTTGTCCAATTCTAGGTTGGTTACTAATTACATAAATCATCAGTTAATTTTTAAAAAAAAAAATTCAAAATTGGAATCGGAATTGGGATTGGTCTCAAAATTGGAATTGGGAATTGGCCTTCGGTTAGAACCAGACCCAAAACTGGAATTGGCCCTAAAACTCAAGTCATACAAGTTTTTGTTTTTCATTTTCTCAAAATTTAATTTATTATTTCTTTGGACGAGGGTTAGACATGTTAGTTTCAAAGAAGAAAAAAAATTTCAGGTATACAATTTTTTTGATAATAAATTTGGGGGTTGGGAGAGGGTGGGGGGAGACATTATGTGTGTAGTTGATATAGGTGGTCATTTAGCTTTGGGCTATACATACCAGATTTGGTTTGGAACTAGACCCACCAAGGAGTGTTTTTTTTTTAAAAAAAAAATTAAAGAAGAACTGAGAACCGAGAGTTTTGAAATGTGAAGAATTGGGTCCAAAACTGGACAGGAGATTCTATCAAATTTTTTAAAATCCTAGAATCTTAGAATTTTTTAAAGAAAAATTGGAAGAGTTTAGAAAATTTTAGAAGTTAAAATTGAAACTCTAAACCAGAGATTACTCTGGTAATGCCCTCATTCTAGGGGCCTTACCCCTCCTACAAGAAAACCGCGTCCTAGAGGGAAGCACACTTGCTAGCAAGAGCAGCCACTAGACACACGCGTAGATCCAGAAAGCATCTGTGAATTACACTCACATATGTGTCTGACAGATTCAACGCACTGATCACATGTTAAGCTCGTTAGACTTGCTATGCAAATAAAGCTTGTTGAACGTGTTAGCGTAAGCTTGTTAGACTTGTTATGCACATAGATCTTGTTAAGCCAGTAGGTCAAGCTTGTTAAGCTTGGTAAATCGCACCACAGAGTAATGTCCAGTATTTATACGCAACACCCGACTGTCGGGCAACGAGTGCAAGGTCTCTTGTTTCAACAGCTTTTTTTCTCTCTGCTCCCTCTTGTTTGTGATTGTCTATTCGTTCACAGCAAATCCACCTGCTTGCTTGCTTGACTCGGTGAGCGTGCTCCCTTCACCTCGTCCCAAGATTCACCTAGATTTTGGAATTTTACTTCATAGATATGCAATATTATTGTTTCTAGGCTTCCAGTCTTGAGAATCCATCATTAAGCCAAGGATAATCTAGAGAGGACACATAGCGTGATAAATATTGCTTACAACATCCGAAGAAAACGTCAGGACTCAGCTGGTACCTCATTTGAACTCTTCACCTAACTGAAGGTATTTTGTATCTTCTGTTTGCTAAAAAAAACTCCCAGGTATGCATGTTTTTCCTACTGAATTTCGGACATCAGCTTCCGAATGAATCGCAGTTTGTGATGAAGAAATCGTTCCATGGTAAATTGTGGTGCTTTGGCTCTGATACGTTGATTGAGACTTTAGCCTTTCGAGCTGCAGCTTTTGATGCTTTGGTCTTCGTTCCAGGAGAAGCAGCAACGGATCATGGGGTATTCGGCAGCGAAGAGCTGGCGAAATAACAAATAGCAGGATATTTGCACTAGGTCAGGAATTTGAAGATTCAGGCAGCGCCGATATTGTCGAGTGTTTGTTTCGCCACTTCTGAAACCCGTCAGGAGCTGTCGAGGACTGAAAGGATAGCTGCATCAACCGCGTCTCGACCAAATTACTGTGAGTATCTTTCCAGAATACGCCACTGTAAGCACTTGAGATTGTGCTAGATGAGTAGACTGTGGGAACTCGTAAGAGTTTCGTGATATCACTCTTTGCGGCACTAGCTAGGATTTGATTCTCGTAGAGACTCATCCTGTAGGTAGCGAGGAGGTTATGACCCAGTTAGGAATCACATGTTGTAGCGCTGGAGCTTGGAGAATTTCATGAGCATAGGAAGTAGTAGCTGGGTGAGTATTGAACCTCAGATAATTGATAGGGTTGTTGCAGGCATCCATGAGCACTTTGCAGAAACTGATGTAACAGTACAGATATTGACAGGTATTGGAACATTAGAGGCATTTGAAGAGGCAGTGGAAGCCTCCAAGCTTTGCACAGGGTCTCCAGGATCTTCTTGGGCTCCAATTACTTCAGCCATATGTATGAATTGTAAGGTGTGTAATATCAACCTTGATGTAATTTCACACCCTGTGGTTCTTAGACATTACTAAGATATATTTGCTCATTTGTTTGACCAAGGAATGCTGTGTATGTTTTTGTGCACTCCTTTCGGTCGAGTCAACTGTTCCACAGCTGGTAACAATCTTGCTGCTGATTTTGCAGTCAGGCATATTGGGGTGTGGTGTTATCTCAGTGGGCAGGTTCTCACTTGAAAGCTGCAGTTAAGGAGCTGCTCTCATTGTCACGGTAGTTTTGCAGTCAGGTTTGGGGAGCTGAAAAACAACTGGGATTGGAAAGGCAAATATGTGCATGGTCAAAACTTTCACCTGGTGTGCAACTCTTGTTACTGTGTCACACATTCCTTATCTATCTTTCAAGAGTGTGAAGCTCACATTAAATGACTTGATGCATGCATAATAGACATGGCACACCTAGCCCTCACATGATTCTTGGACTGCTTAACACAGGATGATTGTAAGTCCAGGTCTATTAAGCCAATTTTCTTCTATAGGTGTTAGGATATGGTGTGCTGCATAGACCAGGCATTTTTGAATGTTCAACCTCCTCTGGTTCTTGGTGATGAATGCTCATTACACTGTTGTTAGAAAGGTACTATTATTGACACAAGTGAGTGGAGGATCATGAATCCCACTTCGGACTTCTCTCCACAATGAAGTCAAAACCTCTTCACTCAGATAAGAATCATCAATGGTTGAAATAAACGATAATGTAAGTGGACAATGTGTGAATTGTAAAGAAAATGGCAGATAACCAGCCCCGTCCCAGAGCTTGAATAATTAGTGGAATATGATAGCTCAGAGTGTGGACACCTATTTAGGGAGACCTGTTGAATGCTGAGAACTGCCAGGCTGTTATACAAACCTTTTGACCACCATTGTTTT
>Ga0116231_10014761_pt1 | contig 10364 bp, 5 predicted proteins | sample S1TSphgellanicum_2_FD_89695 | JGI IMG/M metagenome (GOLD analysis project Ga0116231, IMG submission 89695) | Host-associated microbial communities from peat moss isolated from Minnesota, USA - S1T2_Fd - Sphagnum magellanicum MG | ecosystem: Host-associated > Plants > Peat moss > Unclassified... | reverse complement strand
CTTACTCCCCTTCCACTTTATCCTCCACCCCACCACCCCAACTCTCCTATCCCTCCCCACCCCCACAAGTTCGCCACCCCTTCCCCCCCCCCCCCCCCCCCCCCCTTTCCACCCTCCCAAGTGTCACTCGCGTTAATTCTCTAATAAAAGAATTTTCCAATGATACCCGGCGGGTATCATGGAAAACCCCTCTTCCAAAGGTTTCGATATGCAGAATGCCGAATGCAATAAACATCTCCCCCTCCCCCAAAACAATGGAAGGACGAATTTTCTCTAGATAAGGTGTTTTTTTAATACACCTGACCCTAAGGTTAGTTTCATCATTAAATAATCCTCAAAATAATGAAATGAAATTTTGTGAAAATATGAAGCTGACATGTTGAGAAAATCATCATAATTATTATCATAGACTACACTCTGAATAATTTCACTACTCGATGTGACAATATATCATACTAGATAATCAAAAATTGAATAATTTTTAATTTTATAAGCAAATTATTTTTTTGTAAAAAAATAATTATTTGTTTTGTCAATGTGGAAATTGACCCTAGGTTACAGTATGCCCTAGATAATCTATTCTTCCATTACACTAGAAAAATTAGTGCAAGTCTTTACAATGTAATAAAAAAATTGGTAGATTTTTTCTTTTTTTTCTTTTTTTGGGGTGGATGTGGAGGGCGCCTTATGTGTAAGGTTCCTCATTTTGAAGCCTCCTTATCCATTCATAAGAAACCTTTTCTCTTTGTCTCACAAATCACAATTGTTGGAAATTTTACTAGATCTTTACTTTGGGTAAGGACCTAAAAGGGAGTTAGGGGGGGCCGGTGTTCTAGGAATGAAGTATGGATACAAAAATCTATCAGTTATTTGCAAGGGTATGTATATATATGTTAGGCAGAGGTGAATTTGGAAACAACTCGAAACACAAATCATACCTAGTTATTATAAAATTCATAGACTTGTCTCACCCTCACACCCGACACATACAAATTTCTCATAATGATAACCATAACCAACCCTTGAAGAAATGCATGACCAAGTATTTGTGTAATAATTATATCACCGTTGCAACCATACATGATATTTAATAAAGTACAAGGTTAGTTTTTTGTGTAGCAATTGGCTTAAACTCGTTTAATATTGAGTGGGGTATGAGTTTAAGGTTTTCGTTTTTAGGTATAGGGTTTGAAGATGAGAAATGAGAAACACTTGACAACATCAATACTCAAGAAGTAGCCCCTTTTTTCAATTATGTTACTAAATGTTGAATGCATTGTTGGTGATTGTCACATCAATGAGCACAAGTGACGACGTTCAATAACGTTGTTGGTGATTGGTGACAGAAGATCAATGTTGTCTAATCCATCTTGTTACAAGCTACAAACAACATTTCAAGAAAATGAAAGTGAATAAACAAAAAACACAAATTTCAAGCTTTTGTTATGAGGTTTAACATTTAGATGACTTATCAAGTCTAAGCTTATTTTGAAGTTTTTTTCTTCTAAGGTTACCCACATAGTAGTTTAATTTGTTTCATGATGCCTTCTTCAAGTCTTTTCCAAGTTAATTCTTCATTTTCGAGCATTTTTCATCAAATGCCTTGATTTAAATCTGGATCTTGATTTTGAGTTTATGTGTTGTGTTGTTCATTTGCTATGGAATTTGATTCTTTATTCATATGTTGTGTGCATCTATTCTGAAGTTTGATTCTCAAGCAGACTTCAAGTTCAACAATGTTTGTGTGTTGTGTGTTCATCTATTTCATCAATTGTTGTGGATCATGAGTTGCAGCTTGATTTTCAAATGAGCTTCAAGTACAATATTGTTTGTGTGCTATGTGTTTGTCTACTTCGTCAATTGTAGCAAAAGTTATAATTTGATTCTCGAGTGAACTTCAAATTCAACATTATTTGTGTGTTGTGTGTTCATATGTTTCATCAATTGTTGTGGAAGTTATGACAAGTTCATCAAGCGAAAACTACATCAAGCGAATCAAATGGAAGTTATAGGCTCAACAAGTTCATTAGGACTTCAAGATTTTTTAAAGTTTTTTTGCTTGCCCCTAAACCTTATGTCTTGAGTTTCGACTTTTAATGTTGGGTTTTCTTTTTGAAGAATGATTCTCAACAAGTTTTTAATTTCACCTTTTCTTGAGCTCAATTCTCAAGCAAGCTCATCATTGGGCTATATCCTGCAGCACGTTCATTAGCACATTTTTTTTTTTCTTTCCCTAAACCTTGCACCTTCTAAACATTCAAATTATTTTGTTTTGTGTTTTTAATTATCTTCCTAGCTTCTTTGCTTGCATCATGGAGTCTTTAAATGATCTTATTACAAATGTTGTTTTCGATATTTCACACATTGTTTTTGCATGTTTTGCTAGTAACAACATGGAAGGTGAGGCTATTGACGCTACAAAGCATGTAACCAAAAAAACATCTTGTTTTATAAAAGTAATTGAAAGAAACAATGTGAAGCATGGAAACCACATAACTACAACTCAATCACCTGGGTTTTTTATCATGTGAAAAATAACCAACCTATAGATTTTACCCAAAACCAAATCATGTGTTGTATTGTTTGTCACCACCAAACAGTCGGTCTTGAAATTATAGCCCTATGCACTAGAAATTGGAAAAGGTTCATAACTTATCACAAATCCAATGGCATAACTATCATGAAGATTCACATTGAAGTGGAACATAACAACTTATTAAATAAGCATGTGGAAGAATAAATAAACAACTTGGACTTGCAATTGAACGTCAACTAGCCACAGAATGCACATGTATTACCCCGAATGTAATTTCTAGATTATTTTCATCCACAAACCAATTCAAAAAAGATAATGATACACATGTTGGATTCTTGGAAGGTGTAATGTTATATGTCATTAAAGGATTTTTGCCCATGAGGATAATTGAATCTATTTGGTTGTATCTTATGGTTTATAGGTTATACCCGAAGGTGGTCTTCCCATCAAAAAAGGTTTTTGTGGAAAAGATTTTATTAGCTTTGGTGGAAAAGACTTTGGTTACATATGTGCAACATGCACTGGCTAGTTGCATGTCTACCACATGCACTTTTGATTTGTGGATGTTTGCAAGAACACATAATGTGTTTGTTATGGTTGTCAACTTGTTGTTAATTTTTTGATTTAGCAATTGGGAGCCTAAACATGTGACAATTAACTTATTTGAGGCCATTACCACCAACAATGTAGCCATGGCTCCCAAATTACGAAAACTTCTTGACATGTTTTCCCTCACTAATAAGATTCTTGCATATGTGAAGGATGAGGGAGCTAATTTGTAATATTGTGCGCGCAACAACTCCTACTTTTGTGGTGTTGTGTAAGACTTTGGGCATGTTGGAACCATTTCATGGTTCTTGCCTTAGACATGCCTTATCCTAGGTCTACCAATATGCATCAACAAATGAAAAAATGGCTTAGATATTGCATTTTTAAAAAGTTTCTACTACATCTATAAAAAGTGCACAAGTTGATATCTAAAAATGTATTACTTGGTTGAAAAAATCAGGGAAGGGAAAGCAAGCTTGGGAGTAAGCATGCATAGATTCTAAATTGAAACCCAAAAAATTAAGCACACTTGTGAAGACCATGTATGCTTCTTGCCCTTTTTTTTTTTACACTTTTTGTTTAATTTCTTTATTTGTTTTATGTACTTTTTAATTTTTTGTTCTTTCTATTCTTATAGTTTTTGTTTTTGTTTTTTTGTTTTTGTGTTGTCTTGCATCTTTAATTTTTAACAGGGGCTTTTATGTTTTTTTTTCATTACTTGCAAGTTTGCAAATTGAATTTTGTTCTTCCAAGATGCATTAACCTTCCGAGGTGTTATTGCCCTATGTTACGTTAGGCAAACAATGGCTTTACAAAGCCACATACTTTCTTCGAGGATTTGGACAATTTGTGAAGTTGTTGTGAATGTTTTGAATCCTATTATGACTAATTGTGTTCTAAACCAAAGTTGGGGGAATCGGCTTTTTGGAGATGCCCTATAGAACATCATTTATACATGTTGTGAGCTTTGCCAAGACCTTGCATTTGTGATTGTTCTTCATAGCCTGGTAGACCTAGAAGTTTCTATTTTTGATCAAAAATTGGAAGTGCTTGTTCATTGCATGAAACAATAGGTGTTGGATGTCTTAAACCCTTTCTTTTCTTTTTTACATGAAGTTTTTAAAAAAAGGTCACAATATTTTTGCATTAATGTTAGATCCCAAATTTAAATCCATGCATCTTATGAACACTTATATGGGTTAAATGCAACAATTCTAGTTGTTACACATGATGAACATGTGTTGTTGCCTTTGTTGATGGAGGTCCACAAGTCATCACTACCATTTGTTGAAAAACCTCAAACATCTTGAATCCCCAAATGGTGGCAATCTTGGAGATTTATTTCACACCATTAACACCACTACAGACACATGGACAAAGATTGTTGGAACAGAGTTTTATGGCTATCGTAGATATCCAATTAATGCAAACACTTGCAAATGTGCCTTGACTTGGTGGTGGATCAAAGAACATGAGTTTCCAATAGTTATTAACTTGGCAAGATAGATTTGGGCATCTTAATTAACCAGATTGAAATCAAGCCTAGATTTTTTTGAGTACTAGCATTTTCACCATATTTCGCAAATCTCACTTTTAAACAAAAAACTTGACAAATAGATCTTTGTTAACAAGAATTGGCCTTCTAATCCACACATTGGGTGCCCCGAGTTCTGTGATTCTTCCATTTGCATGTGAGATTGAATTAATTTTAATAGAAGAATTAGATGTTGAATTTGAACACAAGGTGGAGCATGAAGAAATTGGTGTGATCTTATGATTGGTAGTAACGTCTAGTGATTTTTGTGATGACTTTGATGGATGATCATCATGGGCGTGTGGTATTCATATTTTCTCCACTACAGAGGGCTAGGTTTTTCATAAAGTAACATACAAGAATACCAATTGTAATGTTCCTTAATAAAAAGATGGATAAAGGAAATGATGACAAATCTTAAGTTTCAGAGCTTTCCAAGTCCTACTAATATAATAAGCAAGATGATATCTTGGATAAATAAAAGTTCAGAGAGGGGCATTATGAAAGTTTGATTCATTTACCTTTCTGAAAACTAATGGAGCAAAATAAAAAATTGTATTGTAATTTTGTTTTAAAGTTGCCATAACAAACATTTTGTTTTGTTAGTTTATTGTTGTTTTGCTCCTCATGAGGTAGAATTAGTAACAACCCATCAAAACCATATATTATTGTAAAATGATTCTTAATTTTTATTTCTTTAACATTTGATGTAGAACATTTAAAACATGTTCAAGTTTGGTTGTAAAGACTAGGATTTGGGTATGTTGTTGGAATGTAGTAAATATATTATCCACTTTTGGCAATTTTAGATAATATTATTTTGGTTACAAAAGAATTTTTCATGATTTCTCCATGCATTTGCACGAACTCTCTTAACAAAATTCCCTTTTTAAACGTAAATTAATGAAGGACAAATAGACCCCAATGAGTTCCATCTAAACTTGTTTTTTTTATGCTTTAGACAATTCTACTTATTCTACATGTTTTATTATCCCAAACCAATTTCAAATCCACCATGTTTCAAAAGAGAATAAGGATCCAAACAACAACATATTCTTTTGACATTGAGGAAAAACAATGTTTTTTTGTGTTTAACCTACAAAACAAAAATATTGTCAAACCAAGTAAACCCTATAGCATACTAGTGTGGTTTCTTGTAATGTGTCATAGTAACACCTAAGAAATGCTTGTTGGGGCATACTTAATATCATGTTAATTGAACCTTACATTCAAGAGACATTAAATACCCCCTAATGAGATTTGTTTGGAGCCTATGTGGGGAGCCACATGTGATTCTACATGTTACATAGTTCATGTTTTCCACCATCAAAACTTGTTCTATTTTTTTTATAAATATAATAAAACATCATGTTGCAAATGGCAAGAACTAGGTTAGTGGATGGGTATTAAATCGTACTTGCTTAAAATAATGAAGTCAAACTTGGTGAAGAATAGTAGGACATACCTTTTTGTGTAGAATTGTAAATATAATGTCAATAACATGTTCAATGTTTCAGAATCAAAATTTGAAATTACATATGATACATACAATTTGCAATGTTACAAACCAAGAAAGCACACATTGTATAAAATAAAATGCATATAATAACATGTGATCAATTAACAATTATGAATAATATTTCCAAAATATTTGAAAAATAAAATCAGATTATTTAGGGTTTAGGATGTGTTCCTTTGGCATTTAAAAGTATAAGATTTTGAGCATATATTTTTGAAATTTTAATGTCATCTATGTAACAAGAAAAGTTGTGTTTATATGTTCCATTTGAACCAATGTTGGCCAAGTTCAAGTCTAAGAACCAAACTTGGTGAGTCACATGGACTTGGACCCACTTTAAAATTGGATTCAACAAATATATATAAAGCTAGACTTATTTCAAAACCAAACTTGATGAGTTTTAGGGGCTATTTTTGTAGAGGTATAGGTCATAAATTAAGGTAAGGACAAAGGTCCTAAGTTTATATATAGGGTTTAAAGGTTTTTTTTTCTAGGGCCCTAGGCTATATGTGTTGGAGATTACACACCATAGGACAAGGTAATAGGAGTTGTACATGATTAATATGTGGAATGGATAAATATATATTTAGTAGGATAATCTCTCGTAATACTAAAATACCTACAAGGGTAATTTAAGGTAAGTTACATAATTTGATCGCTTTGTTTAGGTTTGCTTTACATTAGGGTCCAATTTGAAATGAAGATTCCTATAGACTTGAAACTCTAAGTTGGGCTTGTTTTTTAATACACACCATTAATGTCAAACAAGAAAAAATAATGAGGTGGTTGCTTGTAACATGGGGATGTGGTTATTTCCATGTCACAAATTTTTTGAGTTCTTGACAAGTTGGCTCAACAATCATTGTACAATAGCTTTACCCCTCTATGGCATGTGAAAACCAACAACAATTCAAAATAGGAAATGTTCCATGAATTTAATTCATTAGGAAATGATTCATTGTAGAACGTAAAAATAAGAGAACGCATAACTAACCAATAATTAAGTTGGACGTATGCCCATTTTAATAAAAGCCAAGGGGTTTTATAAGGATTAGACTTTGAACCAAAGGGTCTTCCCTTGCACTAAATACCCTTAAAACTAAATCTAATCTAATGGTTCCAATAGACACAACCAACACTAGTTTAAAACCAACCTCTTCCAAGCTTACCAAGTCATCCCCTTTCGTACCCGCCTACATGGATATGAAAAAGGCACATTAACATGTATTTTTTCATGTTCATGTTATAATGTTAAAATAGTCTAAAACCTACCTATTTCAAGCCTAATCACCTAACCCCTTCCCCTACCAACCTATATGGAAATGAAAAGCAAAATGTAGATTTGAAATCTAAAATAAATCTTGATGAATTATGGGGAACCATATGGAAACATGAGGGGAAAATGAAAGAGGGGTGAAAGGGGGAAGCGGGGGGGAGATTGGGATATAGTTAACAACATGGATGAAAAACAATTTCAAATAGATGGCAAAATTTAACACCTTGAATGATCTTATTATTTCAATATAAAGGCATATATATATAGGCCTTTCATTATTATCCATGGACTCATTATTATATAGAAATTTGATTAAATGTGAGTGGAATGAAGGTTGACAATCTTTTGGATGTTTCACCTTTGATTGAGTTAGATTTGGTGGATTTTACCCTTTTTTCTCCCTTTTCCAACAAACTTGTCATTTTGGTAGAAAACAATTTGTGATGAATTACAACACCTATGGCAACAACATGCATCCCAATTAGTTAAATGTTTTTTAAAAATTCACATAAAGCCATATTCATTAACATATTGAAAGGATAATTTGCCACAATTCAATCAATTGGGATATATGTTTTTCCATAGTTTAAAGTGGAATTTGTAATAGCCCATGTATGATGTACTTTCAACTTGAAACAAGTTCATGAAAAACGTATTTAGAAGGCCTTTTATTTCAAAAGAGCATGTTTGAAAAAAGATCAAACTAACATTTTTTTTTCAATGAAATTGTTCCTTTAAACTGAAACCAAAAGTATATAGCTTTCATCTAGAAATACAAATTAGTACATTGAGTAATTTGACAAAACAACATGGTTACATGGACCACCTTTGGAAATTCTCAATATAAACATCAATAGGCTTTTGTACACAATGTTTGACAATATTGTATAACAATTACTTATACCTTTAAGATATTGACATATGTTGTCTTACAAAAGGGAGGGGTTGAAAAATCAATTTGGGGGCATGCATATTACTGATTAACTTAAAATAATAAATCGACCCAAATCTTCATAAACTTGAAGAAATCTCTTGAATTCATTTGTGTTTTTTTCCATCATAAATTTTTGATAAAAAGAACTAATAGTAAACTTGAAAAATGTTTCAAATTTTTATGGTATCAACAAACTTTCCTTCAATTTTTAAGTTTGTAACATAAATATGGTTTTTTGTACAATAGTTGACAAATTATGTAATGATGATCATATGATTTTCTATTTGAAGTTCATTTTTATCATGTATACATGCATTTATTTATTTCAAAACTTACATAATCAATATGTAAAAGGTTTATGGTAAACACAAAATCTCTAATCCTATATTCTAATATAATTTGGACTAAAACATGTCGTAAAACTAATACTTATAAAATATGTTCTTTCATATATACTCATATCTAGTTTCAAAATTAAAATTTAGAAATGAAAGTATGATAACAAGCAGTATGATTTGTCCTATAACAATTTGTATAATACATTCTTGTTTTCTCTATAATTGTCTATGGTTTCTGAAGTAATATTGTTTTATTACTTTATGGTACTCACAAATTGTTTATAACCTCTATTTGAGAAATTCCTTTTTCATAAACCAAAGATGCTTCCTCATGCTACTGCAAGGTTTCTCTCTTCATGCTTGTTGTTCCTACATGCAAATATGGTTGTAATCCAAATTTGAAAATAGTAGTTAGGAAATTATTTGTTGGCTTGTGTTGAAGACTATTGACTAATTTCAATAATCTTTCATAATAAACTTCCACTCTTTCATTCTTTTCATGCTTCATATTCTTCAACTACATGAAAACTTGCTCATAATTCTGAACTTTTTTATACCTCTTACAAAAAGCTAATTGAAATTCTACAAAAGTACAATATGGGTAATCTCCCATGCAATTGTTACACTAGTCAAACACAATACTTCTAAAGGTAAAACTAACTTAATTAACAATATTTGCATTGTTTGTTTCACCATTTGTTTTAATGGCAACTTTAAAAACTTTGATTTGAGCATTTGGGTCAAAATCCTTCACATACTCAAGATAGTTAGGTGGCCGACAGTAAGGCTTGTTTGGTGGTAATGGTGGTATGTTCATATTCATCATTGGCACTCTAAAATATCCTCAAGGTCTTGGTGGTCTTAATGGGTCTAAGCCTCCTCTTGGATCTAATGGTTGTCTAGCAAAAATCTTGTCTACCTCTTTGGTCATCTCTTTATGCACACTAACAAGTTTTGTTTCCCTTAGAATCTAGGGTTTAGACTTCATATTAACAACAATATGGGTTGGTGCTGTTACAAATGGAGCTTCTTACTATAACCATAGATTCAGGCATTACCACAAAATATATTTTTACAAATCTTATTGGTTCCATTCTTAAATTGGAAATTCCCGGATAAGTAATTCCAACATTGTTGTGATGTAATAGACTTGGTGTAAGAACTATAGAAACATGTACTACTTCTGCCATAGTCCGAACTTTCATTTCCACTATGTTATCTCTTTATATTTGTTCTCTAAATTTATTTGGAATTATGACCTTCTCATGGTGTAGTTCCTTTAGCTCATTTTATCCATGGTTCTTTGCTCTTGCAAGTTCAAGTGATGCACCCCCAAACTCCTTGATAGATTCAAGTGTGAGTCCAAAGGTGAAAACAACGGAAGGATAGGAGTTGGGGTATGTTCCTTGGTTTGCAACACTTTGGGGGTAGAAGGGCGTGCTGGAGCTTTGGGATGGGGACTAAGATGAATGACAAGTGGGTCAATTATTCACACGGATTTATACAAACAAAACAACAAGTTGATTAGTGCGTAATTGGAGCACTTTTGGTGCACGGACTGTCGCAACCCTAGCCTTGGCTCGCGACCAAGGCAAGGGGGTTGCAAGGGTGCGGGCCAAAAGGAAGCCCGAGAGTCACATCAAGACTCCCGGGAGTGCAAGAAAGTGTGAGGGAGTGG
>Ga0116231_10014759_pt1 | contig 10366 bp, 4 predicted proteins | sample S1TSphgellanicum_2_FD_89695 | JGI IMG/M metagenome (GOLD analysis project Ga0116231, IMG submission 89695) | Host-associated microbial communities from peat moss isolated from Minnesota, USA - S1T2_Fd - Sphagnum magellanicum MG | ecosystem: Host-associated > Plants > Peat moss > Unclassified... | reverse complement strand
GGGGTCGAGGCCGTTGGTTGGCTCGTCGAGGATCAGCAAACGCGGTCCATGCGCCAACGCCTGGGCCAGCTTGATGAGTTGCTTCATGCCCAGCGAGTAGCTGTTGATCTTGCGGTATCGCACCTCGCCGAGACCAACGTAGAAGAGCGATTCATGGGCGCGCTCGAGGGCCATGCCGGGGGGAAGACCGGCTAGCTCTGCCATGTAGCGTACGAAGCGCACCCCGCTGATGTTGCCGATGAAGGAGTCGTTCTCAGGCATGTAGCCGACGCTGCCGCGAATCTCGGCGCGGTCGTGATGCGCATCCAGGCCGAAGACGCGCACTGTGCCTCGCGTGGGTAGATGAAAGCCCAGCAGCGTGTTGATGAGCGTCGACTTGCCGGCGCCATTCGGACCCAGCAAGCCGATGGCGCGACCCTGCAACTCGCCGGTGAGTCCATCGAGCACCGTGCGCCCGCCGAGTTGCACTTGAAGATCGTTGAGGTCGATGATCCCCATATCACTCTTGTACGCTGGCTGCGCCAGGATTGTTCCCGCCGTGAAGCATGGCGCCTAGAGTCAGAAAATCGAAGCCCAGCAGGCTGCTGTCGCTCTCGGCTTCAATGCGGTTGTCGCGCCCCCAGGCGCAGATCGCGGTAGGCTTGGAGTCGGCCGCCAGCTTACGTATGGCATCCGCCTGCTCTCCGCTGAACTGTGAAAGAAGGGGACCGAGGACAGGGCTTAAATTCTGATAGGCGATAGCTGAGTAATTATCGTGATCGTCTTTCGGCAGCAGTGCCTTGAACGATGCGGAGTGTGCCAGCGAATTGCCGGTGGCATGCGTATGCAGTGCGTCGATGAGCAATGCCCGCGTGGGCGCTACGATCATGTATCCATCCGCAAAGGTATACTGCGCTACGATCATCTGGGAGCTCAGGTTGCGAATAGCGTAGAAGCGCTGCGAATCCACATCGCTGGACTCAATCTGCAGGCCTTTGAAGTTATTTTCGCTGTCCTTGCTTTTATCGGAATTTCGAGCGACCCTCGTCTGGATGAAGCCGGTAACGGACTCGAGCGTCTGCTCCATCTTTTGCGCATCGTGTACTTCGACGACGGCCTTCCATGATGGCGTAGGCAAGACGGGACCATCGAGCGATAGCAGAAAGTCTCCGCCGAGATTGGCGGCAATGTCGTCGCGGAAATTGAGCTTCATCTTTGCTTCGGTTGCGGTCAAGTCCTTGTTCTTGTCGGCATCGCGCCCATCGGCATCGTCGCTGGCAGTCATGGCAATCAGGTCGTCTGCAATGTCTTTTGGATCTTTCGAGAGCAGCGAGATAGCGACCGACGCGTTGGGAGAAACAAACTCCAGCGAACCCATGGGAGCCGGTGCTCCCAGCCACGATGCAACGCGTTGGCGTGTGCCCGAGAACTGCAAATTGAGATGGTTCTGCGGCTGGCCGTTGATCTCGCGATGCTCGGCGATGAGATACTCAACGCCATCCACACCGGTGACGGCATCGATCCTTCCTTTGACGTGGTTGACCGTCGGCAATAGTGCTTTGGACGCTAACATTTGACGTACATCCGCAGCGAGGATTACGCCAGCTCCGCGCGAGTATGCCGATGTGATCTGCTGGCCGAAGTCGCTGGATGCAAAGCCGCTGTCCCCAGCGTTGAGTTGCGCATCGATCTGCTTGAGCATTACGATGCTGCCCGAAAAAACCGCTTCATGCTCACGGATCAGCGCGTATCCACTGTTGCGCGCATTCTCCCGGATATTGGCAGATTGCAGCGAGGCTTCGGTGAAGATCGTTAGCGGCACATTGCCGCCTGGGGTAGAGAACGCCTGCTTCAGGAAGATATCGAGCCCCGGCCTCTTGAGATCGGCGATGACGGCGAAGCCAGGGTTTGCATCCTGACTCGCGCCCTGTTTTACGCCGGCCACCACGATCTCGCTGCCGAGGTACTCGCTTCCCCGATGCAGCCTGTCCATGAGCGCATCCAGTTCCGCCGTGTTGCGGTCCTCCTCTTTGCCCCACCAGTGCTGCAAGGCTGGACTCTGCTTGAGTTGATCGTTGAAGATCTTGTCGGCCTGACTCAGAAAGTCGCCGAAGTTGGGGATGCTGATGTAGAGCAGCGTGTTGGCTGGAACGCGGTTCAACAAGTCGCTGCTGTAGCGCAGCGGTGCGGAAGGTATCTCCTGCAATCTGTCGCGCAGCGCGGCGAATTGCGCCAGAAGCGGCAGATATTTGTCCAGGTTGTGACTCCAGGCAATCTGCTGCTCGACGGGCTCGGCATTCAGATTGTCATTGGTCTCTAACTGGCCACCGGCGGCGACTAGGGAGTCGGCTCCGAGATGCTCTACATGCACCGTGCCTTCAAGCACCGCCACACGGGAGCCTTTGATGCCGGAGTTCACCGAGAAGACCGTGCCGGTGACAGCCACCCGGCAGTCGGGCGTTTTTACATAGAGATGTCCTGAGGCTCGCTTGGCCGCCTGCACAATCACCGCGCCATCATCGAGCGCAACAGTCATGCTTTGCCCGCGCGCGGCTACGCCCAACACGCTGCGTTCATTCATCTCTACAGTTGAGCCGTCGGACAAGCGAAGCACGGCATGCGCACCTCCGCCGGTCCGAATCTCTTGCCCCTCGGTCAGTTGATCGCCGGGGGCGAGCAAGCGATCGCCGTTGCCTGAGATGCGATACGCGGCGCCATCGATCGACTCAACCTGCGCTCGCACACCGGGAGGAACCTGCCAATACGCTTTGTAAGCGAAGAAGGAGCAAGTGGCCAGCGCAACGCCCGCGGCCAGCGCTCCGCCAAAGCCCAGCGCGCGCGGCCTCCAGGCGAATACCGGTGCAGCCTTTGGGACGGACCAATCGACCACCGCTGCGCCCTCGCCGCTATGCAGTTGGCGCAGGCAATTGCCGCAGTCACGGAGATGCGCATCAATCAGAAGCGAACGAACGGGAGAGAGCGTGCCGGCGCGATAAAAAGCCAGCAAATGCTGAACGTCTTCACAGTTTTCGATTGGCGCGCAGTCCATCGCCAGTTGATCTCCAACTCCAATGCCGAGGCCGTCGGCTACGCGGCCAGCGGAAGCCGCGATCTGCGCGGCATTCGGTTCGTCCGCGCGCATGGCCTGGATCGCATTGTCCAAAATCATTTCTTCTTGACGTTTCATCGTCTCTCCCTTTCGAGTTCCTTAAGCCGGTTCTTTAACCGCGATCGTGTTTGATAGAGTGTCACGGCGACAATGGCCGCCGAAGTCCCCGTCAATTGAGCGATTTCGTGATTTCCCAGCTCTTCCAAATAACGCAAGGTGAAAATCTCAGCAGCGCGAGGGGTCAATTCGGCAATGGCAATTCGCAACAGGCCTACCAGTTGGCGGCTCGATGCCTCGTGCTCCGGCGAACTTCCAGCCCCGACTGAGGCCATGCCTTGCGCCTCATCGATCGGCTCCGACGCAGCCGTCTTGCGCCTGCGCAGCAAATCAAGCGCGCCATTGATCGCCGCTCGATACAAGTAACTGCGCGCATTCTCCGCGACCGGACTGTTATCGGCTGCCAGCCGCAGAAAGACCGCTTGCGCCACATCTTCGGCATCCGCCATGCTGCCGGTAATGCGATACGCGGCAAGCAGCACTCGACGGTGATGCTCCGCAAACAGATGCGAAAGGCTTTCGCGTTTGCTGGCATGCGGAACGGCTGCGGATAGACTTGCAGGCATGGCTGCGCTGGCTGCGTTCACGGGTTCCCCTTTTTGGCTCTTCATAGAGATGACGCTCGAATGGAACGAATATGAATGCAACTCGCAAGATTTACGTCAGATTTCTCACAACTGTTCCCTCTATACGGAGGAAATAGGCGGAAATTGCGCGGAAACCTAGACTGGGGCTTTGGAGACTTCCTGAGCACACCGTAATCAAGCCGGGGAACGACGCACCTATGATTCTTCGTTGACGCTCACGGCCTCAATTTCGCTGTTGATTTCTGCGCCCAATAAGAGCATCAAACCGGTGATGTAGAACCAGGTGAGCAGGATAATCACCGCACCCAGCGAGCCATAAGTCACCGCGTAATTATTGAAGAAATGCAGATACAGGCGGAGCCCGAGCGAGGCAATCAGCCAACCGAGAATGCCGAGGGCGCCCCCGGGTGAAACCCAGTTCCATCGCCGAGCCTGCACGTCAGGCGCCCAATAATATATGACCGCAAACGAGAGGATGAGCAGCGCGGTCGCGATGGCCCAGCCTACCACCCTCGATAGAATTCCAACTGCAACGGCAAGGAATCGATTGGCGAGCGATGTCGCGGCAATGCGAGCCACGAAGTCACCACCTAGCATGGAAGCCAAAGTGAGCGTGATAACGATGGTGAGCAGAATGGTGAGCGCGATGGCCGCCATCCGGGCTCTGAAAAAAGAGCGCGTCTCCTTGACTCGATACACCGAGTTGAGTGCATCCTGAATCGCCGATATACCCACCGAAGCCGACCAGATGGAGGCGATCAGACCGAACGTCACCTTGCCCGAAGAGCTCGCGGCTGTGGTTTGGTTGAAGGTGGCAAGCACGGTGCTCAAAGCCGAGGTTGGGATCACCAATGCGAGGTAGTTCAACAGCTTGTCGTAAATTTCCGGCCCCGATTTCGCGGCCAGCCCGAGTATCGAACTGGCGCTGAACAACGTAGGAAACAGCGCGAAAAGAAAATAAAAGCCAAGCTCGGCGGCGCGCCCGAGGAGCCGGTCTACGATTACAGCGGTCCAGATCCGCTTGGACAGAAGCATCAACGGTAACCCGCGCAAGCCCCAAAGCGAAAGCCGGGTGAAGCGCCCATTCGAATTGGCGGCCGGCTTGCGCGCGTCCGCCGATCCGCCGGAAGTTTCGTCGCGCCGATGGAATGCCTGCCTTATGATTGCCCTCGATGACCCGTTGCCGGGGTATGCGTCCGTGCACGCGATAATGGAATGGATGCGCAATCGGACATTCTTGCCGCCCAGGTTCGGTATTTCATTTGATTCTGATTGACTGTGGGTCTTCGCAGTTCAATCGCCTACCGCTAGAGATCCGATTCGCCGGAATGATCCAATACCATTTTCGCCGCCTTCCGTCCAAATCAAACCGTTGCGGCATTTCCTGCATCCCAACTAGCATGGCCGCGACTGCGCATAGCCAAACTTCTCGGAGGCACACGAATTTTTACCAACGAACAAAGGAAGCGACTTTGCGCGGCGCAGATCTTTTGTCTTATCTGCTCGATGTGGATGCATGGGCTCTGGGCCCGGGCACAGGAATCAAAGCCAGAAGTTGGTCAACCATCGCCGAATGCCGGACCGGCCTCTCAGTTTCTCGCGTCTTACGAAGGACAGAATGTCACGTCGATCGTGATCGCAGGGCGGCCTGATTTCACTACGGCTCAATTTTCTTCGTTGTTCGCTCAACATACCGGTGAACCTTTTTCTCAGGATAAAGTAAATCAGACCGTGGCTGCGCTTAAGGCCTCAGGGAAGTTCGACGATGTGCAATTGCAGGTCGAGCCGGAAGCGAATGGCGTTCGCCTGCTTATGATTCTCGAGCCCGCTGTCTCCTTCGGAATTTTTGCGTTTCCAGGCGCTGAACGCTTTGCTTATACGCGATTGGTGCAAGTCTCCAACTTCTCAGCGCAGGCGCCCTACGATGTAGAGGATGTTGAGGCGGATCGACAAAGTCTTCTAACCTTTTTGCGTCAGGAGGGTTACTTCCAAGCCGAAGTGCAACCGGCCACACAAGTTGACGCACCGCATGCCCTTGCCAACATCGTCTTTCGAGTTACACTCAAGCAGCGAGCAAAATTCGGAGCCGTCGTCATCGACGATCCGCAACCGGATCAAGCGGCCAAACTGGGTGCGGCGCTTCAACTGCTCAAGGCTAGGCTGTATGGGGCAGCTGTGCGTCCAGGCAAGCCCTATCATCATTCTACGATCCTCAAGGCTACATCGTATCTGCAAGGCCAACTCACCAGGGAAGGCCTGCTGTCGGCGCAAGTGAAGCTCACCGGCGCTGAATATCACGCGGAAACCAATCGCGCAGACATCCATTACAGCGTCACCGCAGGCCCGCTGACGCATGTGCAGGTCGAGGGAGCTCATCTCTTCAGTTGGACGCGCAAGGCGCTCTTGCCCGTCTATCAGGGGGTCGGAGTGGACGACGAATCCGTCCAGGAAGGCCGTCAGGCGCTGGTCTCCTACTTTGAAGCGAAGGGATATTTCGATGTCGCCGTCGATGCAAAACTGAGTCAGCAGAATGCCGCGCAATCCGTTGTCTACCATATAGCGAAAGAGAAGAAGCATAAGGTCTCAGAGGTCAAGGTCACGGGCAATGCGGGCTTATCTGCTTCCGAGTTGACTCCTCATCTCACCGTCGAGAAAGCCCATCTTTTTTCCCCTGGAAAATTCAGCGACAAACTGGTTCGCGATAGTGTGAAAGCGCTGCAATCTGTCTATCAATCGGAGGGCTACAGCAGCGCCAAGGTCACCTCTTCCGTAGTCAAACAAGATGGAAATGTTGCGATCTCATTTCAGGTCAGGGAGGGTCCGCGCGACGTTGTAAGTTCGCTGAGGATCGAGGGCGCCGACACGCTGCCACAATCCAAATTTGCGCCGGCCGGTCTCAAACTCGGCGCAGGCAAGCCATATTCGCAAGCTCTCGTCGAGTCGGACCGAGCAACCATCGTATCGAACTATCTGAAGGCCGGCTATCTCAACTCGTTCTTTCACCAAACCGCATCCATCGTCTCGAAAGAAGATCCGCATCATATCAACGTGGTCTATCAGATCCATGAAGGACCGCAGGTCTTCGCCGCAGACATCATCACTCTGGGCCGCGTTCACACGAAGCAGCGTCTTATCGATGAAGACATTGCATCCATTCAAAGCGGCCAGCCATTGACTCAGACAGAGTTGCTCACGGCCGAGAGCAAACTCTACGACCATACCGGCGTCTTCGACTGGGCAGAGGTTGACCCCAAGCAGCAAATCACCACGCTGACCAAAGAAGATGTCGTGGTGAAAGTGCACGAAGCTTCAAGAAACCAGATCACCTACGGATTTGGCTTTGAAGTCATTGATCGCGGAGGGAGTGTGCCGAGCGGCACAGTCGCAGTTCCCGGCGTACCCCCTGTCGGCTTGCCTTCTAGCTTCACCACCAGCGAGAAGACTTTCTACGGACCGCGGGGAACCTTTCAATACACGCGCAATAACCTCTTTGGCAAAGGCGATTCGCTTTCATTCACGGGCTTCGCAGGCCGTCTCGATCAACGCGGCGCCGCTTACTTCATCGTGCCACATCTGTTCTGGTCGAAGTGGAAGGCCACCTCAACGATTTCAGCGGAGACCAACGAGGAAAACCCGATCTATTCATCTCAGGAAGAGTTGGGTAGCGTTCAGGTTCAGCGGCCTCTTAGGGACAGTAAGGACACAACCTTCTTCCTTCGATACGGGTACAGCGACACGAATTTGATCGATCTGCTGATACCACAATTGGTCTCAACTGCCGATCAGCATGTGCGGCTTTCGACGATCGCCGGCAATATCACCCGCGACACCCGCGATAATCCTTTGGATGAACATAAGGGGTGGCTCCAGTCCCTTGAATTGGACTTGAATACCACGAAGTTTGGCTCCAGTGTCGACTTCACCAAGCTCAATGGCCAGGTGGCCTACTACAAAACCATCTCGCATAACATCGTACTTGCAAACAGTCTGAGGATTGGTCTCGCTCAGCCCTTCAACAACAGTCGCGTTCCCATCAGCGAAGCCTTGTTTACCGGCGGCGGCAACACGTTGCGCGGCTTCCCGCTCGATGGCGCGGGACCGCAGCGTGAGGTGTACGTTTGCAGTACGGGGCAGGTGGCCCCCAATTGCCCTCAAATCCAGGTGCCGGCTGGAGGCAATGAATTGCTGTTGATCAATTCAGAAGCGCGTATCCCGATTCCGTTCAAGAAGGGACTGAGTCTGGTCACCTTTTATGATGGCGGCAGCGTGTTTCCAAGTGTCGGCTTTCATGACTTCGGTTCGCTCTATACCAACAACGTAGGCCTCGGCTTGCGATATGCCACGCCTGTTGGCCCAGTGCGCGTCGACATCGGCCACAATCTCAATCCGGTTCCCGGCATCAACTCCACCCAATACTTCATCAGCATTGGCCAGGCATTTTAAGAGAGGCCCCCGTGAGCGACAAACAGCCGGATTCGACGCAGGCTTTATCCAAGGGACCGCAAGTGCGCATAAAGCTGTTATGGAGGATCCTCGCGTGGAGCTTTGGAGTCCTGATAGCGATCGTTCTACTCGTGGCCATTGTGATAACGATTCTGTTGCACAGCGTGCGCTTTCATAACTATGTGCTTCGCGAGGCGCAGGCCCAGGCCAGCGATAGCCTGGGCGTTCGAGTGCAACTCCAGAACTTCGCGGTGAATCTCTCCAAGCTCAGTCTGGATCTATACGGCGTCACCATCGACGGAGCCGCGCCTTATGTCAATCCTCCCCTCTTGCAGGTCGATCATGCCGAGGTCAGCGTGCGCATCGTATCCATTCTGCATGGCAAATGGTATCTTGACAGCCTCCGCATCGATCGCCCGATTGCACGTATCTTCGTCGACGCCAACGGAGTGTCGAACATCCCGGCGCCCAAGAGCAGCGGAAACAGTTCAAGCAACACCAGCATCTTCGACCTGGCGATTCGCCACGCCCAACTGGATCGTGGCGAAGTTTATTGGAACGACCGCAAGAGCGCGCTGGCAGCAGACTTGCATGACGTGGAGTTTCAAGCATCCTATGAAGCAGCATTGCAAAAGTATTCCGGGACGCTGTCGTATGCGGACGGTCACTTGGTCTCAGGTACATTCCAACCGATCCCTCACAGCCTGGCGGCACAATTCGATGCGACCCCGACAACCTTCCATCTGACGAACGCAAAACTCTCCACTGGCTCATCGCAATTGATCCTGAACGCGACACTCCAAAACTATTCCAATCCAAGTGTCGATGCGCAGTACGACGTAAGCGTCGACGGCAAGCAGGTGCGCCAGATTCTGGCCAACCCCTCTGTTCCAATCGGCGTGGTTCGCACCTCCGGCTCGATGCATTTTCAGCAGATGCCGAACCGCACAGTCTTGCAGTCTTTGACTGTGTCCGGCGCGGTTGAGAGCCGCGCGTTGGACGTCAGCTCGCCATCCATTCGCATCCAGGTCACAAATCTTGACGCACACTACGCGCTCGCGAATGGCGATGCGACTTTGAGTAATCTAAAGCTCAATCTGCTTGGTGGTTATCTCACCGCATCGGGCGCGATGAGCGACATCGGCGGCGGCTCACATTCGAATGTCAAGGGGCAACTGAACGGAGTCTCGCTTGCAGCTTTGGAGCGCCTCACCGGACCCATGCCATCGACGCAAAAGGTTGTCTTGAATGGCGCATTGAACGCGCAGTTCAATGCCAGCATGGGCAGCAACATGAGCACTCTCCTTGCCAATGCCGATGCCACGATCCACGGCAACGTTCACAGGATTGCCGACACGCAAATCAATCCGGCGTCCGCCTCGCCGACCGCCTTGTTGAATCAGGCAACCGTGCCGGTCGATGGTTCCATACACGCTTCTTACGACGCAGCCAATCGGCTGATTGCGCTGCACAGCAGTTATCTGCGCACGGCCCAAACAAGCCTCACGTTAAACGGCGTCGTAAGCAATCGTTCGAGTCTCGCAGTCAACCTGCAAGCCGACGACCTGCGAGAAGTTGAGACGGTAGCCGATCTCTTCCGCACCGCGGCGCCGGGTCGACCGCTCCCACCGTTGGGCCTCGCCGGAACCGCATCGCTTACAGCGAATGTGCAGGGATCGACCGCTGCACCTCATGTCACCGGCGCATTCAAGGCTGCTAACTTTCAAGTCAACGGCACTTCGTGGAAAGTCTTCAGCACCAATATCGACGCCACTCCTTCGAGCATCAGCTTGCAGCATGGAGACCTTGAGCCCTCATCGCACGGGCATCTCAGCTTCAACGTAAGCGCCGCATTGCACAAGTGGTCCTTTGCGTCGGATAGCCCAATCCGCGCGAACGTTGAAGCTTCGCAGTTGAATATTCCTGACCTCGCCAAATTAGCCGGACAGACGTTGCCGATAACCGGAGCCCTGTCGGCGGATGTTAACCTGCATGGCTCCATCCTCAGCCCAGTGGGCAATGGAAACGTCAGCGTCTCGAACCTGGTGGCCTACGCTCAACCCATCCATGCAGCCAAGGTAACATTCAGCGGAACAGGGGATGACGCCCATGCTGAACTGACGTTGCAAATGCCGGCAGGCACCATACAAGGCAAGGTCAATGTCCGCCCCAAACTGAAGACCTTCGATGC
>Ga0116231_10014757_pt1 | contig 10368 bp, 13 predicted proteins | sample S1TSphgellanicum_2_FD_89695 | JGI IMG/M metagenome (GOLD analysis project Ga0116231, IMG submission 89695) | Host-associated microbial communities from peat moss isolated from Minnesota, USA - S1T2_Fd - Sphagnum magellanicum MG | ecosystem: Host-associated > Plants > Peat moss > Unclassified... | reverse complement strand
GGAGCACGCTCCCTAGCTCACAACACTTTGAGGGGTAGAGGGGCGTGTTGGAGCTCCGGGATGGGACTAGGAAGAGTTGACAAGCTTCACTCACTCACACGGGCCTGCACATAACCCACACAAAGTGGTTAGTGCATAGTTGGAGCACCCTTGGTGCTAGGACAAGCCACGGGCAACACGGACACACAAGACTCACCATGGCCCGGACTTGGGGGAAGCCACCACCTTTCCCCTTATAGTATACTCTGTGGCTGGCCACAGAGCCTACATCCAAATGGCTTTTCTCTCCCGGGACTCCCAAGTGGGAGTCCCGAAATCGCGCCAAATGGGACTCTTGCAACTTTGGAGCCCCATAACTTTGCGAGCAGACCTCGGATTGCAATGCGGTCTGAAGCAAAGTTGTAGCTCTTGTCGAGAGATTTCCAACGGTATGTGGCACGCCCCCTGTAGCTAAGTAAATCGGGTCGATTCCCGACTTTTTGTGGTCGGGAGTCAAACTGGTAGTTTGACTCCCGGCCCTTCTTTTGGCCACAACTAGTGTTTCAGATGTCCAAATGAGCAATGTGAGCCCATTTTAGACATCTAAGCTCTAAGAGATTTTCAATGATATAAGGAACGCCATAAGACATTGAGGTTTGACCTCTATAATCGCTCTTTGAAGTTTCAAAAGTCCACCGGGGCTCCATCTCCCAAAGTGGGAGTTGCCTCTGGAGTGTGAGGGTTCATTCCTTCATACTCCCTCCCACTTTCTAACACTCCCGAGAGTTTGTGATGTGACTCCCGGGCTTCTTCTTCTTGCTTTGATTCTCGGGCTTTGTCTTGGCTCACACCCTTGCAAGCCCTTTGCCTTGGTCGTGAGCCCAAGGCTAGGGTTGCGACACTGGGCTTTCTCTTGCCTTAGCTCCCGGGCTTCCTCTTGACCTGCACCCTTGTAAGCCCTTTGCCTTGGTCGTGAGCCCAAGGCTAGGGTTACGACACCTAAGTCCTTGTATTTCTTGCTTTATTATGTGTAATGAAAATTCCAAAATAATAACTTGAAAGTTGAATAACATTTTTGGATTTCACATGAACTTGTAAACGACCCCAATATGAATGGCTCCTTTCAAAAACAATAACACTCAGAAAGCGTCCAACAAAAGGAGGGAGGCCTAACCTTAAATCCATGTACAAGTTCACAAGGCTATTTGAGTGGAAGGCTGTGATCCGGAATGAAATTATGATTCATTTTGGACATCCAAAGCCAACCACTAATAATTAGAAACCATATTCGGATGATAAATGGCAAGCCTTGAAAGACAAGCACAAGCTTGAAATTTTTTTTTTTCAATTTTGGATTTGGATCTAAATGATTATTTCTACTTGAAAAAGCTGAGGCTTAACCCCTCAAACGAGGCCCCACTTGTAGGATTTAAGCGGGCTCTAAAGAAATGGATATAAAGTGGAACTCCAAAGGACAATGTAATGGAAGCAATTTTGTTGGACATTCATTACAAGTATGACAGAGTTGAGAACATGGCGGGTTTGTTGGATGTTATTAACAAGGATTCTTATGCATCGTTTTTGATGAATGACGTAACAAGGACCATCACTGTCATCTATACAACTCATAACATGAAAGACATTCCAATAATTTGGAAGGGCCCTAATTGGGGATCCTTTCTTCTAGGGCTCTTAAATGTGAGGGCCATGTTCAAAGTTGTTGCCTGCGTTTGCAATTGTGAATCCTTCAAGAGCTTACCGACTACCTGTGCAAATCAACTTTTGTTACAAATATTCGATTTGAATTTGGGTAATACATGGCAAGACCAGTAAAGGTTCTAGGTTCCTTAACGACATTATTGAACATTCCTATGCTAATGTTTGTTTATTTGTTTCCATGTAAAATTGGAACAAATGTGTGTGTCAAAATTTTGGGAAACAAAAAATTGTCAACACTAATGGAATGCCTCGAGTCTTCTTTCCAGAGGATTGGTAGCTATATCGACAACAAGTTTCTCCAAAAACTATTTTACAAATCCTTCAGCTGATAATCTTGAGCAAAATGGTTTGTTTGAGTGTCTTTAACGAAGGAGTTCTCATGTGTGTTTGTTTGGTAAGTCCAACACATAGTTCTTGACTATGTTCTTGGAATTGTTTTTTGCAAAAATTCGTTCCATTAATAGGATTATTTTTTTGACAAGCCATTTCTTCTTGAGGAGAATAAATGTAAAGTGTTGGAACTTATTTTTCATGACCTGGAAGGAAATTGGTGTGAGATGATGGCATCAATATGCCTTTGCATGCTAACGAGTGTTACAACTAGGAACATGGGAATGCAACTATCAAAGCCTATGTTAATGCTTGCCCAAGGAGCATAAACTTCTTATGCAGAGCACAAAGAAGAGTAAGAAATCTTTGTCCCTATCAAAAAAAGTGGAGCTAATTTGTCCTAAACGTTTGACAACATGAACCCATTGAAGGTGAACAAAAAGAAAGTTAGCTATGTCACAAGGGGAAGTAATAAGAGAAAGGCATCAAGCAATAAGGTTCAGGTTTCAAGAAAGAAAGGTCAATCTCGGGGGAGAAATCTATAAAGTGTTGATGTTCAAACTGCAAGAAAATGGGAGGCCAATGAGGAACTCATTAACCATGAGTAGAAGGATCCTCCAAAGGACGAAGATGTGCTCACATTGATCAACACGTCCAATGTCAATACATCAATAGTTTCCTCATCTGGGCCAAACGTGGTGACTTTAAATGAGGATGATAGCAAAAAAATTGGTGAGGAATTACGACGTGCCAACCTTCCCATAGTTCCTTTGAATTCGTATAGTTTTATACATGGAATACAAGATCCAGTAGAGAAAATGAGTGACTGATTAAACTCAATAGCTTCTAGTCATTTTGATGCCTTGTACATTCCCTTAATCATTTAATCATTTTATAAACTTGCAAGACAACTTTATTGAAATGTATAGTTTTATTACAAGATACCTTCATATATATTCTTTTCATTACAATTAATTTGATTATCACATTGAAGCCTTCATGCGTGTGTCTTTACATTTATCATTTGGTGGTCGTTGGAAGAGATTTTGTGCGTTGATCACTTAGTGGCCACCAGGCAATGGTTTGTTTATCGATTACCTTATGGTTGCCAAGCGATCATTTTTCCGTCGATAGCTTGGCAGTTGCTAAACAATTGCTTGTCCCTTGATCACCAGGCGCCTACCAATCGATTAATTATCCATCGATTGTCTAGCGGCCACTAGGGGATCATTTTTATGTTGAAAACCTGGCGGGTGCTAAGTGTATTTTTGTTCGTTGATCACCTAGTGGCCGCCAAGTGATTATATGTCCCTTGATCGTTTGGCAATCACCAATTGATTATTTGTCCCTCGATCATTTGGTGACTTTGTGGCAATTGGGATTCTTGCAATTGCTTGGTGGTCGCCAAAAGATCGTGTTTCACTCATGCATTTGTGTAACATTTTCTTGCCAGTGCTAGATATTATTTTTTCAATTGTTGTTTTTCCAACAATCATTTGGGTGCACCAAATATTTATTACTAAAATGATCATTTTTTTGAGTTTAATAATGTTCTAAATTTTATTGCTAATGCATCCTTTCTATTCTTGGGTACAGATTTGTGTCGCACATGTGGAAATGGTGTCGATTTCCTCTTTCAAAAATATGGGTAGAAGGATAATACAATTGAAGGTGGGCTCCTATCTTTTGTGGATTCTTTCTTTTCTGATTGATATGATGGAAATTTAGATTGAACCATCAGTTAATGTACGTTTTGTATTCACTCTTCATGTTTCGATGGAAACAGTTGATGCTTGCTTTAGTGAACTTGGTGTTGAAAACACAACACCAAATGATGTAGAGCAAGGATATTATTATGCTAGACTAATGGACCACTCAGAGTTGAGGCCCCTTGATGTATCAACATCCTCTCGCCCCAAAAATGAAATGTGATTGGTTACAGTTGGTGGCACGCAAGCTTTGCATGATGTGGGTTCTCTTCTCCACTTATGGAACTTAGCATTTTTGCAAGAAAGTGCAACGACTTCTGGTTTTGTCAACTATAGTTGTTAAGAAATTGAAAACATTTTTGGTTTTACCGATGAAACTTCACATTTGGAGCTTGTTTTGCAAAAGTTCCAAAGATTTCAAGTTTGGTGAATGTTAGTTGCTAAAACAATGCAACAACTTTAGTTTTCCCAAGGGTGATGTGCAAGAAATGACAACAACTTCTAGTTTTCCTACACATACTCTGCAAGAAAAATATCCTTCGTTGGAGGTGAGTGACTATCATTTGATTTTTGACTTGAATGGTGTTCTTGTTGCTATGGGTGAGGGTCAAACTAGAACTTGTTTGATAAATCTGAGGCCTAGCCACAAGGAATTCCTATTCGCTTCTGTAAAAAAAATTACAGTGTACATATGGTCCTTGGTAATGAAGAGAAACTTTTTGAAGCACTTATAAATTATCACCGAGATAATTGGCATTCACCTTCCATCCTCTAGGATAATGGACCAATCGCTCTACTTTAGAAATGATCACTTCTTGCTTGAAAAGCTGGACAAGCCAATTTTCCATAAAAACCTTTTCAATTTCTTTGTTCAATTTTTTGGTACAACATTTTAGAATACCTTGCTAATAGATGATATGCTTCATAAGAGTTTGTTTAATCTTCATTTTAGTGCCATCTTTTTTGAAACATTTCATGGGTCACATAATGACGTTAATTACATATTCCAAAATGTTATTCCTTATTTGGAATCTCTATATTTGTCTAGAATGCGAGTTTGTAAATTTGAAGAGTTGAATCCTTTTGGTAGCATTATGGATGCACTTCCTAATGACCCTCGGTATGCAAAATTGATTACCATGTGTTCTACAGAATGTGATGAAATGTTTTGTAACAAAGTGAAATTGAGATCTTTAAATTTAAAAAATGAACTATTTTATTTATTTATTATGGAATCATCATGTATGGATGGTTTACTAACTTGAATTGCAATGGGTGCATGCTTTATCTTTATTAGTTCTTTTCTTGCCTAATGTATTAAAGTCCAATGTAAGGGTTGTTCCACACAACTTTCTCTCCCACAAGTGTCCACTAATGTTGATTTGATAATTGGGCATTTCACAAACATATTGTTAATCTCTCATAATTTTTTCTAAAATTTCAATGCAAATGGCCTAGTGGCCACTAGGCACCTTATGCACACAGTTCAATAGTTCCCTTGCATTTCAATGATTTTTATGAATATCGTTTTCTTCCATCTATTGTTAGTTCGTCTAGTGGCTATTCAGTGTTTTCTTGCATATTGTTATTGATATATTTAAGGTAGAAAAATATTTATTATTAGCACATGGACATTTCATTTTTAATTTAGTATTATAAATCTTGATAGCACCTTATCCTTTCCCACGTTCAATTCATTTTGTTGATTGGTTTTTTTGTTGTTTTAGTTCAATTCATCCAAGTTGACTACAATGGTCAAAAATAGTTCAATGTGTTCACATCTACGTTCATTGTCTCTTGAACCTAAAAAAATTTTGGTTTTTAGCATCAATGGTGTGTCATGTTATTTCCCACCTTCGGTTGTTTTGCAAAGGAATGTTAGAGTGTTTGGAAAAAATGTTGACAAGACCAAAGTGGAAGTCTGAATTGGAGTGGATAATTTTTTGAGTAAGGCATTTCAAAAGTTTCATATTGCAATTTGGTGTTTTATGAAACTTGAGGATGTACTAGAAGTTCTTCCCATGCTCATGCCTGAAAGTTTCTTGGATCAATTCCCTTTCATTTGGGGACATGAACAATGTTCCAAAAGGTTTGATGAAATTTCACCCAGGTCCCATTATTATTTAAAGGATTTGAAACATGTTTATTATGTTTGTTGTGGGAAAGATTATGGAAAGGAGGATCAAACATTGCTAATTGACAATGAACCCAACAAGGCACTTTGGAATTTGAAATGGACTAGTCATTTTTTTTAATCATTCGAGGGATAGATGTTATCAAATAATAAAATGAAATGGTTGGACCTACCATCCCATTTATGGCCACCCTTGGTTGGATTGCCATTGGCCAAAACAGTTCGAGTTCATTATGACTTTATGGTCAAGTATTTTAAGCCTTGTTTAAGTTCCTTGTTGAAAAATTATTCTTGGTTCCTCCAATATATGTATAATGATAATGCCAATGTTCTTTATAAGCAGCCCTTTTTAGGTATGTAATCTGAATCATTCCATTTCTATTTTTTCTTCCTTTTTTTTGCCATTTTTGTTACTATTATATATAATTGTTTTATGTTTTAATATGTAGTTATTTTCTGGTTTTGACTTTTGTGACTTTTGGTTTGGATCATTGTTTACAAAATACATGACGTTGTTAACAACTATGAAAAGGAGAAAATGATGTTTGCTAATTAAATTTTTATTCCGAGATGGTGCTAATATTGTTGCATATTTGAATATGGGCAATCACAAAACTTCTAACATTAAGAGGATTTCACATTGTGTTTAAAGTTATCCACAAATTTAGAATGGCCTTTAGGGTTTCTATACAAAGATTTTTGAAATAATGGATATTCTTTCAAAACTCTTGGAGAAATTAGGACAAGTGTTTTGACAACCTAGGGGCCATTTGGTGGTTCAATTAGTTTCAAATTATGCTTCAAGTTTAAGTTATTTTTTAGGGTTTTTTTTAATAAATTTGATAGTTTATTTTTTATTGTCAAAACTTTTGGGCAAATCAATATAATGATAATTTTGACAACCTGATGGCCACCAGGTTCAATTTGTATCTAAAACATTTAATGAAGGTTGTTCAAATATGTAATATATATTGGAAACAACTTGAAAACAAGCAAGAAATGAAACATTCAAAGTTCATGAAATGGAACAATCATATTAACTAATAAGAAATCACAAAGGTTGTATGCTTCAAATGCTACAATCACAAAACTATGGCTTATAATTACTAACAAGGCTTAAAGGTTCTACATGCACTCAAAACCATGAAAGGAGCTAATGAAAGACAATTCAAAACCACTCCATTATATACTATTTCCTAACCCTAAAGTAGCCGCCACTTAACCCTAACCTAGCCGCCACAAAACTTTAACCCTAGCCACCGCTTAACCCTAGCCGCCACCAAACCCTAAATAGTCTCCACTTCTAAACCCTAACCTAACTACTACAAGGATGTGAATAATATTCATCCTTTTGATGAATGTTTTACACATTCATCAACATTGGGAATTAGAAACGAATAGTATTTCTAACATTCCCACTCTATGAAGTTTTTAATCCGAACATGTTAATCAACTTATCATGTCATTCTTTTGATAATGCCTTGGTAGGGCCATCCGCCACCATGTGTTCTGTTGGACAATATTCAAATCAAACTTCTCCATTTTCAACTCGTTTTCGAACAAAATAATGTTATACATCAATGTGTTTTGTTTGTGCATGGTGAGTGGGATTCTTGGTCAATGATATCGCACCTTGATTGTCACATCCAATCACCATCATTTTTTTCTTTTCCATGTATCCTAAATCCATAATCAATTTTGTTATTCATATGGCTTCTTTTGTGGCTTGCGTGTTCGCCATGTATTCTGCCTCTGTGGTGGACAATGCTATTGTAGGTTGTCGTTTGCTACTCCAAGAAATGGCTCCACTTCCGATCATGAAAACAAACCATGTGGTGGACCTCCTATCTTCAAGATCACCACCCCAATTCGCATCACAATATCTAAGCACTTCCTTGGATGGTGTTGCACTGAATTATAATTTCATTTGCAACATACCTTGCAAATATCGATAGATTCGTTTGACAGCCATCCAATGCTCCATGCTAGGGTTGTAGTCTCGTTGTAGTCTCATCATGTTGTAGTCTCGTTTCAATAAAAGTTTATGTTTGCACTTGAGTAGATCTCCTATTTGTTAACATGGTATCAAAGCTTAGGTTGTTTGGTGAGAAAGTTGAAAGAGATCTAGAGCTAGAAAGTCTCTAGAACTAGAGCTTGAGAGTCTTTAATAATATCATAGGAGTTTATCAAGTGCAAAAGAGAAACGGGGAAAGGAAAGAATGTGAAGAGAAAGAAAAGAAAAGAAAAGAGGTGAGAGAAGATCAACATATCAAAGTTGTGGAAGTCAGATTTTTAAATTTAAATCTAGATCTACTATGAAAAGATCTTGGAGTGAAACTTGGAGGGATTATAGAAGATTATAAGACGCTTCTACTCTCAAATTTTCAAAAGAAAAGAATATGTTTTGTGAAAGTTATGAGCTTCTGAAAACTCTGTGCTAGATCTGGTTTTTTGGTCATATCTCCTTTGTTTGAGATTTTTTGGATTTGCAGCTTCAAGATCTTATAGATCATATAGGAATATATGTGTGAAAAAAATTTCATGTCATTTAGATCTATATTGAGAGAGATCCAAGCATTTAAAGTTTCAATTTTAGTTTTGAAGTCAGTTTATTTTGAAAGTGATATCTCTTTGTGGTCAACATCAATAAAGTTGAAATTTCGAGCAGACATAGAAGACATATATCTAATGTGTCTCCCAAAATCTCAAGGATTTTGGAATTGCTGAGAGCGAGTTGTAAGTCATTTTGTGTTCAGGTCCCAGTTTGAGGTGATTTCAAAGAAGTAGCAAGATCTCTCATTTTATGAAGTTAAATGAGCTGAAATTTTGAAAGAAGGTAGTAGACATAGTGTTTTATGTTTCACCAAAATTTTAGATCGATCCAAGGTCATATGTGTGTGAAGTAGCTTTGCAAACTTTTTGTGACAGAAGTTTGTTTTGAGAAGACATCAAAACAAAGTTTTGAAATGGAACAAATACAACTTGGGAGAACTTGAAGGAAGAAGTTTGAAGATTAGGAAGCACAAATACATTATCAAGACATTCGTACAAAAGTGTGGTATGTAATCATGTACTTAATGTCATGCGAAATATTATATGAGATACATACCTATACGTAAAACCTATGTATAGTATAGAATTTCATTTAATACTCAAGACATATATACATATGCAAGGTCCATCTTGTTCAACCCTAACCCTAATCCTAAAAACCTAAGGAAGGAAAACCCTAACCCTAATCCTAGAAACCCAAGGAAGGAATTAAAATCATTGTGAAACCCCAAGAAGACATTAAGTGGTGCCTTGAGAGATGGTGGACGGTCTTTCTCAAATTATAATTGAGAAACTAGACAAGAACAATTTCCAAGTGTGGAAATTTAAGATTATGAATTTCTTGATGGGGAAAGGCTATTGGGAATTCATAACTGGTGATGAGAAAGAACCTCCTTTCCCAGAAAACCCGACACAACAACAAATTCAAGCCAATAAAACTTGGCATGAAAAAGCAAGGAAAGTCTTGTATTAGTTTTCTGTGAGTGTGTCCGATTCCATGATTCTACATATTCAAGATGCAAAATCACCCAAGCAAGCTTGAGATACATTGGTGAAGATGTATAGCACCAATACATAAGCTCGCAAAATGCAGCTCAAGTAAGAGTTACATAATCTACAGAAAAACAACATGAACATCAATGACTATTTTACAAAGGTGAAAAACCTTGCAGATGCTCTTGCATCTATAAGAGCCCCTGTAGATGATAAAGATTTAGTGGTCGTGACCTTAAATGGACTTGAAAAAGACTATAGTTAGTTTCGTACTTCAATTGGAGTTCGAGAAACATTTCCCAACTTCCAAAACTTAATAACACTACTTATAAGTGAAGAAATGAAAATTGTTGGTACTTCCAATGGAGGATCACAAGAAAGTGCTTTCTACTCAAATACTAATAGAGGTAGAGGTGGTAAAACCTCATTTCGAGGTCGACACGGAAGCTCGCATGGTGGACATCATCAACATGAAGGTCAAGCTCATGGAGGTGGATGAGGAAACTTTGGAGGAAGAGGAAGTCAAGGAAGTCGTGGAGGTCATGGTGGAAGTCATCAAGGTCAACAACCAAATAGCGATTCAAATTGCTACTACTGTGAGAAACCTAGGCACATGGCAAAGAACTATTATCAAAGGGAGCATGATGCACGAATTGGAAAGCTACAACAAGGGAATTATGCATTAACTAACAATCAAGGTGATGAGCAACTGTTTGTGATGCAACACATGGCAAATTCAATGATAGGAGGTGTATCAGACAACAATGTCTGGTTTTTGGAGCTTCAAACCACATGACTAGTCATGGGGAATGGTTTAGAGAGGCAAATGATTTGAAGACACTAGGGTTTGTGGAAACTGGTGATGACACTACACATCCCATCACACAAATTGGCAAGGTGCCATTGTCCATGCAAGATGGGCAAACAAAGTACCTGAAAGATGTACTTCAT
>Ga0116231_10014756_pt1 | contig 10368 bp, 11 predicted proteins | sample S1TSphgellanicum_2_FD_89695 | JGI IMG/M metagenome (GOLD analysis project Ga0116231, IMG submission 89695) | Host-associated microbial communities from peat moss isolated from Minnesota, USA - S1T2_Fd - Sphagnum magellanicum MG | ecosystem: Host-associated > Plants > Peat moss > Unclassified... | reverse complement strand
TGGCGCCGTGATGGCTGTATTAGCGAGGGTGTTTTTTTTTTTTTTTGCTCCTTTTTTTTTTATAGACCATTTAGAGATAAGTCGAACCCAAAAAAAAAAAAAAAGAAAAAAGATAAATCGAACACAGCAAGATTAAGCCAAATTTGGTTACAATCTAAACATGAAACCAATCTTTTTCAAAGCATTTTCTTCTATATTTTTGGCTAAAACTACTTGAACGATATATACATTTATAGCAATCTGGCTAATTTTCTTAATCTTTGGCCTAATTCTGGCTATTGAAAATCTTCAAAAGCACATGATTTTGGCACTGTTTATTTGAACAACATAATATCATTTTGGCTATATATTGCCAACCCCCCAAAAAAGGCCGATTGGAATTTCGAATATTACTTACTACAGGACTCATGCATGATGCAAGAAAAGAAGCAAGCAGCTGTGGAGTGAGTGTTGTTTTTTCTGGCGAAATTCACCCCATTTTCCAACAAAGAAATTGCAGAAAAAACTGGAAATTTTTTTAATTTTTTTTCCTAGCTACTAATTTTGCTTCTTCTCTTCTTCTTCTTCTTCTTCTTTTTTGTTAAAATTCCCAAAAAAAATGGTATAAAAAATTGGAAAAAAAAAAGAAAAAAAAACCCCACTGAATGTGGAGTGAGTGAGTGAGTGCGTGAGTATTGTCATGATGCCTTTTGATGAAGAATTACCCACCTGCACCTGCACCTGCACCTGCACTTTTTTTGCTTTGTTTTTGCATTAACTAAAGTATTGATGATCCATCCATGGCTCCTGTAGCTGCCGCTGCTTCACTAGTATTTAGCTGCAGCAGTTCCACAACTGTTTCTGTTTCCAGTTTGCTCTTCAATAATTCACTGCACTTCACCAATTCTTCCACTTCTCAACTCTTTTCCTACCCATCTTCTCCAATGCACACTCTTGTTGTCACCGCACCCACCAGTGCAGCAGCAGCAACAGCACCAACAACAAAAGCCATCTCCAGACTCAGTGTCGGAGACACACGGCTGGCCACCAATCCTCTTTTCAATCTCAACTGTACTAGTAGCAGCAGCAATAGTTCTTCTTCTTCTTCAAATAGCAGCAATCTAAGGTCTTCTTCTTCTTTCACAGGCAATCAACTTGTTGTGAAATCGACCTTTCCAGCTACTATTGCTGCACCTCCTGCAGGTTTTGTTTTTGCCGGTTGTGTGAGGGCGATGTCGCTTTTTGGAGGTGATAGTAATGGAAAATCCTCTTCAAAGAATGAGGAGATTCGACGAGGAAGCTCTGGAGAGCCTCTGTACACTACTCTGGCAGGTCACCCTGTGAGTGATGACAATAACAGGTACGTCATGCCATTCTTCATGAGTGCTGAGAGCAAATTAGTCGTACGCCAAACTTTTTCCAAAGAGTTGCAGCAGGGTCTTCTTGTTCTTGTTCTTGCTTTTGAGAGCGTGATGGAGTATGTATGTATGTGCACTCATCACTTTATATATCATCGATCATGAGGACTCTACAGTCTGATGATCATATACAGGACCCATATGTGTTGTTCTTGAGGTTGATCGATCCAGAGAGCGATGGTGCAGCAGTCAGCAGCTTGGACGGATTGAACTGTTGTTGTTGTTGTTGTTGTCGATTTTTTAATTTTTTGTTTTGTTTTGTGTTGCTTCGTTTTGGGTTGGTGATGGATTCACCACCAGTCTGACAGTCGGCGAGAGTGGGACTATGCTGTTTGAGGATCTTCACTTTCTGGAGAAGCAGGCTCATTTCAGCCGAGAGAGAGTCCCAGAGCGAGTGGTGCATGCCAAGGGTGCTGGAGCTCATGGCTATTTCGAAGTCACCAAGTAAGCAGCAAAATTGCAACTGAAGATCTCTCTCTGTGTCTCTGTGTCTCTGTGTCTGTCTGTGGATTTTTCTTGAAGAAAAACATCAGGAAAATTTGCGCATGAGTGTACGGAAACAGGTCTCTCAAGATCAGCTCTCATGAGCTCTGAACGCTCATATCACTGCTGAATTCCTGCCGTGTGCTTATGCGCTGTGGCTACTGCTGCTGCTGCGTGCAGGGATGTGTCGGATTTATGCAAGGCGAAGTTTCTGAGCGAAGTCGGGAAGAAGACGGAGGTTTTCGGGAGATGGTCGACAGTGACAGGCGAGTCAGGATTCGCAGACACGGCGCGAGATCCGCGAGGCTTCTCGCTCAAATTCTACACGGAAGAAGGCAACTGGGACATGGTGGGCAACAACACTCCCGTGTTCTTCATCCGAGATGGGATCAAGTTCCCGGACTTGATTCACTCCCAGAAACGCAACCCTCAGACCCACATGAAGGACCCCAACGCCTTCTGGGATTTCCTCAGTCTTGTGCCTGAGTCCCTGCACCAGGTATACCCTTGTATGTACAGGATCTTGAGTTTGTGGAGTTTGTTTACAATAGATCCTTTTGGAATTTCTATAGTTTCTTTTTTTTTTTTTTTGGTTTGCTTTGGATTGAACAACAGAGGATTGAATGGTGGAATTTGTTGTTTTTCTCATGAAGGGTGATCAGAATTCGCCAGAGTTTTTGTTTGTTGATATCATATCATGTACTCTGTTGGTTGTGGGGCAGGTGTTGATTACCTTCTCTCCTAGGGGAGTCCCAGATGGTCATCGCCACATGCATGGCTATGGCTCCCACACATTCAAGTGGGTGAACTCAGAGGGCAAAGCACATTGGGTGAAATTTCATTTCCTCAGTGATCAGGGCATTAAGAACTTGACCCATGAACAAGCTGTTGAAATCGCAGGAATTAACCCCGATTATTCTACTGAAGATTTGTTTCAAAACATTCAAAATGGGAACTATCCTTCCTGGACATTCAAAGTGCAAGTCATGCCTCTTGAAGATGCTCCCAAATACCGCTTTGACCCATTTGATCTGACCAAGGTAATAGAAGCTCTAGAGCCCTTTTCCATACATTTTCCTTTTGAATTTAGTTTTGGGGTTTGTTTTTGCAGAAATGACGTGCCTGAGAAATTGGGTCATGGATACAAACAACAGCTGAGAAAAATTGCTAATTACTGGGTTTTCTGTTTGCTGATGCTCTGCAGGTATGGTCACACAAGGACTATCCACTGAGAGAAGTTGGAAAGCTGGTTTTCAACAGGAATCCTGTCAATTACTTTGCTGAAGTTGAGCAAGCGGCATTCTCACCTGCACACATGGTGCCAGGAATTGAAGCCTCACCAGACCGTGTGCTCCAAAGCAGACTGTTTGCTTATGATGATGCAGCTCGGTACCGAGCTGGAGGAAACTATTTGCAGGTCATTTCCCATCTTCAAACATGCTCATCCAAGTGAATTTGCATAGTATTTGCCAAGTAATATTTTGGGCATTTTGCAGCTATGATAATTTATATACTATGAGCACCAGATCTAAGTCTTTATACCTGAAGATAAAATGTGTTTTTTTTTCCATTTTGCAGATTCCGATTAACCAGTGCCCATTTGCCAAGGTGCAAACCTACTCACGAGATGGGTCCATGACTGTAAACAATAACGGTGGTAGCAAGCCAAATTACTACCCAAATTCTTTTGAAGATTTGCCACGCCCTGATCCCAACACACCAGATGTGCATCCTTACAAGTAAAGCCTTCTTTCCATGAACTGTTGATTATTTAAGTAGAGACTAAATTATTCTCAACAAATCTACAATTTTGTTAACCACATCTGTGTAAAGTCTTTTGAATTGTCTTACTAATGATTGGGAGATTATACAATTTGGTACACACAGGCTCGAGGGAGGAATAGTGGGAAGGTACCCACCACGCAAATGGGTTGAGCAAGATGATTATGAGCAGCCACGAGCATTGTGGCAGGGCATGTCAGCCGAGGATCAAGAGCTGACAGTGAAGCATATTGCAGGTCATATAAAAGGAGCAAAAGAGTTCATAATCAAGAGACAAATTGCAGTGTTCCGTAAATGTGATGAGAGTTTAGCATCCAAGGTGGAAGAAGCCTTGGACATGAAGAATAAAGCTCCAGAGCCTTACACCATGGTAGCTTAGATAAGAAGCTGGAGCAGTGCAAAAATCCTATGTTTCTGTTGCAGTGTAATAACAATCAAAATCTCTCTGATTTTGTAATTATGTCAATATAATTTTGATATCTTCCACAAAGTTCTGAATCCTGAGTGTTCTCTTGGGTGGGTAATTCTTTTACCCAGATACATATTATATATAATTTATATACCTTGCAAACTGCTGTTGTAACAAAAAAAAACAATACAAGATTATTTCAGTCAAAGAACATGGGGTTCGTATCCTGAGAAGGAATTTTTTGGAAAGATTCACAACAAAAATCAAAATGTATGACCATTGTGTCCAATCTAGCAACTTGTTTAGAAAAGTGTGTAAGAAGATCAATATGCAAAACTATTATATATTTGATCTAATACCTTGCTGTTACACATCAATTTCTAATCAATTGCTTGGAAGGAAAAAATTTATGTGGAACATATTCTCGATCTTTTCTCAAGAAATCTAACACAATATGGAAAACAAGATGTTCTCATAATGTGACACGTCAATAATCCCAATAGTAGAATCAAAGCCCACTGTACAAATACACATCATTCTCCACTTGGCAACATGCCATACTTGTATACATACCCTCCTACCTTGATGCAACTTCAACACTAATTCTACTTTTTTCAGAAATGTTGAAATTTTCCAATTTTTTTTTTCAAATAACAAATTTATGTTAAGGAAAATATTGAATCTTCAAGAATATTCTATTTGTGAAATCCTATGTTTACCCATATATACTTCTATGATAACTGTGGGCAAAATGATAAACTATTTATCCCTTCCCCTTACCATGTGAATATGGTATATGTTGATCACTTACCTTTGCCTTTACATCAATTGAGAATTTTGCAAATGCAATATACCCTTCCACTTACCCAAAGAAATCTAGTTTGACACCTAAAACGTGGTCATATGAATGCCAATTACAAAGCATCAAACAATCCCCTTCATCAACTGTTTGGTTTGCCCAAGATTTTGGGCAGTGTAATAAATACACCTAACTACCCCCCGCCATTAGAGCAGTACAACAAAAAAGCAGAGAAAAAGAATTGAAAAACCATGATGATGTGTATCGAAACTTGGTTCAACATTTCTTGATGTTTGGTCAGTGAAGAAGCTTTTTTTTCCAATCAGGAGTTCTTCAGCCAGGCTTAAGCTCTTATTTCTGTCTCTGTTGAATTGTAGATGCAGAAATTAGACAAAAATATTTACATGACAAATAAAATGATGACTCAATTTGATTTTCCCCTGGAGCTAAAGCTTGTAACATGGAGAGAGCGTCATAGATTTGTACAAAGCACTAATGACACAGGAACCGTAAACAGCTCAAATTTGTGATAGTTGCACTGTTTACAGATCTGATGTGCAGAAACCAAACTGAATTTTATTGGACTACCCAAAACATGTAAAAGACTGGTGGTGGCCAATGCTGGCACTTGATAGTGATTGAGAGAGACTTACACATCGCCCAGGGTGAACAGGTGCACCTGGATGTCAAATTAAGTATGAGATGCAGCAACCCACCTGGCGATTATTCATCATCAGCATCACTGCTGACCTGATGAGTGTCCAAGTAGAATTCACTACCATCTCCATCAATCATTTTCGCCCTGTGCCCCAAAAACATCATCACCCTCAAATCAGTAACTTCAAAACAGGGGAGCCCACACTGGTGGAGTAAGTCCTTCAAGGTTGTTTGAACCTTTTGGAAACTGGAAAATACAAGAGACATCTTTCTATGCGATTTATGCTGGCCTGTACATGGTCACCCAGGCCATGGAAGCACTTTGGACATCTTGCTGAAGATCAGTGTTCCCACATGCTGGATGACAATCAGTTTTCATTATTTTTACAAGTTTTGAGCTTTGAACTGGAATGATTGCAACAAACTTACCGCTCAAGAATGAATTTTCCCTCCTTGTATTTCTGGGTCTTTTCATAAGCTGATTCCTGCAGAGATCAATGAAGCTGGGTTACCATCTTCTCTACTGGCCCTATCACATGGTACTGGAGAATGATGCAAATGTTAGGGCACATGAGCTATACATATTTCCAGCCAACAAGACGCTGGCAACAGTTGCAGTAGATGTCAGCCACTGTGTGCTTGCCAGTGGTCATCATCCGATCCTCCTGAGGCCCAACTGATACATTCACCCTGTGATACAACAACACACCTCCCATTTGCATGCACAAGTGAATTGCCCATGCCAGGGACCCAACCTTCTCTCAAGAATGCCTACCGAAAAAACAGTGATTGACAAGCTCCCCAAGAATCATCCAAGCACAAACTTAGTGCTTCAACAAACCGTGATTTTATCACAAACTGTGATTTTGAAAGTGAACTATTTTCAACAATTGTGGAGACAGAATGGAAGGATAAAAAATTGCAATATGATATAGTCAGTGTGCTTACACATTATTGAAAAGGTAAGCCTTCCCATGTCTGCAGTGGAAAGCCTGAAGAAGAGAAGAAAAAAGAAACAAAAGGGCTTGATCAGACATGGTTGTACATTGATACAACATACCAGGATCACTAGATTGCCACCTTATGCTCTGGCCTAAAGCTAGACAATGCACATCAAGGCAATAGATGGGTTCACCACAGGCAGATTGCTGTTCAACCCATAAAAGCCCATCAAACCAAGTCACAGAGACAAACCATGTTTTAACCTGAAGCAGCGCCAGGAGGCAAGAACAGGAGCAGAGAGAAAGAGTGAGTGATCACCTTTGACAGTAGCTCATTACAGTTGGCTAAATGGCTCCGGCATTGGCTACAACTGTAGAAGCGTCCATCTAGCTGTACCAAATATAGTTGACCCATGTCTTCCTCTTCTTGTCCTTTTGTTCTCACTGTCTACTGCAGCTGCTACTCCAATCCAATCTAAAAGTCCTTCTCAAAGCAGGTTCTGTTCTAGGATCAACATAGATTTCTGTTTCATAGTTCTAATATATTGCCCCTTGAAGAGAATACTTCCTCACAACAAGTGCATCATCATCACCTGTTACAATTGCAACACAGACCACCAGTCTTGGCTACAGATCAACAAGAGAAGACCAGACGGGTTCAGCATGCAGCATACAAGTTCAAAAAAGGCAATAGATGTGTCCAGCCTTACTGAGCACCACAAAATGCAGAACCAAGAATGGTGCAAACACAGGTCGACAGTCACCAAACAACAACCTTGAATGCATGGGATGATGCATGGAATGATCACATACATAATCGCACACATCAGGATTTAGAATTCTCTGGATTTGCTTCATTGAGATCAAAAGCTCTGGCTGGATCATCAAGAGATGCAATTGACCAAACCCATAAAATAACAACTGCCGGCCTCTTCAACACATGCTTGGCTTCAGAAAGCTCTAAACATCACAAACCCTCCAAAAGATCACAAATGAGGGCTTTTTGCAATCATCCAAGAAAGAAGGAACGAACACCTGCAGCAGCAGCAGATCCTGCCTGCTCTTAGGGCGTCTGCTTGAACCAATTTTCCCATGCCCAGAATCTGGAATCACTATGAGAGAAATAGAGAGGTTTTCTATTCTCTTTCCCCCTCCCTTCCCCTTCAGAGAGACCCAAAGCCTCTAAAACCCAAATCCAATACTGGATGGACAAAACGACCACATGAACACAAAAGGAGAGATTTATGGGTTTGATCTTGACATGTACAAGAGAAGGGGAAATGGAAGAGAACCAAAGAAGGAAGGGAAGATTTGCTCTACAACCCACCTGTGGGAACCATCTCTTGCTTGAATTCCCATCTCCTGCTGCACCCAACAACAACCTTTCTTTCATGCCTGCTCACTGTGTAATATAATAACTGTTTTGAGAGATGGGAGAAGGAGGAATGGAAGGTGACCCAATTACGGAGATTGAGTGTACTAACTCACCAAGCTTTTTTCCCAAGATTTTGTTTTGACTACATCCCACAACACACACAAACCTCCAAACGTGACCAGGAATGACAGAACGAGAGAGGAGAGAGAGAGCAAGAGAAGTAGCCCATCATCGCCTACTATACGCATACGCATACTATACCATATCGCATAATACATACATCATCAGATACATGTACACATACATATATCATCGTATAAACTAGTGTAGCCTGTGGCATTGACCCAAGTGTGAACTGGTTACCTGGCTAATCTTACCATTTTTTGTAATTTAATTGAATTTCCAATGACAAATACTATATTCTTAAATTCACTATCTCTCACGCCTTAGGTCTAAAAAATTTCATATTTTCATATCACATTCATTAAATGCTATTCACTTGGGGTTTTTCAACAATATCAAGAGCACATCCAAATTCCCTTATAAATTTTTATTTCCATTTAAATGAATTTTTAATAATTTTTAAAAATAATATTCAATGACTTCTCCACTACAAGTTGAAACATCATGAAACTAACTTGGTGCACCCCTTTTCATGGTAGGCTTTCCAATGGTACCAAGAGGGCAACAAGAGGTGTTGTGGTTTTGGAGATTTCAACCACCGAAACAAGCAAAAAACCTTCCTTCATGAATACATATACACATGAATATCTCATTAAATTCATTAATACAAATTTTAAGGATCTTTTTTCTAATTTCATTTTACAATAAAATCCATACAAAATATGCACACCCAAGACCAACCTCCCCATTCTCATTTCCAATTTGTTGTTTCTTGTTATAATTGAAATTTTCATTATTAGCCTTTGGTATTAGAGATTTAAGATTTTAGTGATTAAAATATGATTAAGGATTTTATTTTGTTTTTGGGGTCTATCTTCACTTCTTTCCTTTACTTTTGGCGTGATTTTTCACAACAAATTTGGGCAAGTTTACATCAAATTCCACCTAGTGGTGTGTGAGTTATAATTTTTGTATGGACATGTGTGTTGCTATCGTCAAAAGTTGGTGAAAGTTTTAAGTGTAAATTTTTTTCTTCTTGTTTAACAACCCTAAAGTTCATGGTTGTTTAATTAATAATGTTACCCTTTGTGAAAGGATTTTGAAAATCATGTTGTCTTTTGTTCAAATAAGCAAACCATGAATAACATCTTTGTATAAAAGTACATGACGACATAGGATAAACATGGTAAACTATTGAAAAAACCCTATAACCCATAAATGTCAAAGCGAACCTTTTGATCCACCTTAACCTACTTTCACTTTCCTCCTACTCTTAAACCAAAAAAGAAATGCGCACATCCAAGAACAACCACATTTTAAAATCCAATACATGTGCCTGATTAGCTTGTCATGAATAACGTTAAATGTTCTTGGAATGCAAAGTTTCAATGCAAATTCAGAGTGCGTGAAATTCATGCTTAACTAAGAATCATTGCCTACAAATACTTCAAGAAGTTACTCTTTTCCTACCCACAAACCTCAACACCCAATGTTTTCATCTTCTTCTTGTTTCATCATGTTGTTTCCTCTCCAACATAAATAAGCAATTGCCAATAGTAAACAATGGTTAGCTGTAATTAGGTACTTGAACTAACAAAATGATTTATAAACAACAATCATGCTTCAAGCTTTGAAAGTTTCTAGTGTTAGAGAAGTTGTAAATTGGATTATGTTGTAGTGTTGACAATGTTAATTTGAAACCAAAAAAAGGTTGGGGGGTTAAGGGAGAGGGGGTGGGGGCAAGGGGCAATGGCAATGCATAGAACACCACTACTAGAGCGTGTTTTGCTCTAACAAAGTCTCCACCCCAAGTTTCTTCCCCAAAAAAATTTCACTTCAAAGTTTTTTGCAATGGCACACAAGAGCATCAAATGTTTCAACAATGCCAAATCCCTCCTACCCAACAAATTTGTGCACTATTGAGCATTGGTGGCACCCCTTCCCCCATTCATCCTTTTTTTAAAGAAACACAAAGTTTTGATTATCCTTGATGATGGTGTTCAACAAACTTCCAAGAACAACAATAGCTATTATGTTGTGTTTGAACAATGATTTTCCCTTGCCTAACCAAGTGTCTTTCACAAAGTTTTGCTTTTTGAAACAACTTTTAAAAAAGAAATCAACATTTTAACAATAATACAATTAATGTCATAGTAACCAAAGAGGAAGTAAGTAGCAATTTTTTTTTGCATGATCTAGTGCCAAGGTGTGTACATTTTGTTAAAACACACTGACACAACAAATATTTTCAAATTCTCTATTTGCCAAATTTCAAAAAACTTTCTTTTGTAAAGAATGTCAATCTTTTTTTTTTTTTTTTTTAATTTTCTTAGTTTTTTTATTAAATTTTTATAATTTTTAAATCACCATTTTTTAAAATTGTTTTTTTTTTTTTTTTTTTA
>Ga0116231_10014755_pt1 | contig 10369 bp, 4 predicted proteins | sample S1TSphgellanicum_2_FD_89695 | JGI IMG/M metagenome (GOLD analysis project Ga0116231, IMG submission 89695) | Host-associated microbial communities from peat moss isolated from Minnesota, USA - S1T2_Fd - Sphagnum magellanicum MG | ecosystem: Host-associated > Plants > Peat moss > Unclassified... | reverse complement strand
GAAGAGGGTGGGGGGGGGGTGGGGGGGAGGGGGGGGGGGGGGGGGGGGGGGGGGGGGGGGGGGGGGGGGGGTTGGTGGGGGAGAGTCGGGAGTACTGCACCTACTTTACACAACCCGAGGAAAAACGCGGTCATTCATGTCAGGACGTGCAAGAAAGAAGCTGGGTCCAGGAGCTTCTACAACCACATCTCTCACCTAGCAATCTTGGAGTGATGTGGAAATTTTTTTGACAACTTTTCTTTAGGTTTCTAAAGCTGTGTTCTAGTTCGTAGCTTCCCGGGGAAGAAGCGGGGCGGGGGGGGGCTGAGGGGGGTCGAAGAATATTTACCCCCCATTATGTTCACACATTGCAGTACCATGGTCTTCTAGCTTACAAACCAACAGCTGGGAGGCTACATCAGGACGACCAAATCAGTTCATAGAAGAGACGATTTTTCTAGGTATTAGCGCATTATGTGTATGGCCACAGTAGTGTAAGTAAGTTAAGCTAGGCCCAATCTATAAGGCTAGAAGCTCCTCCTCTTCATGTGCCTGCTGTGACTTCCACACCATTATAATGAGAGCTGTCAGCGGCCAGCTCTGAAAAATGCTGCAAACCTCTGGTCATTAAATGTTATAAGAAATGCAGACGAAGACTTGAAGCTGTTGCTCCACTGGCAAAGACATTAAGAGGCCCTCGGGAAAGAAGGACGGACGCGCTCGGCACTTGTCGTCTAGGGAAAGATCATGGCAGACGCAACACAATCCCCATGCGACAGAAGAAAAAAAAGTTTAGCCAGCGCTCGTGTAATCAACAGAACGCGGATACATTGGTTGACAATGGACATCCAAGTTCCAACCCCCCCCCCCCCCCCCCCCCCCAATACGTAGCAGCGTGTACGCAGGAAATCCTCAAATTGTTTTAACAGTTCTGAAATCTGGATAAGGACCTTCTAACATTTGGACCTAATTGTTGACCTTAGAGCATAGCATTTCTTGCAGTTCAAAAAGTTCAGCAAGCAAGGGGGAAGAATGCCTTGGGTGAAACAGCCAGGGTGAACCAGCACCCAAGTTGGTACCTTCATCTTTTCTTTTTATTGGGTCCTCTTACACAACAAAAAAATTCCCAATCCCCCTTGTGAACCTAGAAAAAAAAATTTCAATGTCCTATGTGTTTCGCATGTTTTTGCATTCCACACCCCCCTAATGAATTGAATTACACAATGAAATTCAGCATGTAACTCCATTGTCCCAAAATGTTGTGTTAAATTTAAAGGGATTCCCTCTTGGTTTCAAGGGGGATTTGTTTAGTTTATTTGTAAATGAAGTTTTTGAAAAAGAATTATCCCAAATTTAAAGGCATTCTCCTTTGGTTTCAAGGGAGATTTGTTTAGTTTATTTGTAAAAAAGGTTTGTGAAGATTCTCGTGTCAAATTAATGGCCATATTAAGAGAAAAAATGTTAGATTTGAACTTAGAGACCTTGTTTTTTAGCATGGGATACTTGTAATTATATTTAGAAATCATTTAAATGGATTTTACAATTTTTACCATGGTACCAACCTGGGTGCTGGTTCAGCCAAGGCTTGGGTGAATCGGCACCCATACTGGTCCCATGGTAGAAAGATAAGGCACTGTTGGTGTCATATACAGGCCTGCACATGGTATACAATCTGGTCGATGCACTGAAGGACCCTACCAGGCTGGTATGACCCAGGGTAACACTAACCTTGTGGCAATACCAGCCTGGTAGGTACCTCAGTTAATACTAGTTTTATATCAGTTTCAATACCAAGTATATATACTTTTCAGAGACCAACCTCAAGATAGTCTTGCATGACCCCATACCATGATCAGGTTGGTGTGAATTCTTTCTCAAAGTACCCAATACTAGGACTTGGCTGGTGAATGAATATTATCGAAAGTACCCAATACCAGGGTCAGCCTGGTATGAAAGTTTTTAAGATGACCCAAATACCAAGACAAGCAGTATGAATGTTGTAAAAAGTAACCAATACTAAGACCAAGCTGGTATGTTCAAAGGTTGATAGTTGATTATGGAATACGAAAACAGCCATACCGGACATGGCCTACCTGAGGCCAAGATGCCAAAATTTATTCTAAACGAAAGCCAAGATGTCGAAAATTATTCTAACCTTGAACCAAGATGCTGAAAATTATTCCAACCCTAAGCCAAAATGCTTTAAAATATTCTAATGCCAAGTCAAAATGTGCAAGCCAAATTTGGTTTTGGCTTGGGGTTAAATTTATTGGCTTAGGGTTTAACACTAAACCAAATTGCATTGGCTTTTAACATATGTATTTGTTTGTATGGCTTAGGGTTACTTCATATTGAATCTGACTACACTTTGTTTAGGGCGTATGCAAAATATTTGGCTTAGGATGTCCACAGGACTTTGGCTTGTGGCCTAGGACTTTTGGCTTGTGGCCTAGTACTTTTGGCTTGTGGTTCATAAACTTTTGGCTCAAGGGGTCATGGGATTTTTGGCTTAGTTTATTTTTACAAGATTTGGCTTAAGGAATTTATGAGACCTCATTAATGGCATAGGACAATTGACATAAGGTCTTTGGCGAGATCTTTCACCAATGGCCTAGGATAGTTAGCATCAGAAATTTAACATCTTTGGAGCACAAGTACATCCCTTATAAGAGGGTCTTTGGTGATTATTCTCCTATAAATGTGTAGTATTTACACACAGTAGAAAATGACTTGCTTGTCACATTTGCATGTGTTGCAGACAATGGAAAGGGTAGTCATCTAATTCATGAGATTATCTAGATTTCAAATTTGCCCTCAAATTATAATAGAGGGAATCAAAGTCAGGGGTCACCTTATCCTATGCTTTCATTTCCTTAAAGTCAATTGTTTTCATGTCCCTAGGCTGTCATGTCCTAGGCCTTTGAGACAAAAAAACTTGAGATGCTTGTGTTTTAGTCTCATGTCCTAAGCCCTTGGAGTAAGGATAGTCAAGATCTTCATGTCTCTAGGCCTCATGTCCTAGGCCATAAGGATAGAGAGAGTTTAAAGCCCAATGTTCTAGGCCCTCAAATCTTCACATCCTATACCATAAGCGTTAGCCTTAATGTTTTTAGCTTGTACAAGCATAACGTCCTAGGCCTTAAAAGAATTCATGTCCTATGTCCTGAGATTGGAAAGTCCTAGACATTTAAAGACATCATGTCTTAGGATGTCAAGTCCTTAGGTATCAGAACTAATATCCCTAAACCCAGGTCTTTGCCTTTTTAAAAAGCTTAATATTTTATAGGTCTTGGGGTTCCACCTTGAGAAAAAGGAATGACTCTAGGACTTATAATACCAGTCTGGCTTTTTTTGTATTTTGTAGTTGATACCAGACCAAGTTTGAACATTAATGGAAACCAAAAGTTTTTTGGGAGGCTTTAATGTTATAAATGTAATGTCTTTAAAACGTCTCCACCACACTCTATAGAGGGCATGCAACCGGCATCATGGAAAGCCCAATCAAGGATTTCATTGGAACCCTACCCCAATGTTGCCTTTTCTTAGTAATGTGTGGAATCAACATTGCGAAAAAATTGTTAAGCGTCGAATCATAATGCATGATGTCAAGCTTGGCATTTTTACTCTGGGTAGGTGATCACTAGTGCAAGAAGAATTATCATCTTTCATGAAATCCTTCTTATAAGCATATTAACAACACAAAGATCCAAAAGTTGGAAGAGTGAGGAAGGGGAAAAATCTTGTGGTAGAGGAGGAAAATGTGCTTTTCATATCATAAGGTTCAATTATTGGAAATGGGCAAAATAATTAAACTTTCTCAAAGTGCATAATTTTACATCATTATAATGACAAGCTTGTTAGTTGGGAAAATTGCCCAAATATGAACTTGGAGGAAAATAAGGCTTGATAAAACATGATGTTTTAAAAGTTTGTGGTAATTATGGGTTTGTTCTTGCATTGAATGAGAATGGCATTTGTAATGAAGATGTTTTTCAAAAGCTTCAAAATTGTACAAATCCAAGCATCTCAAGAATGCATTCTTTGTGTTCATTCATTGTTACTTGTTTCTCAAAGATATACCTTGGTGGACAAAAACAAGATAAGAGCTCGTCAAAAAATTATGCCCATGAAAAAGCCCAAACCTTTGCTTGCAATAAATGTAAATGATGCTACTGATTCTACTTTTAAGAAATTAAAGTAACTAATGGTGTAGTTGTGGTTTTAAGCTTGAAACGCCTTCAAGGTTTTCATGTAGCAAAAGAAGACTAGAAGACCACAAAAATGAGAAAATGTGCAATTAGGTAACAAGCAAAGGTCATTGTTAACATGACAACTACTACATTGAAGAAGGAATCAATTTTGGAAGAGCAAAATGCATTAGCAATTTTTACAATTTATGACGATCAAATGACAAATGTGTAAGTGTGCAAGTACTTGCAACTTCAATGCCAAGAAGAACTAAGAAAGTTGAAGCATCACCTTCAACTTCTACCCCTTTTCTTACATCAATCATGCCTATCTGCAAGTTGACCCCTTCTACAAACATGTCAACCACTTTTGCATTAGTGTTGGTTCCATGAAATTCACCACCAAGTGAAACAATAGAGGAGTAGGGTGTTTGTGATGTTTTTGCTCTTTGAATTTTGTGTAATATTTCCCTTGTACCAAGGCATTTGAAATAATTCATAAAATAATTAGCACAAAATAATTTCTTTTTGTGAAAAAATTTGATGGCTTATGAGCTTTTGTGACTTTTTGTGAGCTTCAATGATGGCCAAAAAAAAAAGATAGTTGCGATTTTTTGTGGGATTCAACAATGCCCAAAATCTAAGGGTGTTTGTGAATTTTTGTGGGATTCAACAATGGCCAAAAGAAGAGTGCGATTATGATTTTTGTGAGATCCAACAACGCCCAAAATTAGTGAATGCTTGTGATTTTTTGTGAAAATCGGCCATGGTCAAAATAAGAGGGTGGTTGGATTTTTTGTGAACTTTAGAGATGGCCGAAAGAACGGATGATTGTGTATTTTTTATGCGATTCAATGATGCCCAAAATTTGAATTTGATGGTGCTTGTGATTTTTGTGAACTTTGGCAACGTTTAAAAAAAGAGGCTGTAAGTGATTTTTGTGGGATTCAAGCATGGCTAGAATTTGAATAAGATGATGCTTGTAATTTTTTGTGATCTTCAATGATGGTTAAAAAATGGAAGAAGTTACATGTAATTTTTGTGGGATTTGGCCATGGTGAACTTGCAATGTGCAAAAAGATACCAATGTTTATAATTTGTAAGAGTATAAAATTCGTTGGCATATGATTGTCAATGATGATTTTTTTCAAATAGAAGAAAAACCATGTATGTTAAAAAGGTAGCTAAGGATGAGAACCCATCTTCAAATAGTTTAAAACAACTAAATTTCTGAAAACACATGTCACAAAAACACATAATAATCAAGACTGCACTAATACACTATTAAAATAGAAAATCGTAAACTCATTTACCACAAATCAACTAAGATAGAGGTGCATTAGTTGCAATGTGGGGAAAAAATGAAAAATGTTTCCCAAACACAATAACACATTGAAAAATTGTTATGGCCTACACAGATTTGAAGGCTATGGACACACATAGCCAATAATAAAAAATAAACATCATGGGAATTATAGAAAACCACTAATGACATGTTATAGTGACCTAAGCATAAGGAGTCAAAAAGGAGTCAAAACGAAAATGAAAGCAATCATAAGTTTCTATGGCAAGGGGAATGCAATCGTTTGTTGATGCACATTTTACATATGATTATGTCTTTTCCTAAGCAACAATTATCACTACATGCGTTATTATCGACAATGTGCACTATACCATATCTAAGTGGGTTGGATAAATTATGGCAATATTTGTTAAGGTTTGAAAACCAATTTTCATGAAAAAAATATCAATTCACCACCATGTGTGGTGGGGGAAAAAGGTGGGAAACTTGTTTCTATATGTGTGTTAATCCACCTTCCAAAACAATAGTTGTGATGGTAACTCGAAAAGTATCGAAGGCTATAGCGTGTTCATTCTTTCACAAACACTAAAGCAAATGGATACTCAAATCACCAATGGTATGTCCACACTAAAAATGTGAAAGATGTGCAACTGTAAGATGTGGCAAGCCAAGGTCGATATGTAATGTTATAAAAAAGTGACTTGAAAACAAATGAAATGTAAGTGTGGTAAGATGGGCTAATAACCAACGCCCATAGTTAGACCTGCATAAGATTGAAAACATGTTCATGTGGCATTTGAGGGAATATCTACTAAGAGTGTGGCAAATTTTTATTTGTGGGAATGGTCCATCAAAAAACATGTAAGTGAAATATGATTAAACCACAAGACTCTCAAAGGGGGGGAACTTGAGAACAGATGATTTGGGGTAATAAAGTTTGAATATCCCATAGTGTCAATTATAAGGGAAAAATGTCAATGTCAACATGTGTGACCATATTGAAAATAATAGGGTGATCATTCCACTATAAACGAATGACACTTGTGCAATAACAATCCAAACCCAACATCCCAATAATGTAAAGGCAACAAGTCGAACCGCTAAACGAAGGCGCCCCCATGAAAAAGAAGTTAAAGTGGCTTGAAGATAAATCAAATGACCCATCTTAATGTTAAAAGATTATGTGCCCAATAACTTCCCCAACCTAGTTATGGTACAAATTAAACTCAATATAATGTTGTAAAATATCTAAAAATGGAAATATAATATGTAATAAATAGTTTAGGTGTTAGGCATTAACAAAACGAAAACATCACAAAAACTAATGTGGATTAATAAGCCTAGGGAGGTTAATTATGGTGTTGAGATCCATTTAAAACACCTCTACAACAAAGGACTACACATATAACATAAAACCCATTGGTGCACTTAAAATATGGAAACTTGTGTTAAATGTTAAAAAGTTGGGCAGAAGTGATATGGATGTCCCTAATCTTTATGGAAATTGAACTAAACACACTAAACAATTCACTTATTGAATGGAAAAACTTAATTTTAATGTTATAAACTTTGCTTATAAATGTAAAAAGGTGGGTACCACATTTGAAACAATACCAACAATATGCATATCATCAACAATTGAAGGAAAAACACAAGTAGGGTGGGCTTTTGTAGTAGGGCAAAAAACACAAAAATGTGTTCATGCAAATAACGTTTTGCCTAGAAAATCCCCCCATCATGTATTAAATTTTGTTGAAATGATTATGAGATCCTTGTGTTGAGAAGGTTGTGAAAAATATAATGGGGATGGGCACACATAAAAATTTTGGGCAAATGGGGAAAATCGATCCAAAGTACTGGTGGAAAATTGCATCTCTTGATAAATGGATGTTTATGATATGGAATTGAAGGCATTACAAATGTCCACATGCAATACCACCCAATTTGGATGCAAATCCAAGATAACCCAAACTTCATAGACTACTATTTTACACCTACCCTATGTTGGCACATCAAATTAATGAGGACTAAAATGTTTTACAAATGTATCCTTGAATTTAATTGCAAATGTGTACCCAACTAATTGATAAATGACCTCTCTAATCACAATGGCTCAAATGTTGTTAATTTGTTTTTCCAACGTTAGTAATCGTGATGTTATAAGCAAACATGATATAGATGGGGAAAATGACCATGAACAATGTGCCCACATACCACAAAAAATAAAATTAAATCCACTCGTAAAACATCTAAGATAAAACAATCTCATAAAAGTTCATACACCATACCTAAAAAACTACCAAATGAAAGATGTGGTGAATGTGCTAAAACAAAAATAAATGTCTTTTGGTTTAAAGCAACCTTTGTTTTTGGAAGGAGGTTGATGCTTGCCAATGGGTGAAAAGGCAAAAATCTATTGTGGGATTGTTGAAATGTTTGAAACCAATGCATGCACTACTTGTGCGTAATCTCCTACATGTGCCCATGTGTGATGTAATCATGTTGATGGAGGTGGAGAAGGATCTAAAGCTATCTCCAAAGATTTTTCGGAAGTTAGAATTTGGGTTCTAATCATGGGCTCCTCTTGTAATGTCTCCCAATCGTGTACTATGTATCGATGAAGATGGGCACAAATCTCTTGATGGTTTTTCTTGTCACCTTATATAAGAAAAAACAAACACCAAAAAGGGAAGAACAAAAATGCATGCCAAGTTGCAATGTTGAATGGGCCATACAAGTTAAACTTGGGATATGCAAGGTATGTTGTACATTGACATGAAGAGGATATGAAATATGGTGGTATGAATAAGGGTGTGAAAAACCCAAATGGAAAGCATTGATGATATTTATGGTTGCAATCCATACCCAAGCAAAAGGAGGAGGAAAATTCAATAATGCCAAAAGCATCGTAGCCCTTACAATTGACAATTGTTTGTGAGCGGAACATGTTAACTAATGAAGAGCTAACCATACCCTTGCTATGTAAAGACGACCACATTTTGTAACAAGGTATAACAAAGGGTTGTGGATGTTAACATTACAATGTGTTGGCATGGTTAAGTGGAATTGTTGTTATATCAAATCATACTCTCCCACTATGTGATCCAAACTAAATTATTCCTCAGTTAAATAAAACCTTTAAAGACGTCTCATTCTAAAAATTGAAGGTATCAATGTGTTAGTTCACTATAGAATGAAAGATTCAAATATAACATTCTCTTTCATAAATGTTTTCCAAAGTAATTTTTACATGTCCAAAACAATATATCTATTTTCAACATTCTAATGTTACATCATATCCGTGCATCTTAGGAGGGATTTGGCATTAAATGGAAATATATTTTTATAGCTTGTCTAGAAAGTTAAAAAGTTGGTACAAAACATGGCCTCCCTCTAAAACTCAAGTAAAAATGTGATGAGGTTTTTTTTTTGAAATTTGATGACTTTTCTCCAGCAAATAAGGAATACACCACAAAATATTTTTTTAATTTTAATTTTTTGCATTTGTGCAAATTTTCATTTTGGTGGGGGAGGGGAGAACCTACACCTTTCTGAGTAAGGCCTCTTAGTGACAATATTAAACCCAAGAAATGTTAGAATTGGACTCAGAGACCTTAATTTAGTCTAGGTATATGATATTTATATTATCTAGAAGCAATTTAATTGAATTTCAGGGTATTACCAATGTTGATCAAATATATATTGACTTTTAAGGAATTTTCTTTCAAAAATATTTGTGAATCCCAAAGGACTTGGGCCTAGGATTTTTTGAAGCAAATTTGTTCTTTTTGGGCATGCACATAAAATCATTTTATTTTTTCACAAGGGCATGCATAACAGGCATGGAAAAGCATGATTTCCAGTAGACATAAATCTGACCATGTGCATTAAAAAGCATGGTCATAATTAACGTAAATTTCAAGTTTGAAAAAAAGATGAGTCCAAGACAAATGTGAGTGTGAAACTATCACACAGAACTTACAAAAATTTCCTAACAAAAAGTAAGGGCAACCTAATAGCAAAGTGGGAGGGACTAAAGTTACTAACATTTTTAACCTAATATTAAAACTTCTGTCCCTAAACCCTATTGCCTTGCACATGTCTACGATGTGAGATGCTCACCCAATAGGCCGTCTAGTCTCAAGGGCTTTGCAAAACACAAGCCCACCCAGGTAAGGTTACAATCAGGCCTGTCACATTCCTGAAGGCTGATAGTAACAACTGACTCACAACTGGCTACCCAGACTCCAGTTGCCCTCTTTTTCATTCCTTCATGTACCCATAAAATGCCCGGCAGGTCGCAACTGGGGGGACTGATGATACCGTTGAATATTCATCATTAGATCAGAAAGTCTCTCACGAGGCTCATTCCTTGCATGGCATCAGGAGCCTCCAGGCGAGGAGACTAACTAGTCATATGATAGTTAAACATGGCAGAAGATTGTCGAAATACTAGCGTTTGGTTCACCCATGGTTTGATTACCTAGCCTAAGATGAAGTGCTGTTGGAAACTCTTTGGGGAACATATCAGGAACTTGGGAACTCTCTCGCTTGTCTTCTTGCACAAGTTCTTCGCCCCTGCATGGTTCTGCATGAAACCACGCAGCATGGTTCTAAACTATTTTTTTATTCTGCAAAAGAACTTAGGCGATTTAAAGAACCATTCTGAACCTCCCACCTATTGTCTCCTCGAGTGTCCCCTCGCCAAACGGGCTTGGGAGGCCTTCTATCACATATGGCAAAAATGGGGAGCGCCCAATGACATCAATTTTTCCTGGCCTTTCGTCTTGCTTGGTGAAACTGTCTTCGAAAGAGAAGATGACCCTCCCGGAGTCCAAGGGTACCATGTAGGAGGCTTCTCCTACATCAGACAACCGCTTGACATCCTTCGCAGTTTTAT